>Ga0307489_10000459_pt1 | contig 24778 bp, 39 predicted proteins | sample SB12metaG_FD_202247 | JGI IMG/M metagenome (GOLD analysis project Ga0307489, IMG submission 202247) | Sea-ice brine microbial communities from Beaufort Sea near Barrow, Alaska, United States - SB 1.2 | ecosystem: Environmental > Aquatic > Marine > Coastal | place: USA: Alaska | collected... | reverse complement strand
AAGAACAGAATGATCGCCTGAGGGGGGGGGGTGTGGGGGGGTGCGGGGGGGCGGGAGTGGCGGGGGAGGTGAGGAGCGTTAGGGGGAGAGGCTGGTAGCGTGAGTCGGGGAGGTCAGTAGCGCGAGGGAGAGGTCGAGAACGTGTGTGGGTGAGGATACATGGGAGAGAGGAAGGAGGAGGGAGGAGAGGGGAGAGAGGAGGGAGGGGAGAGAGGAGGGTGGAGAGGGGAGAGAGGAGGGAGGAGAGAGAGGAGGGAGAAGAGGGAGGATAGAGGCGGGATGACTTGCGAGCCTCCAAGCAAGCAAGATGCAAAAAGGTGCAAGTCTCTACGAGCGCGTTTTGTAACAGGGCTGGGGCCGTCATCGCGGCGACGGCGAGCAGCGCGCGGCGCGGTGGCGGCGAAGAGCGATGCGGGGCGGGCGACGAAAGCGCAAGACGGGCAGCGACGTGCTTGGCAACGTGCATTCGGTGCCGATAACGATTTAACCGTTGATCTTTGGAGTGACGGACTGTCGGAAAGTGCGACACTGTCGATTCGTAGAAGATAAATGGGAACGGGGCGAGGGACGACGCGGTGGCGGCGGCGACGCGGACGGAAGGGGCCACGGACGCAGTGCGCGGATCGCGATACTGGGTATACGCCGCGCCGCCCGCTCCCGCGTTCTAACCCGCGCCGCATCGTTCCGCGCCCCCTTCTCATTCGCCACCCTTCCGAACCGTCGCCGTGAAACTCAACGGGTTAAATTATTTTCGTGACCGAGGCACGTTGCCAAGCACGCCGCGCCCGATCGGCCGCTGCCCGCCCGCGCTTCCGTCGCCCCGCTCCATCGTTCACCGCCCCGGGCCGCGCGCGGCACGATGAGCACAACCTCCCGAAGAAACGAACGGCAGGGTGTGGAGGGGGACACTCCACGAAGGACGCCAAGGGAACTCACGTGGTGCATGTAATCGCGGAGCCCGACATTGACGCCGGGGTACTTGTCGAGAATCTTCGGGATGCCGTTCTTGCCGACCGCGACGTCGGCGCGCCCGATCTGGTTGATCTGCGACATGGTGGGCAGCGCGGCGACGACGACGAAGCGACCGACGCGCTCACAGAGCAAGAGAGCAACTTGGGTTCAGGCGAGAGAGGGCAACGAGTAATGTCGAAGGAATGTCGTGTCGGAGAGTTGACGTGAAACCCGAACACGGCTCGCTTGTTTACTTGTGCCGGTTGACGATTCCGACGTCCCGATGATTCCCGATGATGGGGGAGCGTACACCGGTACACCGGGGCCCTATATATGGACGCCAGTGCGACATAGTCCGGTGCGCCGCTTCGAGAGTCTGATCAACTCTGCGCTCGAAACGGCGCGGCGTCGGGGACATCAATCGATCGTGGCTGGCCGGCATTCTGCATCATGTCGGTCGGCACACCCCTGGTTTTTATTCGACGGTACCCCCCCTCATTTTCTCACGCCCCCCCTAAATAACGCTAACGCCAGCCACGCTGCGCTGTGGTAGCGGTGCGTTGCACGTCGGGGCACACACCAACACACGCGCCAGCGAGAAGCCACGCTCCCGGCTGTTTTAACAAAGCAGAGGGTGCTCTCACACTTGAACGCGACGCGGACCTCAACCACGCGCGAGCCGCTTTCTCGGCAGACACCAGCGCCTTTTTCCAAAAGATGGAGTTGTCCACTTCCTTCGTCCTGCTCGCGGCTGCGTGTGTGCTCGCCGCGCGGGTCGCGGCCGAGTGCAGTGGTCCCGAGGTGTTTGGTGACTCGTACCACGTGGAGCAATTGGCGGTCGGGAAGGCACCAAGGCTGCAAGTCGGTAAGTTCCCTGCGTGCCGTGGGCACTCATCTTGTCAAATTCTCTTCGTCGGGGGTGCCTCCACGTGAATCCACTAGAAACGTGGCCACCGGCACAAGTTAACAAACTTTCGCGCACCTCCCCCGCGCTGGAGGTTCGTCATATTGCTTCACAACGCCTCGTCGGACGGGGCGTACCTGGCTGTCCCAGGCCCCCGCCCTCAACGTCCCCAGTGTAAAAAGCTCTTCGTGGTGCTTCCACGTGCCTTACATCCATACATGTGGCCCGAATGACGGATAATGGTTGTAGCAGAAAGGGTTGGCTTACCACCAACAAGGCCACCCCGACTGACAGTCAACCTGGCGGGGTTGGGCTCGGACGTTGGCTGTGTGCTGCCACGGGGCGCACCGCTATATGCTTCCACCTACGACTTGTCAAATGAGGCGACCGCCCACCGGTTAACCGGGGTAACCACACTCTCGCTTGCATCGCCCTCTCTGACACGACGATGCACGCTGCACTCCCTCCTCTCTTCCTCTCGCGCCCGCCTCCACCCGCAGACGAGCTGGTCGTGTTCGTGTCCGGCGAGGGCCTGGGCAGCGAGGCGGCGGCGGGCGCCGCGCCGTGCACCGTGCCCGCCTTGGACCAGTTCCAGCTGACGTGGTTCAAGCACAAGGACCTGGCGATGGTCAAGCTGAAGCGCACGGCGCCCGCGGAGTGCATGGGCCTGGGCGGCGGCGGCTCGTCCGCGCCCACCCCCGGGGGCGGCGTGGAGCTGCGCGTGCCGCTGCCGGAGGTCAGGCCTGGTACATACGAGTAGTGCTCGCCACGTCATAGCATGCCGTTCAACTCGAGAAACGAAGTTTCATACTGTATGCAGATAACGTGGAGGTCAATATTCATGCGTCAGATATGGATCGCCACGTCATACTGTGTTGTTTTACTCAAGAAACCATGGTTCAAAATGCGCTGGATGACGTGACGGGCAAAATCGTTGCGTTGCGTTCATGACGTGGTGTGGCACTATCTATGCGTTGGTTGACGTGGCGTGGAAATGTTTGCTTGTCCCTGCCCGGAGGATCTGAAGGCCAGCGCCACGTCGGGCGACTTCTCGCGAATGCTCATCGGCTTGCCCCCGGGCGGACTCTACGAGTCGTACATTCTCCGCGATTACTCTGCGCTCACGGGGTCAACGGCCAAATGGGCGGATGAGGAGCAGGATGACGCGCATGTGTTCGCGCCGGAGGTGGCGGCGGCGGCGGCGGCGGCGGCGGCGGCGGCGAAGCTGACCCTCGGGAAGGAGGGGGCATCCGCCGCCGAAGAGGACTTGAAAGCAGGCGCGGAGGATGTGAATGCGGCGGTGGAGGAGCCGGCGGACGAGGCGGGCGACAAGAAGCCCTCCAGTGCCCCCCGCAAAGCGGCGGCCATGCCCGAGCCCGTCAAAACCGCGACCGCGTAGAATCAGGGAGGACCGATAAAACGAAAATCACAGAAGTTGAAGACTGCCGAGTGCGGGTGGAATCGCTGGCAGTGTAACAGAGAGCATTGACAGCTGTCGTTGCGCTGACCTTTGATACGCCAGGGCGAGGGCGTGTGTGAGTACACATATATCATCATGTTCATTCCAGACTCACGTCCAGCTTCTACATCATCATCCACACATAACAAAACACAAACGGATCATCCCGCGGTCTATCACGAATCACCGGCTGTCGCCGTCGACTGCGCTCTTTTCAAACCGCGACGGCGTGTCCAGGTTGTGCATCAGCGCGTAGCCCAGCCGCAGGGTCCGATGGAGTGCGCGTGCCACGTCACACTATGTCACTCGAATCACAAAATGAGGGTTCAAATGGACACCAACGGCGGGCGAAACCTCGCACGACTTACACTAGTCCCGAAAACTCATTTCGGCTGCGCTATAGGGTTTAATCTCAGTGTGGGGTGGACAGTCCGCCCTGAGCTTCAGTGCCGTGATTGTCCGTGAGGCTGAGTGATGTCGGGGGTCACTCAGGAGTCAAGAGTGTACCACTCGACCTGACCCAATAGTGTACCGGTACACAGGCAATGCTTTACATTGGGAGCCTCACCGAAGAGGATGGTGGCCACCACGACCCAGAAGAAGATGAGCCCGCTGATGATGTTCACCTGCATCGTGCTGCAGGGCCAGCTGTATATCACTCGCGGCACGTCACAAAAACATCGTTGAAATCGCTGAACGAGGGCGCAAAGTCGTATACCTGCCGGACTAGCGTAATGCTAACAAGGGGGGCTTATGTACATAAAGCGCAGTACAAGGTTTGTAGTGGTTATCCACGTTAGTGTAGTATGTAGTGCTCAAACGTGTATGGACCAATCAAAACTCCCATCACAAAAGGGTACCTGGTATGATCGTGTGATGGATCACGCGTCAAGTAGCTAACGCTCGCCGCGTCGTAAAGCTGTTGTCTGAGTCGATAAATAAACGGGTGTTGACCATAGCGACTGACGTGTTTGAGTCGTCCCTACCTTGCACAGGTCGTCGCACACGTAGGGCGCGGCCGAGGGCGCCGGCGCCGGCGCCGCGGCCGACGGCGAGAACAGCAGCGCGCGACGCCGCGCCGCCGCGCCCTCGCCGGACTCCGCGCCGCACCCGGCGTCCACGCCTCCGAACTGCGCCGGCGCCGCGGCGTACATGGCCACGTGGCGGAGGCCGCTCCCGCGAATGCCATCCACGAAGCCGGCGAAGGCGTCCACGTCGGTGCCAAGCGCCGCGAGACGCTCGGCGTCGGCGCTGTTGACGTCCGCGGCGGCGGCGGCCGGGGGGGCGGGGGCGCACACCACGATGACGTCGGAGGACTCGCCCTCCACGCGGCGGCCCAAGAAGTCCGCCAGCTCGTCGCCCTGCTCAACAGGGCCTCATCACACTCGTTCCCTTTTCAGCTAAACCACTACGAGTAGCAAAGAGTCAGGACGAGCTGCGATGGGAACTAGTGGCCAGGCCAGACAGCAGGACGCGGCGAGTGTGTGCGGGTATACTAGTACACCATGCGCAAAGTACTGTCAGGTTGAGATGAGAAGGGAACCAGTGGCCGGCCCCGCCTGCTTGAGCGTCACGGCGCCGTCGCCGGCCATCCCGTCGCCGCACTCGCCCGCCACAAAATGCCCGCCCGTCTTACTGCCACCCTGCCGCGCCTTGGTGAGTGCGCCGAGCACGCGCGCCGCGAACGAAGCGCCGCCCGTAGCGTCCTCCGCGGATGCCTCGAGCGCGGCGTGCGGCGCGGTCACGGCGGAGCGCGCGCCGGCCAGCGCCTTGCGCACGCTGTTCGAAACCTGCTCCGACGCCAGATCCTTGCCACTGGCGCTCGCCGCGCCCGCGTGCACCAGCACCACCTGCGGCGGCGCGCGCGCGAGCTCCTCGGCATTGACCCATCCCGGAATCGATCCCGAGACCTCGGCGTCGGCGCCAAGCCCGAGCAGCCCAGCCACTAGGCCCGTGAGGCCCGAGCTACCCAGCGTTTCGTAGACCACTCGTTGGGAGCTGGAAGAGTCGTCGGAGGCATCGGAGCCTTTGGGGGCGAAGTAGTTCTGATCTGACGCGAACAGCGCGGCGCCGGCGAGAGCGGGGCGCGGCAGCACCGCGGCTGTCAGGAGCGCGACGGCGCAGACGCACGCAACGGAACGCATCTCGGCGGGGGGCGGTGTGTCACTCTCGCCGTGCGGTCCAAAAGTGTCGTGCCGAGATTAGGGTTGAGTCTGCTAGCCGCTCTGACTGGCGCTCGGCGCGCGCCAAGTGGATTTTTCAAATTGTTAGCCGGTTTTTGCGGTGGTCGTATAATTTGAAGTGGTGGGCAGTCACTTTACAAGGCGGCGAACGTCACCTTCCATCTCCGTAGGGGAGGCCAACATTTGTCGACACGCCTCGATCGCGTCTCCGCGTCCGCCGCGTGGTCACTGCCTTTTCGTCTGAAGGGTGAGAAAAAAAGTAGATTGTTATTAGGCACCGCAACTTTTCAAAACGGCAGCATTAGCGCGCAAGCATCGCGGTGAGCACCAGCAGCTGCGAACACCAGGGTACCACCGCCACCGCCGCAGCGCCCACACCCGCAGCCGCGTACCCCCTCACGCGCGATGAGCAGCAGCAAGGGCAACAGCACGCTGCCGTGGGTGGAGAAGTACCGGCCCACCAAGATCAGCGAGATCGTGGGCAACAAAGAGGCCGTGGAGCGCCTCGCGGCCATGGCGCAGACGGTGGGTGCCACCCAGATGTTGCCCGCCACGTCGTCGACACGCATTTCGAACCCCCTGTTATTGATATGCATGGCGTACCAGGACGTGGCGAGTGACGTCTTGCGGGCCCTAGGAGATGGGCAACATGCCCAACCTCATCTTCACCGGCCCTCCCGGCATCGGCAAGACCACCTCCATCCTGTGCCTCGCGCACACGCTGCTGGGCGCCAACTACAAGGAGGCGGTGCTGGAGCTCAACGCGTCCGACGACCGCGGCATCGACGTGGTGCGCAACAAGATCAAGATGTTCGCGCAGAAGAAGGTGACGCTACCCCCGGGGCGGCACAAGATCATCCTTCTGGACGAGGCGGACGCGATGACGGCAGGGGCTTACACTCGTTCACTTTTCAGCTCAACTTGAGCGCTTTGTATGGGATAGGGGGTGCGTGTAGGGGTTGTGTAGCCCGTATTAAGGGGGTGGCACGGGGTGTTTAGGGTGTGTAGGGTGATTTTCTGTGTCAGACACGGCTCGAGTTGAGCTGCGAAGTGGACGAGTGTAAGCCCTTGGATGACGGGGGCGGCGCAGCAGGCGATGCGGCGCACCATGGAGATGTACAGCGCCACCACGCGCTTCGCGCTGGCTTGCAACGCCAGTGAGAAGATCATCGAGCCCATTCAAAGGCGGGGTCCGACGGATGTTGCCCGCCCGCCAGGTTATCGCACTTTGTTGACCTCTCGGCTGTTGAATAAGATGGCATCCTATGACGTGGCGAGCAATATTCGCCTGGCCCTGGAGGCAGCCGCTGCGCCATCGTGCGCTTCACGCGGCTGTCGGACCAGGAGGTGCTGGAGCGCGCGATGAAGGTGGTGGAGGCGGAGGAGGTGCCGTACGTGCCGGACGGCCTGGAGGCAGGGGCTTACACTCGTTCGCTTCTCAGCTCAACTTGAGCGCTTTTCATGGGATAGGGGGTGCATTAAGTAGTTGCCAAGGGGGTGTTTAGGAGTGTCAAGGGGTATCAAGGGGTGCTTAGGGTGTATTTTTTGTCAGCGACGGCTCAGGTTGAGCTGGAAAGTAGACGAGTGTAAGCCCCTGGCTGGAGGCCATCGTGTTCACCGCTGACGGAGACATGCGGCAGGCGTTGAACAACTTGCAGGCCACGCACTCCGGCTTCGGGTTCGTGAACCAGGAGAACGTGTTCAAGGTGTGCGACCAACCGCACCCGCAGGTCATCAGCGACTGCATCACGCACTGCCTGCAGGCAGGGGCTTACACTCGTTCATTTATCAGCTCAACTTGAGCGTTTTTATGGGATAGTGGGTGCGCGTAGGGGTTCTGTAGCCCGTGTTAAGGGGTGTTTAGGGTGTTTTGTGTGTGTCAGACACGGCTCAAGTTGAGCTGAAAAGTGAACGAGTGTAAGCCCCTGCCTGCAGGGCAACGTCGACGACGCGTACGACCGGATCAAGTTTCTGTACCAGGCGGGTTTCTCCGCCATGGACATTATTGGAACCGTGTACCGCGTCACGAAGAACTTCAACAGCGAGGCGATGCCGGAGTTCATCAAGCTGGACATGATTCGCGAGATCGGGTTCACGCACATGCGGGTGGGCGACGGCGTCAACTCGCTGCTGCAGATGGCGGGGCTGTGCGCCAAGCTGTGCAAGGTGGTGGAGAGCGCCAAGAGCGGGGCGCTCAGGTGATGGCCATGAGGGGAGGGGGGGAGGGAGAGGGAGAGATGAGAGGGTCGGGTTGTTGGGGAGAGGGGATGATGCAAGGGTGAGGGTGAGGCCAGGGCCGGGGGAGGAGCGAACGTCGGGGCAAATTCAGAGGCTCTCTCATTCATACAACGCGAGTGTGTTGCAATACATTTATAGCCACAGGAACAAGTCGCTCACTTTGGTCAAGCCGTTGTAAAAGCGATGAGACGCGCATGATGGGCATCTCAGCTACGCGCCGTGCTGTGTCCCCATCTCACATCACTCGCCATGTCCCCATCTCACATCACTCGCCATGTCCCCATCTCACATCACTCGCCATGTCCCCATCTCACATCACTCGCCATGTCCCCATCTCACATCACTCGCCATGTCCCCATATCACATCACTCGCCATGTTACCATCTCACATCACTCTGTCACAGCTGCCTAACAATCCTCCGTTGTCGCGCAGGTGAGCGTGAAGCACGCCAACTACGAGCGCGTCACCCCGTCGTCCCTTCGCGATTCTGTACCGCGTTAGATGCCTGTCGCAGTCTACGTCTTTCGCACTGATCTTACCGCCGCGCGTTTTCCACATTATTGTGATGTCGACCAAACCACTCGACTGATCTGCACACGACATGGCCAGCGCGGCCAGCCTCGAGAGCCGCGGTTCCGCGATGGGTCCGGATAATGCACGATGTTGTTGCTGATGTGCGTTGGATGTTCTCCGTACCGCAGGAGGGGAGGTGCAGGTTGAAACATATTCTGTGAGCAGGGCGTTGAAAGCGCCTGAACCAGAATACGGGGGAGCTGCATTCAAGTTTTGCTTTCAATTCTAACTACTCGAACTATTATGCGGGTGTTTCTGACTACTAGGATATTTTCGTCAGTCACACATATTGCTCGTACGCCGCCAAAACAAATGGCCGCGGCAAAAGACGGGCGCCATGCTCCGCATTGACACAAGCAAATGTCTTCTCGTCGTCCCCTTAAACTGTCGGAGCAGCTCGCCCTGAAGGCAACATCCTCCGCCGCCCCTGACTATTTGCTCATGGTGTACACGTCCTCCTCCCCAGCGGCCGCCGCCGCTGCAGCAGCCGCTGCCTCCGCTGCCGTCGCAGTGTGCCCGTCCATCTCCTCCACGTGCCCCACGCCCTGGTCGGACGGATCCACGCTCATCACCGTATACCCGTCCAGCAAGGCTGTCGCGCCGCCGCCGCCACTAACATCCGCCTCCGTCTCCGCCTCCGGCACCGGAGCCGCCGCCGGAGCCGGAGCCGGAGCCGCCGCCGTCACTGCCGCCCCCGCCACCGGGGGTGCCGCCGGAGCCGGCGCTGAAGTCGCCGCCGTCACTGCTGCCCCCGACATCGGGGCCGCCGCCGGAGCTGCCACTGGAGCCGCCGCCGCTGCCTCCACCGCCGCCGCCACCGCCAGGGTTGCTATCGGTCGAACCTCCTCATCCAGCACGGTCCCTACACCCTCTCCCTGGAGGTACGGCCTGGCATACATTGCTCACCACGTCGCAGGATGCCAGTGTACCTGTACACATTCGCCGCATTCTCCTCCCTTCATCCCTGGCCTGACATGCGTTCCTTTGTCAGATCAGCTGAAGAGAAACGAGGGTTCAAATTTGATGGATGACGTGCCACGCAACATGAACCAGGCCCCACCTTCCCCACGAGCGCCGCCGCCAAACTCATCCGTGGCGAGTGCACATGCCTCTGAAAGTGATCCATGCTCCAAAACCGTTGATGCACCCCCCCGGAGGGCATCTTCCAGCCCCAGAAAAAGCTAGCCACCCCCGCCGCCGTCATCTCCGACGCCTGCGCCGCGTACACGGCATCGAGCACCGCCGCGTCCAGGCACCCGGCGCTGCTGTCATGGAACGTGGCCAGCGACCACTCCGACACCGCGGCGTGGCGGACCCCCGCCGCCGCCGCCGCACCCGTCAGCGCGCCCAGCGACGCCCGCGTGTGCGCAGCCAGGTCCGCGCCGATGGCGGCGGGGTCGTCGTGGCAGCTCCACTCACACTCCCCCTCCACGTCACACCCGTCGCGCAGTGCCTCACACCAGTACCCTGTTCAGCTTATCTTGCGGATCTCAGAAAATACCACTACATGTACACTAATGCACTACAGTGAGGATGAGGTGAACAGGTAGCGCGGCGTGAGGCCCCGCCGTTGTGCGCCCACGCCAGGTACATGTGCAGGTCCATCGCGGCCCAATCGCCGAGCTCAGCAGCCGAGAAAGTGCGCTGCATAAACGCCGCCATGTCCCGCACGTGCAGCCCCGAGGTTTCGATCAAGTTGACGTAGAGCTTGGGAACCTTCTCTCCGGCGGCGGCGTTGGGCCCCGCCACCAGCGCACGGTAGTCCCCGATGACATCCCCCATCCATCCCAGCATAACATCCTTTTTCTTCGGCATCAGATGCGCGGGCTCGTTAAGCAGCGTGAAGCCGCCCACCGCGGCCTTGAGGTCGGGGGGTAGAGCGGCGTACCAGTGGAGCATCCGGCGGACAATGCCCCGACCGACCGCCATCACCTTGGGGTCGTCCCGGAATGTAGGGCCTGGCCACTCCATCCCTCACTCATCGCGCACAGTGTACTGGTGTACCCCTGCACACTCGCAGCATCCTCCACCCTGGCCTGGCCATTCAGTCCCTGACTGTTGCTTACCAACATATGACTCGCGCAAGTCCCTGCCAGAATGCGGGGTCGTTGGGAAACACCCCGTTGTAGGTGCCTTGCGACGAGCCGCCCGGCATCAGGGGCTTACACTCGTTCACTTTTCCAGCTCAACTTGAGCCGTTTCTGACACACAATACACCCTAAACACCCCTCAACGCCCCGTAACGCCTGCTAAACACCCCCTAAACAACCCCTACATGCAGCCCCTATCCCACATAAAGCGCTTAAGTTGAGCCGAAAAGTGAACGAGTGTAAGCCCCTGCCCGGCATGTTGTGCACGTCGATCAGAACTTCGATACCCGCCGCGTAGGGCCTGGTAGATCATTGACCGCCACGTCATCGACACGCATTCTGAACTGCCGTTTCTTGATTTAAATGGCATCCTAAACCCTAAACCCTAAACCTTGTGGCAAGCAATATCTACCAGGGCCTTTGCCCGCCACGTCATCGATACGCAGTTTTATGCCTCGTTCTCTTAACGCGGCGGGCAATGAGTGGCATGCCCAACCGCCGCTGCGAGCTTTGCGAGGAAGCCGTTGAGGGCGGCGCGCGACACGGTGACTTGCTTGATATTGGCGTGCACCGGGTCCTAGGGACAACCAAACATTGCCAGCCACGTCATCGACACGCGTTGCGAACCCTTGTTTTTCAAGTCACCTGAAATCCTGAGACGTGGTGAGCAGTATCTGGCGGGCCCCACGGGGTCCTGCACGATGGCCTCCGGCGCGTCGTCGCCGCCGAAGAAGCAGGCCCACGTGACGGGCAGCCGCACGTGCCGGTACCCTAACTGCTTCAGCCTGTCCAGGTCAGCGTCTGTCAGGTACTGTTCGCGGTGTGCCACCACGGCGGCGATGGCGGCGGCGTCCCCGTGCCGCGCCTGCAGCTGGTGCACCGGGTGGGAGGGCCATTGGGCACAAGCACTCGAACCAACACAGGAGCATGACTTGTTAACTTACCTTCAGGGTGAAGCTCACACAGACCCGCAAACTCGGTATGTCAAAGCAAACATCAGTCGAGTGCTAGTTCCCAATAGCTCCCCTGCCAAGTCGCCTTCGCTGGCCCATTGGAAGCCCAGGGACTGCGGCGTGGGGTAGGCGGGCGGGAACACGCTGCCCTGCGCGGCGTCAACCACGGGTTAGGGACAAGCACATAAGCCACATGTTACCAGCCACGTCATCCACACGAAATTTGGAACCTCATTTCAAGGTAAACGGCATCCTGTGACGTGGCGAGCAATCTTTGGCAGGCCCAACCGCGGAATCCACGACGGTGAACGCGTCGGAGCTGAAGAACCACTCCTCGAGTTGCAGCCAGCCGTTGAGGGAGACGCCCGCCGCGCAGGGTCTCTCAGTGTGATTCACTTGCCGCTTCATATAAAAGCATCTTTCAGATTTGTTTGAAAATTGACCACACTGAGTGTCAACGTGGGGAGCCGGGATGCCTGGTATCAAATGGAGGTCAGTGGTTCCGTCGTGGCGTCGGTTATATGTGGACCGACCTGAGGGGCCGCCGCACGGGAGGCGTGGCTGCGTGTGTTTTCACGACGGAAAACAACTCGAAGTTAAAGCTGAAGTGAAAGTGGACTTGTGTACTTAGGCCCCGCCACGACGCCCGGTTGCCCGCCTAGTTGCGCGCGCCGCCCTCGGGCCGGCGCCGCATCCCCCGGGTATGTTAGAGGGTGCACCCTGTTGCGTGTCAGGCCCGCCCAGCGACCCGAGGCGGGTGTCCTCTGGCCCTGGGGGTTCAACGCGGCGCGGCCGAGATGGGCAGTCCCAGCAGTGCCGCCTGAGCCGCCCGAGTGTTTGGTCATGATATACTCGCCACCGCCGCCGCCCGCAACGCCGAGGAGCAGGATGAGCGTCACCACGATGCCAACGCCGAACATCTTGGTGGCGCGGCTCTGAAGAGCGTCGATAGTACCGCCGCCGCCGGCGCCCTGCCCCAGCTCCGAACCACCGCCCTCATCTTTATTATCGTCCTCTTCGCTTTCACTGTCAGTCCTGCGGTGCGGGGGAATGAGGGGAAGGGCCTCGGCGGCCCTGCGCCCCATCTCGGCAGCCCGCGGAGCCATGGTATGCGCCACCTCCTACCTGCGACGTACGCAACCCATCGAGTGCACCTCGAAGTGTGGCGGAGGCGAAGGCATCGTAACACCCCTGCCCGCGGTGTCTGCACCCCTCCATTTACCAGCCGTTTTTTACCCCTTTTTTTAATTTTAATCCCAACCCCAACCCCCCACGAGCGCTGCGCCCGCGCACCATCATCACGACGAGTGCTCCTCGTGAAGCCACGCGCGACGCACACTCGAAGCCGCGTCGCGTCGGTAATGACCTGTGGCGCAGCCGTGTGCCCGACCATGTACGTCGCCGCGCGGCACGGCGCCCGGCGCGGGGGCGCGGCGGCGCTGCGCTGGTGCCTCCGCGCCTCCCCCCCCGCCCCCGCCTCCCCTACCGCACTCCACCATTCCCAACGAGCCAACCTCAGCAACAACAGTTCCCGCCGGTTGGAGGTCCGCGCTTTCAGCGCCGTGGAAATCCCCGAGCCGGAGCCCTCGCAATCACCAACGCCGCCCGACAACCTCGCGCAAGTCGCCGCCGAAGCCGCCGCCGCAGCAGGAGGTGGAGGAGCAGGAGCAGGAGCAGGAGCAGGAGCAGGAGGAGGAGGAGCCAACGCCGCCGCCGCCGACGCCGCCACCGCCACCGCCGCCGCCGCGCCGGCGCCACGAGCACAACCGGCACAACCCCAGATGCGCGCAACGCAGCAAACCCAACAACAACCGCCGAAGGCGCAGCAATCCCCTCAACATTTCCAGCAAAGGGCACCCCAGGGAAATTGGCAGCAGCAGCAACGCGCTCCCCCGCCGCTACCACCGCAGCAGCATCAGCGTCTGCAGCAGCAGCAGCAGCAGCAGCAGCAGCAGCGGGGCGGCGGCGGCGGGGGCGGCGGCGGGGGGGGCAGTGCTTACAACAGCAGCGGTGCCGGGGTCGGGGCCAGGGGCGGGGGCGGGGGCGGGGGTGGTGCTTACAACGGCGCCAGCGCTTACAAAACAGGCGGAGGTCAGGGCGGCGCGGCGGGGGCCGGGTCCACGACGGGCACGCGGGACACGGCGATGACTCGCATGCTTCCCGACGACATCGACGCGCTGTATCACCAGATGCAACACTTAGGCAGGGCCCCGCCCAAGCACGTATTTCAGCTCAACTCTGCGCCGTTTGTGTCTCATACCACTCGAGTTATCCCAGTGAATGTGACAAAGTGCCTAACGTCAGTGGGGAAACGTTGTGACGTGAAACGAAATGAGAAGCGACGAAACATAACGAGCAACGCGCATGTACGGCCTTGCATTGAGGGTCACGATGGGCGGACCTGCACGCGGAGGCGGAGCTGCTGGAGGAGAGCAAGAAGTGCGTGCTGGCCACCATCACGCTGACCTACATGGAGGACGGCGAGAGCAAGAGCGGCGGCGAGACCAGGGCATATGCGGCAGGGCCGCACGGTGATTGCTTAGCAACTTTCAGGATGGGGGATATGAAGCGGCTTAGTGACAACGGCGCAAGCTCTATTTCCGGCCCAACACAAGTGTCTTTCAGGTATTAAGCGGGACGACTCACACGGCATCAGGGACAACGGCTTACGGTGAAGCACTTAAGCTGGGAAAATAACTTACATAAGGCCCTGGTTTACGGCGCCAGAGTACAGCGAGCACATTCGCCAGATGGTGGAGGCGCGGCGATGTGCGAACCAGGCCAAGATCGAGTTCGAGGGGCTGAAGACGCACCTCAATCTGACGCGGACATACGAGGCCAGCCGCCGCGAGGAGATGAAGCTGCTGTAGGAGGGCTCTAGATTTCATAGTGTAGAGCGTCGGGTAGTCGTCACAGGACTCCCGTATGGGCTATGACCCTCACTGGTGAAGCTGCTGTAGGACTTTAGAGTTCATAGAAGAGGGCCAAACTTGAATGCAGCTCCCCCGTATTCTGGTTCAGGCGCTTTCAACGCAGGCTGATGTACCTGCTCACAGGATATGACAAAGTGCGTGAAACCACTTAGACACTTAGAAACAAGTAGTACTAAGTAGTCCAAATGGAGCCTTCTGATTGGTCGAGCGGGCACTAAGTAGCACTAAGTAGCACTAAGTCTCACTAAGTGTCTAAGTGGTTTCACGCACTTTGTCATACATTTCAACTTGCACTTTCCGTCCTTCATTACGAAGAACATCCAACGCACATCAACAACAACAACGTGCGTTGTCCGGCAGCCACCCGGCGCGGAACCGAAACGCGGCTCCCGAGGGGGGCCGCGCTGGCGATGTCGTGCGCAAAGCAGTCGAGTGGTTGGGTCTTCATTACAATGTGATAAAAAACGCGCGGCAGTAAGATCAGTGTAGAAAACGTAGACAAAGACCGGCGTCTGACGCATTTCAGCACCGCTAAGGGGCAACGGCTGACGGGGCGACGCGCTCATAGTTGGCGTGCTTCACGCTGACCTGCGCGACAACGGAGGATGGTCAGGCGGCTGTATCCGAGTGATGTGAGATGGGGACATGGCGAGTGATGTGAGATGGGGACATGGCGAGTGATGTGAGATGGGGACATGGCGAGTGATGTGAGATGGGGACATGACGAGTGACGTGAGATGGGGACATGGCGAGCGGGGCATGGCGAGTGATGTGAGAGCGGGGCGTGGCGAGTGTGGTGAGATTGGGACACAGCGCGCCGGCGCGTACCTCCGTACCGTCCTGAATGTGGGGCCGCCAGCTGACATTCAAGGCACAATTTCAAATCAGTCTATCATATTTAATATTCAAGCGCGAAAACCACGCGCGTTCAACACGAATTTCAACGTTCCGACTTGCACCATTCCACCTGAAAGTGAACGACGACCCGCTCCCCCGAGTTGGACTTGAGCGCGCCGCACAGCACGCCCTCGCGGGAGGGCCCGCCAGAAACCGCTCAGACAAAATATCCCTCCACACATGCGCCAATATGACAAAGTGCGTCAAACCACTTAGACACTTAGTGAGACTTAGTGCTACTTAGTGCTACTTAGTGCCCGCTCGACCAATCAGAAGGCTCCATTTGGACTACTTAGTACTACTTGTTTCTAAGTGTCTAAGTGGTTTCACGCACTTTGTCATAATATAACCCGCGTTTCTGGAGTGAAGCGCGGCCGACTGATGGTAATGTGTTTAGCATTTTATGCTGGACGTGTCTCACCTGGCGGCCGTTAAGGTGTGCAGCGCCGCGGAGCCCCACAATGTAGGGGTGACAGTTGGGGTTGAAAACAAAAATCTTGAATGCAGCTTATATGACAAAGTGCGCCAAGCCACTTAGACACTTAGTCTGACTTAGTGCTACTTAGTCTGGCTTAGTGCCCGCTCGACCAATCAGAATGCTTCATTTGGACGACTTAGTACTACTTGTTGCTAAGCGTCTAAGTGGTTTCACGCACTTTGTCAAATCTCACGCTCGTTTCAATCGTTGAAACCAGGCGCATTCGGTCCGGCTTTCCACGGGTAGCAAGTTGCGCATGACCACACCACGAGACGGACGAGGACCCCGGAGGAGCGCGCGAGGATGACCGCGCCGTCCATGAACTGCGTCATGGTCTTGGTGGCGGCCTCGGGGTTGTCGAAGAAAGCGCCGGACGTCACCATGGGCCAGTTCGCCGTGCCCGGGTGGGCTACCGTAAACTAGGGCCAGTTAGATAAAGGGTTTAGGGTTTATGGTTTAGGGTTTAGGGTTAGGGTTTAGGGTTAGGGTGCTCGCGTCATGAAAACGTGAGGGAGGGAGAGACGCTTCCGCGTGTACATGGAGGCACCAGCCAGGCTTTTGCCCGGCTCCCCGTGCATGCCATGTACCTCAATCAACGGGGTCTTGAATGTGGAGGATGACGATGACGTGGTGGGCAATGTCTGCTAGGACCCAGGAAGCCAGGACTCCAGGACCCAGGTCCTACTGCAAACGTAACGTAATACTGCCTGTCAGGATCAAAGTCGACCCGGTCGAAATCCTTGCGAATGCCGCTCATCTGTGGGTTCGCCTCCCACACGCTCCGCGGCACCATTGCACAGCGGCTCAAGTTGAAATTGAAAGCAAAACTTGAAAGCAGCGTATCATGTTTTCATAGGCTTATTTCGGAATATCGCCTGGGTAAACTGCCCATATAGAGCTGCGGGCAAAGCGGCAGCGCTCCGCGCGGAAAAGCGCTCGCCAGGTTGAATGCCCATACAGAGTTAAGGGCAAGGCGTCAGCGCTCAGCGCGGGGAGCGATGTACCGAAATCGGCCTATTTCATACAAGCGCGTGCAACACGGGGTTCACGCTTTCATGAACGTGCAGCACCCTACCATCGTCAGCTTGGGGGCGCGCGGGTCGGTGCCGTCCGTGGAGCAGGGCATGGCAGAATCTGCCCGCCACGTCATCCAATGCAAGGACAAAGAGAGACACTTCCGCGTGTACAAGGAGGCACCAGCCAGGCTTTCGCCCACCTGCCCCTGTGGTGATCCAACGAAGTTTGCACCCTCGTTTATTGAATTAAAAGCCATGCGTTGACGTGAGGTGTGGCGAGCAATATCTGCCATGCCCTACCGGGGAGGTCGACACTTGGATGACGGGGCTCTTGTCGCGGTGCTGCCACGCCTGGCAGGAGGGTCATTCAGAACCAGTTCTCGATCCCACGTCGGAGCACGACTTACCTTCAGGGTGAGTGCACACACAAACGGTCAGACGCGCAGAGGGGGGTCGTCGGCACAACGTGAAAACGTCAGTCGAGTGCTTGTTCTCAACACCCTCCCTGCCAGGCACGCCACCTTCAACACCAGCCCGGGGAACGACACAAACCACTCCTGCAGAGCCTTCACGTACTGGCGAAAAACGAATTTAACCCGAAATCAAAAACAATAAAGCAGCTCACCACACCTCAATTTCAATCACTGAGATCGGACACTAACAGTTTGAACGTGCACCCCCACACCTCAAAGTTGGCTTTGCGGCTGCCGCCACCTCCAGCCTTGCACGCCTTGTACTGCGCCCGCGAGATCTTGTCCAACTCGTCGACGTCATTGCACACGCGCTTGTGGGCAGCCCAGTGCGCGCGCTGGCAGCCGACGCTGCAGTAGGCGGCCGTCCGGCACCCTCCGCAGAAACGCAGCTGGGTTCCAGGCGCCAGAGTCATATTCAGAGCAAGCACTCGAACCGATATCGGAGCTTGACTTTCGACTTACCTGCGGAGTGAACGCTCATACAGACGCGCGGACTCGGTTCGTCGGAACACACCGACGGTCGAGTGCTTGTTATGAAAGAGAGAGACGCTTCCGCGCACATACAGGGGCACCAGGTTTTCGCCCTGGCAAGCCCCCGTGAGTGCTCGTTCGCAGTAATCCCCCCCCGCCAGCGGCGGTGGGCTCGTCGCAGTTGTGGCACACGCGGAGGGGCGCGGCGCTGCGGCCGCCGTCCAGGTAGGGGTTCGCGGGGTCGGCGTGGTGCGTGTGGGTCTGCATCGTCGCGTCGGGGGACGTAAGGGACGGCGCGCTTTGGCTAGCAAGGGCGGCGCGTGCGGTTGAGAGTGAGGTGAGCATGAGCAACTGAAATCAGATCCGCAAGCAATGCTGCCACTTGCAACCCGCGTTCGGTGGTCGGTCACTCATCTCGTCACGTCCCGTACTTGCTGGGCACCCCTTCCACGTTATCCGACGTGTCGCACTTGATGAAATAAACGCATACGTCGTGCTCCTGGTGGTCGCACAACGCGACGCCAGGCACAGCGACGACCACAACTATGGGACCGCAACCCCGCAGCCGTCCCGCGTTCCGCGCGCCCCGGCACGGCACCGCCTCCTCTACCGTCGCGCAACTCGCGCTTCCCGTTTATCTCCTTTTGGTGTTGCTGCTTCTCAGTGTTGCTGCAGCTCAGACCACAAGCGGCGCCCCCAACTCCCCCACACCTACCACCACCGCCAACACCACCGCCGCCAACAGCACGGTGGCGGCGGCGGACAGCGCTACGACCTCCTTCGTGAAAGATGACGACGAAGCGACGGAACAACCCGCCACCGCCGCCGCCGCCGCCACAACAGCGGACGGGCCGAACGGAAACGGAAGTGCTGCTGCGGCGCCGCCGTCGGCGGCAGTCGCGGCGATAACGCAGTCGCCCGCGAACCAATCGCCGACACCGGCGACAGGGTGCGCGGCGTGCTGCGACAGCGGCGACTGCAGCGCCGCCTTCAAGGGCACCGTCGGCAGGGCTCGTCCCCTGTTCAGCTCGTGCGACCTTACTGTTTGCTCAGAAGTCGCAGTGTACCCATGTATCGTACACACTCATTGCATCCTCCTTCCTCCCCGTTTCAGCGCAACGTAAGATACGCTGCCACGGGATCGAGTGCAAGGCCAGGGAGGAGGATGCGGCGAGTGCGAGTGTGCACGGATACGCCGATACACCACGAGCAAGTAGTGAGGGAACGAGGGGGGCTCCAGTGGCCAGGCCCTGACCTTCGGCTCGTGCTGCGGGGTCATCGACGCAAAGCCCTACTGCTGCCCCGTCGCCGGCTCCTCCTTCGGCGCCGCGGCAGGGCCCGCCACGCCATCCACGCCATCCACGCCATCTACACCATCCACGCCATCCACGCCATCTACACCATCCACGCCATCCACGCCATCCCGGCTCCTGACTGCTTGCGAATAGGCATCAGGGGCGGACCCACAAGCAGACCGTGGGGCTGAAGCAGCGCGGTCTGCGGGGGTGAGGTGTGGGGCCCTTCGGCGAGGTGTGCTTCAGCCCCAACAGCAACGAGTACCGCTGCCGCGCCGCCGGCGGAAAGAAGAGCTCGTCCGGCGGGGCGATGTCCCATACCATACTCTAGGGTTTCTTCATGATAAACGTACATGGGATGTATATGTTGTATCTGCCTGACAGCCCGCGGAAGTAAGCCCAACTGGATACCTGGAAGATACTGACGATAACTGAACAGGGAGCCAGCGTGTGTATGGCCTTGCGCGGCGAGAGGAGCGTGAACCCGTGGTACGCCCTATTCACCACCCTCAACGCCGCCGATTCGTACCATCTCATCCAAACTCGTCTCCCGTGCCCCCTCCTACGCCGATTGACCCAACTCACCTATCTCATTGTACCAACTTGCCTAGACTCGCCTTAAGTGCTCCGCCGCTTGACTCAACGCACCCAAAGTCACCTCAAGTGCTCACGCCAAATGACCCAACTGACCTCTCTCATTGCACCAACTCACCCAAACTACCCTCAAGTGCTCACGCCAAATGACCCAACTGACCTCTCTCATTGCACCAACTCACCCAAACTACCCTCAAGTGCTCACGCCAAATGACCCAACTGACCTCTCTCATTGCACCAACTCACCCAAACTACCCTCAAGTGCTCACGCCAAATGACCCAACTGACCTCTCCCATTGCACCGACTCACCCAGGTACGCGCTCTTCTCGATGCTCATTCCCTTCATCTGCCTCGCCGGGTGCTGGCAGGGCCCGCTGCACCGTCTGACTGTTTGCTCATTGCGCACCCGCACACATCGGCAGCAACACGTACCTTTCGTACAAGCAATATTGATCCCAACGAAAAACAACCCCGTCCACGTATACAGAAATCGATCATTGGTCAAGTCACCTATGGTACCGCCACGCAACAGGACTGAATGTGAATTATGATTGTCTGCAAAAAGCCACAATTACACGTGATACCAGTTTCCAGAGAGCGCATGATTCACGCGATGCGGGTACCGATGCTGGGCCTTGGCGGGCGCTACATGTGTTTCAAGAAGCCGGCGGGCGGCACGGGCGCGGGCGCGCAGTACGCGGGCGGCCCCATGCAGCAGCAGTACCCGGGTGGCCCCATGCAGCCTCAGCAGGCAAGGCCGTACACGACCTGCACTTATTACATTTCATAGCAAACGATGACATGGAACCCTAAAGCCGAAACCCTAAACCCTAAACCCTAAACCCTAAACCCTAAACCCTGAACCCCCAACCCGAAACCCCCTAAACCCTCTAAACCCCCTAAATCGGAGCCAACGGTCAGGTCGAGCTAGTAGGAAAAACTAAGGGCGTGCAAGGCTCTGGCAGGCGGGGTACTATGGCGGGCGCCCCGTGCAACAGGGGTATGGCGGCAGCAACCTCGCCGGCGCAGGTCAGCCCCAGCCCCAGGCGTACCCTCCCGTCCCTTACGCGCAGCCGCCCCCCGGTGGCGGTTCATCCTATGCCGCGCCGCAGCCGAGCTACGCAACGCCGGTGCAGACCTCCGGGGCCGCGGCCGCGACGTCGTCCGCGTTCCCGCACGGGTACCCGGGCTCGCAGCCGCAGCAGCAGCAGCAGCAGGGCTCGCAGGTCGACGCGTACGGGTACCCGCTGCCGGCGGGAGCGCCGCCTTCCGCCCCGCCGGCCCCCCACCAGCAGCCGCCCCCCACAGCGTGGCACCCCTCGCCCCCCCCGCCTCCGCTGGTGTAGATCGGAGTCAAGCCGCATGGGGTGCAAACCGCAGTGGTACGTAGCATCCTTTCTTGTATGATTTGCTAGGCTGACGTCGGGTCTTACCCGTTCCCCGTTGTCTGGCGCAGGCGGCGCTGGGCTGCTGGGAGGGATGATGCTGGGTTCCATGATGGGCGGAGGCGGCGGCTTGTTTGGAGGGGGCGGCGGAGGAGGAGGGGGGTTCGGCGCTGACAGCGGCGGCGGGGGGTTCTCCGCGGACAGCGGCGGCGGCGGCTTCTCGGCTGACAATTAAGGACCGAAGCTGCTACTGCTGCTACATGATGATTCAATCAAGCGACGGATGCGAGATTGGAGTATTCACTGAAAGCGAAAGTTAACATACTATTGATGTTGTACACATTTCCCATGCCTTGAATTCATGAAACAAACTTAATTTCGCTATTGAGCTATAGATGCTCTATTGCACAACTTCATCCGACGGCTATCAATTGTAAAAAACTACAGAATGTTGATGTTGCTCATTCCATGTCTACGCTACACTAAGTTCGATATTGTCGTTGTCTAAAGCGATTAGGACGAGGCGCTGACACTGACTGCGCGCACGAGAGCCAGGCACTGCATGTGCCGCGCGCGCTCCGCGTCCACGTGTTCCTCCAGCCCCGCCCCCCGGTCCCCCGCTCCCGCCCCCCACTCCGCCCCAGCCTCCACATCCCCACCTCCCGCCCCCCCCAGCTGCAGGGGCTTACACTCGTCCACTTCTCAGCTCAACCTGAGCCATATCTGAAACAATAACACACCCTAGACACCCCCGAATACCCCCTGTATCCCCCCAAAAAACCCTTAAACAACCCCGCAACGCACCCCCTATCCCACAGAAAACGCTTACGTTGAGCCGAAAAGTGGACCAGTGTAAGCCCCTGCCCAGCGTGAGGGCGGCGGCGGCGGCCAGACGCGCGGCCAGCTGTGGGTCCACAGTGGCCAGCATGGCCTCCTCCGCGGTGTAGGGCCATCGCGTCTTTGGGCAATTAGTCGGTACAATTTGACATAATTGGGCATAATCGGAGCATAATAGGCTGAATTTGGGGAATTACCATAGGAAGTTTGGGCAAAAGAAAATGCATGTTCCGCCTGGGCCTACCGCGGCACACCCCCGCATGGCCAGAACCTCCACCTCCACCGCGCGCCGCTGCCCCATGCGGTGCGCGCGCGCCGCACTGTACCGCCGCGAGTTGACATGGGAACCATCACTTAAAAGCAGTTCATCACTGCTTTGCTTCAAGCGCCGAGACCAGATGCTTTCAATACGGGTTTCAGCAGGTTTAGGGTTTAGGGCGTAGGATTTAGGATTTAGGGCTTAGGATTTAGGGTTTCAACGTGCAGCGCCGTGCCTCGAGCTGCGCCAGCACGCTGGCGTCCGGCACAGGCTCCATGGTATAGAGGCGCATGTTGATATCGAAAGCAACATTTGAAAGCACTTCATCATATTCTAGGTTCAAGCGCTTAGTTCCAGGCGCTTTCAACGTGGGTTTGATAGGGTCAACCCGCACCGCCCTACCATGGCGATGACCAGCGAGGCGAAGGAGAGGTCGAGCCCCACCACCCCCGACCAGGGGCTTACACTCGTCCACTTTTCGGCTCAACATAAGCGCTTTCTGTGGGATAGGGGTGCATGTAGGGGTTGACTGTGTAGGGGTGTCGAGGAGGTGTTAAAGGGTATCATGGGGTGTTTGGGTGTATTTAGTAACAGAAACGGCTCAGGTTGAGCTAAACAGTGAACGAGTGTAAGTCCTGCCCCCGACGTGTCCATCACCAGCACCCCACACGCGGGGTCCTGCCGGAACCCCTCCAGCTCGGCGGCCTTGGCGCAGGGGCTTCCACTCGTTCACTTCTCAGCTCAACTTGAGCGACGTTTGTGGGATAGGGGGTGCGCGTAGGGGTTGTGTAGCCCGTGTTAAGCGGGTGTTCGGGGGTGAGTAGGGTGTGTAGGGTGGTTGTATGTGATACACACGGCTCAAGTTGAGCTGAACAGTGAACGAGTGTAAGCCCCTGCCTTGGCGGACGGCTTCTCGTGCCGCAGACCAGGGGCTTACACTCGTCCACTTTCCGGCTCAACGTAAGCGCTTTCCATGGGATAGGGGGTGCAATTTGGGGTTCATTAGGAGGCGTTCAGGGGGTCTTCGGGGTTATTAGGGGGTGTTTAGGGTGTATTTTGTGTTAGAAACAGCTCAGGTTGAGGTGAAAAGTGGACGAGTGTAAGCCCCTGCCGCAGACACACCGCGAAGGGAATGCCGTGCCGCACAAAGTGCATCTGTATCAGCTGGATGTGCTCCCAAAATGCAGAGTAGACCACCGCCTTGCGTCCGGCCGACCAGCCCGGGGGAGGTCGGTCGGGCGCGTGGGTCCGGATGGGTGCATCGGAGCGTTGGCTGGAGTGGAAGCCGCCGCTGCCGCCGCCGCCGCCGCCGCCGCCGCCGCCGTCGATGCCTTCAAAGTCGTCATTGATGTTATCGCCAGCAGGGTGATCGTTGTTGTCATATCTGTCAAACCCACCGCCGCCGCCGTCGCCGCCGCCACCGTCGCCGATGACGTCCCCGTTACGCATCATGAAGTCACTTCCATCCTCCCCCCAATCGCCCAGTTTCCCGTCGCCGCTCCACCTATCCGGCGGCGGCGGCGGCGCGGCCCCGGCTGTTCTCAGCCTATCAATCAGCCACGTCACCTTGGAGCTGTCCGTCGACGCCCAATCAGCGCTCCAGTGACCGCCACGGTGGCCCTCAGCGCCAAACCCAACGTACGCAGGCTGCCACTCGATGAGCTCGTGGGCCACGGCCCACTTTGTAGGGCCGCTCAGATGTTGCTCGCCACCTCTGCTATCCTGTGTCCACACTTCAACTCGTTTCGTCGAGAGGCCTGTATGCTTGTTTTGAGTCCGTATCATGACTGTTGCTATGATAAAGTGCATTAAACCACTTTGACACTTTGAGAGACTTCGTGCTAAGTCGTCCCGCTCGACCAAGCCGAACGCTCCATTTGGACAACTTAGTACTACTTGTTGCAAGGTGTATAGGTGGTTTCACGCAGTTTGTCATATTCTAGCTAGCTTTCCAGTGAAGAGATGTTGGATGACGTGGGAGGCAGAACATGTGAAAGTCCTTGCCACTTGGGGTTGTGGTTGAAGGCGCGGCGGTCGGGGTGGTGCACGCCCTGCATGGCATACGGGGTGTTACACCGCGCGCACCGCCGCGGTGACCGCTCCGCGCAGGATGGACACAAGATGCAACACCCTCACGCTAGGGCCCGGCATAAATTGACCACCACGTCATCGACACGATTCTTATAATCCGATAAATTGACCACAACGTCATCGACACGATTCTTATAACCCTCGTCACTTGAGTCGAATGACATCCAATGACGTGGGACAAGCAAATGATTCCTGCCACGTCCTCGACATTCATTTCGAGCCATCGTTGCTTGAGTCAAGTGGCATACTGTGATGTGGCGAGCCATATAGAGCAGGCAGTACCGCAAGGGGGAGCCAGGTTTAGGGTTTAGGGTTTAGGGTCTAGGGTTTAGGGCAATATGGAGCAGGCAGTACCGCAGGGGGGAGCCAGTGAGACGCGGACATGGGTCCCGCAGCACCCGCACGGCCCGCCGTTGCGCACCGCGTCTTCGATGGCGGCCGGGGGGCGAGGCCTTACACGAGTTCCTTCATACATTTAACACTTGTTAGGTGTCCATGTGTAATGACTGCCAGTGATTTCAGGAGGCGGGGGGGGAGAAGGAGGAGGAGGAGGGGGAGGAGGAGGAGGAGGGGGAGGAGGAGGAGGGGGTACGGCGGGGGGGTCGCGTGCTTCTGTCGAAAGTCTCAAGTAAAGCGGCAAATTGAAATGGTGAAAGTCCTTGCCAGCGGGTGCGAGGCGGGCAGCCACGGAGGTCC
>Ga0307489_10000458_pt1 | contig 24779 bp, 32 predicted proteins | sample SB12metaG_FD_202247 | JGI IMG/M metagenome (GOLD analysis project Ga0307489, IMG submission 202247) | Sea-ice brine microbial communities from Beaufort Sea near Barrow, Alaska, United States - SB 1.2 | ecosystem: Environmental > Aquatic > Marine > Coastal | place: USA: Alaska | collected... | reverse complement strand
CCCTGGCCTGTGGTGAAGCACGAGCGCTTCAAGGAGGCGCTGCGGCTGCGGTACCCCACGCCCGGGTGCGCCCCCGTGGTGGGGTGCCGCAACTTCAAACACCACTTACACACCCCTTACACACCCCTTGAACACCCATCGAAGACCCGAAACACGCCCCAAACACCCCCTAAATCACCCCTAAACACTCCCTAAGCGTTCAACTTATGCCCCTACACTGTGGTATTCGACGAGGACGATATGCCGCACACCGCCAGCGCCACCAACGTCCAGCTGGCGATGCAAAACGACACGCCGGATGGGGTTGACGCGGCGCACGAGGAGGTGGACGAGGCGGACCCAGAGGGATTCGCAGATGAGGCCGAGGTTAGGAAAGAGGATGCGGTGCGGCGGTTCTCGCGGGGGGAATTCTTTTATGGCTCGCATTCGGGGTGGCTGGGGGGACCGGGGGGTGGCGGGGCGGAGGCGGGTCGCTCGGGTGGGTCAGGGTCGCATGTGTTGGCGGCGGATTGGTTGGGGGCGGGGGCGGCTGGGGCAGCGGCGGCGGGAGCAGGCTCGCCGGCGGGGTCAGTCGCGGGGTCTGTATCAGGGTCTACGAGGGGGTATGCGAGGAGGTCTGTTGCACGGGCTATGTTAGGGTCGGCGGGAGGGTCGGGATCGGGTTCTGTGGCGGGGTTTACGGCAGGGTCTGTGTCGGGATATGTTGCAGGGTCTACGTTTGAGTCGGCGGGGGGTTCGGGGTCTGCGGCGTGGTCGGTTGGGGACTCCGCGGATCGGGATATGGTGCCAGGGGCGGCGGCGGCGGAAGCGGGGGCGGCGCTGAGAGCGGGTTTGGCTGGGGCGCCGGAGGGGGGAAGCGATCCAAGTCTACGTGGGTTGGCCGACTCGGGGGGGTTAGTTGGTAGAGGCAACTCGTGATGCAGTGCGCTCGCTCAGTCTGTTCCATTGATGTACGTGTATCCTTAGAACTTCCATTTGATGTATGAGTATCCTTCGATTCTTTTAATGTTTAATGATAATTAGCAACACTGTTCGTCAGGGCGCGCAACACAACCCAAATCGCCAACTCCGTCTCTGCGTTAGCTCTGCATCTCGACGTCCCACTGTAATAAATGCTCAATCCTCCCTACGCACCATTAATCTCCCACCGTAATAAATGCTCACACCCCCCTAGGCACCGTTAACGCCTCGTCTCTGTGTTAGCTCCGCATCTCGACGTCCACGCCCGAGCACGGCCAGGTGGACAGTTGGCGGTATGCCTTGCAGGAGGGTCATTGAGAACAAGCACTCGACCGACATCGGATCACGGCCTACCTTGAGTGTGAATATATGTGTCCATCTTTTGTTTCAAGTCTAACGATCAAAACCCTGCAGTAAACCCCCATTTACACCCCCAGAGGGAGCCCAATTGAAGCGTCCATGAAGAGACCCCTCTGAACCTGGTGACTTGTGGCCGCTGCTGCTGCTTTGAGTGTGAATGCTCTTGCAGACGCGCAGATGAGGAGGAGGAGATTCAACGTCGGTCGTGTACTCGTTATCAATAACCCCCTGCCTCGTACGCGAAGTCGAACGAGTGGTGCGTGGTGACGCCCACCACGCTGTCGAAATAGTGGTACCTAGCGGGCTCCGATGCCCCACCCCCCCCGCCGCCGCCGCCCCCGCCGCCGCTGCGGCGGCCCTGACGCGAGGGACATTGCGAACAAGCACTCGAACCGCGATCGGAGCATGACTTATATCCTCACCTTGAAGGTGAATGCTCCGTACAGACGCGTGGACTCAGTTGGTCGATTGAACGTCGGTCAAATGCTTGTTCAAGACGGTGGATGCTGGTTCTCAACACCCCCTGCCTGGTAGGGGCTGAACCCGTACAGCTTGACCTCGTCGCACGTGTGCATAGCCATGGTCACCGCGAACCACCCGCTCATGGGCTTCGAGTTGAAGCGCGTGGGCCGGTAACCCGCCATGATGAAGGGGCGTAAATTAAAATCGAAAGTAAAACCTAAATTCAATCGAAAGCCTGTTACTTGAGTTTCAAGCGCTGAATCCAGGCGCTTTCAATACAGGATTCAATCTGCGCCACCCCACCACAATGGTGGCTAACTCCACCGCACTCTTGAGCTTGAACCACAGGCGGTGCGCGTGCGCCACTAGTTGCGGACTGAGGATGAGCGGGCGCGTGGCGGGCGTCCGCGCGTTGTCCGCTTAGTAGGGCCTCGCGGATATTTCTCGCCACGTCATAAGGTGGGTGTTAATTTCGCTCAAGAGACGAAGGTTCCATTTGCGTTGGATGATATTGCGAGCAATATCCGCCAGGCCACTCTTGAGTTAAACTGACCTCATGACGTGGCGAGCAGTATCCGCCAGGTCCTACCGCCCACCCCTTCTCCGCTTGCGTTGCCGCGCGCTTGAGCAGCGGCGCGTACAGATGGTACCGCGCCACGGTGTAGGGGCGCAACTTGAAATCAGAACCAAAACTCGAAAAGCAGTTTATCGTACTTTTGCGTCAAGCGCTGAAAGCAGGCGCGCTCTATTCAGGCTTCAGTGATAACAACGGCTCAGGCTGAGCCTACACGTGGACGAATGCACGTGAGCCCCTGGTGTCAAGATGCGCCACCCCACCAAGGGCGACATCACCTCGAACAACACGATGGAGGAGTTGCGCAATTCACCGCGCAGCAGGGCCTCACACTTCTCCAAGTTTCCGGTTAACGTAAGCACTTTGTGTGGGATACGTCGGGTGGTTTGTGGGTTTCAGTGCCAGAAACGGCTGATGTTGAGCCGATGATAAGTGGACGAGCGTAAGCCCCTGCCACGCAGTGCCTCAGGTTGCGTGCCGCCGGTCCGCACGCGACCGGCCACGAACGGCTTGGTGTGCTGCAGGTTGATGACGTCGAACGTCGTCTTGCCACCCACGTCCTGTTCGAACCCCTTGACGTAGCGCCGCAACTTGAACTTGAAAGCAAGGTTTGAAAGCTTTGCATGTTAGCTTTAAGAGCTGAAGCCAAGCGCGGACAACCCGGGGTCAACCTGGCGACTTGTCTGTAAAGCTTAGACTCCTGCCTGTTGCATTTGATACAAACTGTAGTAAGTTGGCGTTTGGTGATTGAGACCATAACTTAATTGGCTTTTGGTCAAAAACACCAAACGCCAAATAAATACAAGTTACTAGCCCACTTACAAGGCACCGGATCATCCTGCAGCGCCCCACCTTGGTGGGCGCGTAGTTGATGCGGAACACGGCGTCGGCGGCGTCGATCTCCGCCCCCTTGCCGCCGCCGCTCACGCTGCCGCTGTTCCCCACCACTGCGCATGTCTTAAATTTCAGCTTCACATCCTCCAGCGGCAGCACGCCCAGCATGTCCTGCCGGAACTTCATTGAGGGCCGCATGTCAAAAGTGAAAGCTAAACTTGAGAGCAATTTATTTTATTTGTTGAAGCAAAACTTGAGAGCCATTTTCTTCGTTTTGTTAAGTGAAACTTGAGAGCCATTTATTTTGTTTTATAGCTTTAGTCACGTTCATGTGGCCCAAAGGCACCCAGCCAAATGGTGAGCATTAATCAACCCCCTCGGCCATGACCGATTCCAGGTCAGTCAAGCGCTTTATCATATCTCAGTTATAGGTGCTCAGAAACCAGGTGGTTTCAACATGGCTCTCAGGCTTTTAAGTTGCACCGCCCCACCTTGAGGCGCAGCGAGTCGCGCGGGTCCACCGTAATGGACTCTTGATATTGCCCACCACCAGGGGCTTACACTCGTCCACTTTTCGGCTCAACGTAAGCGCTTTCTGTGGGATAGGGGATGCATTCAAGGGCTGATTAGGGGGTGTCGCGGGGGTGTCATGGGGGATTAGGGGGTGTTTAGGGTGTATTTAGTGTCAGAAACGGCTCAGGTTGAGCTGAACAGTGGACGAGTGTGAGCCCCTGCCCACCACCGCCGCCCCCGCCGTTGCTGCCGCCCGTGAGGTGCTGCGCGATCCCCGCCACGGTGAGCTCGTCGCGCAGCTCGAAGGCGCGCGGCAGCCGCCGCCTCCGCTCCTCGCAGTCCCCCGCGTGCTGCGTGCGGGTCACCTTGGGGCAGTGCCTGGCATTTGTTGCTCGCCACGTCAGGTGTAGGGTCAATGTTTGGGGTAAGGGTTTAGCAACCAAGGGAGAAGGGAGCTGCACCGAGGGTTTCACTTTTAGGGTATATAGGGTCGGGTATAGGGTATAGGGTATAGGCAGATATTGCTTGCCACGTCTTCCAACTTACTTTGAGCCCTCCCTTATTCAGTTGGATGGCACCCAATGAAGTGGCGAGCAAGAAGTGCCAGGCCCTACCTTGGGACAGAACCCGCTGTTCTGAAAATAGTCAGAAGGGAAGAACTGGCGGCGGTGCAGCGTCAGTGGGATGCCGCTGGAGGCCGCCTCCTCCGCCGCCGCCGCATCGCGCTTCTCTGCTTCCTCCTCCTCCTCCTCGGGTTCCTCCTCGGCCACCTCCATCGGATCAGACTTGTGCGCCGCCAACGTGCGCCCCCGCCGCCGCCGCCGCCGTGCGGTCTCGTCCGCCTCTGCATCATCCGCCGCCTCGTCCTCCGCTGCCTCACCCCCCGCCGCCTCATCCTCCGTCGCATCCTCTGCTACCTCATGCTCCGTCTGCCCTTCCGTCGCATCCACCTCGTCCGTCTCCTCCTCTGCCACCTCCTCTTCCGCCGCCTCCGCCGCCACCTCCTCCTGGGCCTCCTCCTCCACCGCCTCCTCCTCCGCCACCTCCTGCGTCGCCACCTCCTCTGGCACGTTTTCTGTTGCCTCCTCCTCCGTCGCCCCCTGCGTCGGTACCTCCTCCGTCGGTACCTCCTCCGTCGCATCCTCCTCCGTCGGTACCTCCTCCGTCGCATCCTCCTCTGTGGCCTCCTCCGTTGCGGCCTCCGTGGCCTCCTCCTCCGTGGCCTCCTCCTCCACCGCCTCCTCCTCTGCCGCCGCATGCGTCGTTGCTTCCTCCTCCACGGCCGCCTCCTCCTCCCTCGCCTCCTCCTCCACCACCTCCTCCGCCGGCATTGCTTCCTCCGCCGCCTCCTCCTCCTCCTCCGCCTCCGTCTCCGTCGCCGTCTCCTCTGCCGCATCCTTCTCCGCCTCCTCCTCCTTTGCCGCCGCCTCCTCCTTCGCCGCCGCCTCCGTCGCCGCCGCCTCAATCGCCGCTGCCTCCGTCGCCTCCTTGGACGTCGCCGCCACCCACGCGTTATCGTCCTTCCCGCGGTTGTCATCCTTGACGTAGGAGCGGAAGTTGACATGGAAAAAGAAAATGAAAGCGGTTTATCACAATTTAGCTTCAATTTAATGTCGGATCTCGTATCGATGATATGGTGTCGAATCACGTTCGACCAATCAGAACTGTCCATCACGAGAATCCGACCGACCGCCTCGCTTGAAGTCCGACCAGGTCGCCATCCTTAAGTAAATAGACCCTCGATTTTGAGGAGATAAAAGGGACATGTCCCTCCTACACTGAGTTTAAACCGCTGACACCAAGCGCGGTCACTACAGGGTCAGCCTGGGTTCAACCTGCACCGCCCTGCCTTGATGATGCCCATGTCGATGAGTTCGTCAGTGTCAAGGTCCAGCCCCCGCGTCTAGGGTCTGATGAATAGTGCTCGCCACGTCGCCAAGTGCATTTTGAACCCTTAGTCCTTGAGTTGAATGACATCCTATGACATGGCGATAGTGATCGCCACGTCACCAAGTGCATTTTGAACCCTCAATTCTTGAGTTGAATGACATCCTATGACGTGGCGAGCACTATCGACGTCGCCAAGCGCATGTTTAACCTTTGCTTCTTGAGTCAAATGACATCCTATGACGTGGCGAGCACTATTGATCAGTCCCTACCTTCGCCAGCTCCTGCAGAGTGTCCATCACGTCGGTGCCGCCGCCGCCGCCCTCCCCGTCCTCGCCCTCGCGCTCTTCACGGCTCTTCCGCCGCTTGCGCTTCCGCCGCTCAGGCTCCGCTGCCGCCGCCCCGACACCGCCTGCGCCCTGCTCCTCAGCCGCAGCCGCTTCACCCTCCTCAGCCTCACCGTCCTCGCCGCCGCCCTCGTCCGCCGCGCGCTGCTTTCCCCGTGCGATCGCCGCCTTGATGCAAAGGCGCAAATTGAAATTGAAAGCGATCTGTGACAGTAGTTCATCATGTTTAAGATTAATCTGGTGAAACCAAGTGCTGTCAGCCCGGGGTCACCATGGGGTCAACATGGGGTCAACCTAGGGGCAACTTGCATCCTCCTACCTTGAGCTGCTCCACCGCCGACATTCCAGACCCGTCCTGCCCGCCCCCGCCCCCGCCCCCGCCCCCGCCGCTGCCGCTGCCGCTGCCCCCTCCCATCTCCGCAGGCGGCGCTGCCCCGGGCATGTGGTGCGGCGTAGCCACCTCCACCTTGAGTTAGAGCCTCGCGGATTGAGCCTGACACATCAAACACATCATGTAAGACTCTCATGTCTTGAGTTAAGTGCCACACTTTGAGGTAGCCAGCATAATGAAACCCTCATGTCTTGAGTTAAGCGCCACACTGTGACGTGGCCAGTAACATCCGCCAGGGGTCCCTACCCTGGGTGGCACCACAACCCGCGCCTCGTCCATAAGCCGCCACACTCGCTCCAAGTACCGCAGGTCGCGCTTGTCTAGCTTATCCGCGCTACCGCCGCTTGCTGCGCCCGCCGCACGCAGCGCCGTTACCACCGCGACGTAGGGCCTGGCGATTTATGCCTGCCATGTCACGTATGTCACTTTAAACCCTGGTGTGTTGAGTCATGTGCCAACCTGTGACGTGGCGAGCATAATCCTCAGGGGCCTACCGCGTCGCTGCTGCACGTGTCGAAGCCCTCACCGCAGGGGCTTACACTCGTCCACTTTACGGCTCATCATAAGCGCCCTTTGTGGGATACGCTGGTGTTTGCATGGAGTTTCAGTGTCAAACCGGCTGAGGTTGAGGTGAAAAGTGGACGAGTGAGAGCGCCTGCCTCGCCCCTCCACACGGCCGTAGCGCCCAGCTTGCCGCTGCGCACCCTCTCAAGCGCCGCCCACCGCACCGAGTCCGTGGGGTCCACGTTCGCCATATCTGCGGTATGGGCCCTCGCGGCGCTGCCCCCCTCGCCGCGAATCTTCGACGCCCCCCCGGCCCCGGACGAGGCCTCTGCTTCCGCAGCCTTAGCGGCAGCCGCCAAACCGGCCGCCGTCTTTGTGTGGTCGGTGATAGTGGTACGCTCCAGCTTCTGGCCGATGTTGGCGAGCCACCCTGACATCACCGCCTGGGGCTCTTTCGTGGTGTCAGCCCGTCCGGCGCGGTTTTCCTTGGTATAATGCCGCAAGTGGAAATTAAAAGCAAAACTTGAAAGCAGTATCGCACAATTTAGTTACAAGCGGTGCACCAGAGCTTTCAACCCGGCTTTCGACTGGTTTCGACCTGCACCGCCCTACCTTGTCGACCTGCTGCTGCCTCTCCGCCGCCTCGTCGGCGGCGCGCATCGCCTTGCCATCCATGCTGAAGGCGAATGCCACGTCCTTGGCCTTGCACGAGGGTCATTCAGAACAAGCACTCAAACTGAGATGAGAGCAAGACTTCCCACTTACCTTGAGCGTGAATGCTCATACTGACGCAAGAGAAGGAGGAGGAGGAGGAGGAGGAGGAGGAGGAGGAGGAGGAGGAGGAGGAGGAGGAGGGGGAGGAGAAGGAGGAGGATGAGGCGGAGGAGGAGATGAATCTTTGGTCGAGTGTTTGTTTGCGATAACCCCCCTGCCTCGGCGCGCTCGCGCCCCGCCGCCGCGCCCGCCTCCACCTGCTCGTGCAGCTTCCCCGCCAGGGAGAAGGGTCATTGAGAGCATGCACTAGACCGAGATCAGAGAAGGGTCAATGCTCATATGGACGCGCTGACCCGGTTCATGGTCGGGTCCTTGCTCTCAATAACGACCATCTCGTGCTAGGGCAGGAGGGTCATTGAGAACAAGCACTCGAGCTCAGATCAGAGCACGACTTGCCTTCAGGGCGAAGGCTCATACAGACGCGCGGAGGAGTAGGAGGAGATTTAACTTTGGTCGAGTGCATGTTCTCAATACCCCCCCTGCCAGACCCCCCAGCAGGCCCTGGAACCGCGCACGCAGCGACGAGTCCATGCCAGCTACCTTCGCCTGCTCCACGCCAGCTGTCGTTGCCTTGTTCGTATACACGATACGCGCCTCGCCCCCGGCGCCCTCCGTCTTCGTCCACTCAGGCTGTGGCTCCGTGCAGTAGCGGCACAAGTAGAAATTAAAAGCAAAATTTAAGCGAAACAGATGATTCATTTATGGGACTTGACATCCTCTTTTTGCGTGCGTATTGAAAGCGATCTAGCATATTTTCAGTTTCAAGCGCTTAGTTCCAGGCGCTTTCAGCGTAAGTTTGATAGGGTCAACCTGCACCGCCCTACCGTGCCAATCTTGTGGCGGGGGCGCGATGTTCCGGAGGAGTCCAAGGCGGCGGGAGTTAGGGCCAAGCGGTCAATGCTTGCCACGTCACAGAGCGCCATTTAAATCAATACATGAGGATTTAAACTGCATTGCATGACGTGGCGAGCAATATCCGCCAGGCCCTACCGACAGTCGTGCGAGGCGGCGGCGACGGCGGCGATAGCTCAACGTCTTCGTCTATCGTCTCCCAAACGTCGGACTGGTACCCGTGCTTCGGTTTAGCCTTCATGTAGCGGCGCAAGTTGAAATTGAAATCAACAATTGAAAGCGGTTTACCTCATTGTAGTCTCAATCGCTGGAACCAGGCAGGCGCGCTCAGCCCGGGATGCCACTGGTATCGTCCCGGGATTCAACTGGCTTCAACCCGGGACACAACTGGTATCAACCCGGGATTCAACTGGTCTCAACTTGCACCGATGTACCTTGGGCTTGAAAGCGGGCCTCATGCGGATGACGTCCTCCTCCTCGGCCGCTTCGGCGAGCACAACAGAGTTGCTCACGCCCCGCGGGTCCACGCGCGACAGCGAATTCTCCACGCCCGCAATCTCGACCCCGCCCTTCCAGCCGCCCCGCGCGCCCTTCGTGCCGCTGTCTACGGTCGCAAGTTGCAAAACTTAAAAGCGGTTTATCGATCGCAGTTTTGTTTCAATCGCTGGAACCAGGCGGTTTCAACTCGCCTTTTAACCGGTTTCAACTCGCACCACCCTACCGCTGCGCTCCGCCGCCTTCATCACTTCGTTCCACGCCGCCTGCCAGCAGGGTCAAAGCTAACTATAGGGTGATCAGATGCCAAGTATTTGGGATAGTGCCCAGTATAGGAAGGGTCAGGTGCCCATCACAGAGGGGTAAGTCATTGAGAACGACCATTCGAGCCGAGACAGGACGTACCCGCATGACTCACCTACATGGTGAATGCTCATGCAGAGACGCGCACGCGGTTTGTTGACTCAACGTCGGTCGATTGCTTGTTCTCAATAACATACAGACGCGCGGAGGAGGAGGAGGAGGAGGAGATTCAACGTCGGTCGCTGGAGTGGTCTTCTAAACAGCCCCCCTGCCTGGCTCGCTGCTGCCACCTCGAACCCCGTATCCTCCAGCTCTTCCGCCTCGCAGGAGGGTCATTAAGAACAAGCACTGAAACAAGCTGAGGTCGGATCATGACTTACCTTCAGGATGAATGCTTATACAGACGCGCAGAGGAGGAGGAGAAGGAGGACATTAATGCCGGTCCAGTGCCTATTCTCAACAACCCCCTTGCCTCGCGCTCCAGCCCCGCGCGCTCCGCCGAGGCGTGCTGCCCAAGCGCCCCAAGCTCGTTCCCAAACTTCTTGGCCCACCTCGCCTTGCGCTGAGCCTCCAGCATAGCCAGCTTGGCCTCCTTGGAGTAGTGGCGAATGTTGAGATTGAAATCACACTTTGAAAGCGTTTCATCATATTGTAGCTTCAAGCGCTGAAACCACAGGCCCTTTCAACATGAGTTTTGATACTGTCAACCTGCACCGCCCTACCTTGGACCCCTTCTTATACGAGCCCATCGAGCGCGGGTCGACCGCGAGCTCGTCAACTTCGGGGAACGGCACGCGCCCGAAGTTCATCAGCGCCGCGTTCTTCTTCGACTGCTTCTGCCCGGCGGCCTCGACGTCCGTGCCCCCCGCCGCGCCCGTGCCGCCGGCGCCCTGCCCGTCCCCGCCGGAGCCAGCGTCCTCTGTCGCCGCCTTGACCTCTCCCGCCAGCTGCTCGACGTTGTCATTGAGGAAGGCCTTGGGGTAAGGCCTGGCGGATGATACTCGCCACGTCACACGGTGCCCTTTACCTCAAGACAACTCAAGACACGAGGGTTCAAAGTGCGAAGACACGAGGGTTCAAAGCGCGTTGGATGATGTTTGCGAAAGGTATCCGCCGGGCCCTGCCTTGAGGGCATCGCGGTTGAGGCGCGTGCCCATCTTGACCAGCGGGCAAGGCCTAGCGGATATTGCTCGCCTCGTCATAGGGTGCCATTCAACTCAAGAGACGAGGGTGCAAAGTGCGTTGGATGACGTGGCGAGCAACATCCGCTAGGCCATACCAGCGGGCTGAGCTCGGCGTCGCTCGGCATGTGGTCCGCCTCGCGGCGCAGCGCCCCCGCCGCACCCGCGTCCCACCGCCGCGCCCAGCACTAGGGCCGGGCGGATGTCGCTCGCCACGTCATAGGGTGCCTTCATAGGAACAGGAGGAGGAGGCGGAGCAGGAGGAGGAGGGAGAGGAGGAAGAGCAGGAGAAGGATAAGGAGGAGGAGGAGGAGGAAGAGAAGGAAAACGAGGAGGAGGAGGAGGAGGGGGATGAAGAGGAGGAGGGTGCCCTTCAAATCAAGAGAGGGGGGGTCACACTGCGCCAAATGACATGGCGAGCAATATCCGCCAAGGCCCAACCTCGCTGTGCGAGTCGTCGCGCAGGAATGGCAGCACCGCCATCATCAGCAGCGCCACGGGCACCAGCGCCCCCAACTGCAGCAGGGCGAGTCGCGGGGGGTGGGGGCGGGGTCGTGTCAGGGGACGTCTTCCCGGGCGGCGAGCTGGCGCGGGTACCACGCTCGCCATGCGGAGGGCTCGGTAGGTACATGTCTGAGGCGGTGGGCTCGGGTGAAAGGTGGAGATATTGTCGGGCCGGTGGGCGGGGTATCACATATGGGGAACGGGGTCGGGGCGGCGAGAGGTCGGGGTCAGGGTGCGACTACGGGTAACAGGGCGACGAGCCGGCGCGGGTACCACGCTCGCCAGGGCTGATTCAGGCGGAGGGCTCGGTAGGTATGTGTCTCAGACGGTGGGCTCGGGTGACAGGTGGAGACATTGTAGGGCCGGTGGGCGGGGTATCAAGCTTTATGGGTGGCTGGGCGATTGGGGGTTAAGCTGCTTGTGTGCTCGGCGCGCGATAGGTGTGGCGCGGCCGCGTGCCGAGCAACGGCTCAGGGGAATGGTCGTGAAGGAGAGGGGGACTGTTGGGCGCGGGTGGGGAAACCAACTCACCTGCTTCGTGGGCAGGCCGCCGAACCACGAGGTGCGGTGGTTGCCGCGCGGTGAGCGGCCGAACTGGGGCGCCATGTGCGCGGCGATCCGCGACCTTCACCCGACGCGCCGCGGAGTCAGCAGTGTCGCGCGCCGTCGGACCCGAACCAAGGAAAGGAAAGGGCGGCTTCAATATCAAGCCGGCATGCGGCAACAGCTTTACGGACAGCTGGTATCGAAGCTGTCGTAGCTTTTGCTTTTTACTCCAGCAGGACAGAACGCCATCTCGGTGCCGCGCTGCCGTGCCAAGGACGGCGCGCCACACGCCCGCGCGCCACACGCCCGCCGCACATATCCCCCCCGCCCGCCACACGCCCGCCGCACATATCCCCCCCGCCCGCCACACACACAGAACCTCCGCCACCCTTCTTCCGTCACCGCCATGCAGTCCCCTGCCTCCGAGATCGCGCGCTCCCCTGATCGCTACGTCGTGCGCCTGTCGGGCGCGCTCGCCGCGCTGCTGGGCCGAGCCGAGGGCGCCGAGCTTCCCGAGGACGACTTGCTGGGCTGGCTGAGGGGGGCGGGGCTGATAACCTACCCGTCACCGCTGCTCGGGATGCTGCCCGAGGTCCTGGCGGCGAAGGTGCTGCCGCGGCTGGACCCCACGGATCTCGCCATGTTCGCGCCGGTGGGACCGGCGAGCCGGGCGGCGGTGGTGGCCTCCGGCCTGCTACGCGCGGGGGCGAGCGAGGGGGGGCCGTTGAAGCTCAGGGAGTTTCTCGGCTCCGTCGAGCTACTGAGTTGGGCTAAGGAGAACGGCTGCCCGTGAGTCCCGAGGACGTGCGCAGCGATTGCTCGGCACGGGAACCTGCAGGTGCTGCGGCGGGCGCGGGAGCTTGACTGCCCGTGGGATGAAACGACGTGCGCTGCCGCCGCTGAGGGCGGTTACCTGGAGGTGTTGGTGTGGGCGCGGGAACACGGGTGCCCTTGGAGCGAACCTCTCGGGAACAACTGGCACTTGGACTGCTGTGCACTCGCCGCTGGGGGCGGGCACCTGGAGGTGCTGAAGTGGCTTTGGGAACACGACTGCCCTCCCTGGGGTGAGCGGATTTGTGCCGCCGCCGCTGCTGAGGGCGGGCACCTTGAGCTGTTGATGTGGGCGCGGGAGCACGGCTGCGAGTGGGAGGAGAACATCGTTGAAACCCCGGAGTTAGACTGCTGTGCGCTCGCCGCTGAGGGCGGGCACCTGGAGGTGCTACAGTGGCTTCGGCAGCAACGCTGCCCATGGGATGATTGGACGTTTGCGCGTGCCGCTGCGGGCCCGCAACTGCAGACGCTGATATGGGCGCGGGAGAATGGCTGCCCGTGGGACGAGGACGTGCCTCCCGACAGGGAGCTAGACTGTTGTGCACTCGCCGCACAGGGCGGGTACCTAGAGGTGCTGACGTGGCTTCTGGAGCACGGGTTCCCGTGTGACGCCTAGACGTGTGCGCGCGCCGCTCGGGGTGGGCAACTGGAGGTGCTGAAGTGGCTTCGGGTACACGACTGCCCATGGGATACGTGGACGTGTGCATGGGCCGCTATGTGCGGGTACCTGGAGGTGTTGAATTGGGCGCGGGAGCACCACTGCCCGTGGGATGAAAGGACGCGTCTATGGGCCGAGCACGAAGGACACCGGGAGCTGCTGCAGTGGGCGGTGGAGCACGGTGCTCCTTGAGACGCGCCGTCAGAGCTCGTCGCGATTACCGCTGCTCTCTGCTTCGGAGGACTGATTTTCTTCGGTACTGCGCCGCAAACCTCCCGCGTTACAGCTTGACATAAACCCGACGGGGACTGCATTCCAGGATGCCAGATCGGGACCGCGAAGAGCTAGATTTTGTCCCAAGGCGAAAAGCTCAAAAACGTTGTTACACAAATTGGTTACAAAGAATTCACGAGTTTTTGGGCGAGGAAGATAGAGCCACACGACCCCGCCGCCTGGCCCCAAGCTCCGCCTATCTAGACACCCTATCTACATGCGTCGCCGTCGCTACCCCCGTACACTCACGACGCCACCCACTGCATGTACACTCGCCACCCTCTGTCACCTCGCCACAAAGTGTGCTGTACACTCGCCACCCAATGTCACCTCGCTACGCGCTATGCACTTGTTCCCCCCCGCCCTGTCAGGTGTCACCTCGCCACACACTGTACCATACACTCGCCACCCCACTCAGCTCGCTACAAACTGTACACTCACTCCCCCCCGCCCTGTCAGTTGTCACCACGCCACACTCTACTATGAACTCGCCGACCAATGTTACCAAGCTGCACACCGTGCACTCGCCACCCACTGTACTCTCACCTGACACCTCACACCTCACACGGTGTTCTCAATGGAGATGATAAAGTTGTCCATCATGGGCGGCACCGCCCCGGGCAGGAGGGTCATTGAGAACAAGCACTCCAGCCAAGATAGGAGGATGACGTCCCTTCATGGTGAATGTGCATACATACGCGTGCAGGAGGCAGAGGAGGAGGAGGACGAGGAGGACGATGACGAGGAGGAGAGGAGGAGGAGGAGGAGGAGATTCAATGTCGGTCGAGTGCATGATCTCAACATGCGCCCTACCGAGGCGCTCGAGCAGCGCGGTGTGCTTGGGGAACGGGTCCGGCCGCTCCTCCCCGACCGCCGACACGCTCAGGCCGTGGAAGTACCTGGCAGGAGGGTCACTGAGAATGAGAACTCCACCGAGATCGGAGCATGACTTACCTTCAGGTCACATGCTCGTGCATACACGCGAAGAAGGAGGAAAAGGGGGAAGGAGGAGGAGGAGGAAGAGGAGGAGGAGGGAGAGGAGGAGGAGGTGGAGGAGGTGGAGGAGGAGGAGGAGGAGGAGGAAAAGGGGGAGGAGACGTAACGTCGGTCGAGCGTTTGTTCTCAACGACCCCCCTGCCCATTGCGCCACTCCAACTCCTTGACCGCGGTGGGGAAATGCGCCACGGTGCGGGAGTACGCCAGCAGCCGCTCCACCGTGCCGGCTTCGAATGCCACGCCGCACTCCGCAGCCGAACCCGCCATGAGCTCCTCGACAAGCGCCACCACCTCGACGCGGTGATCGCTCACCACGTCCCCCACCGTGGCGCCCGGGTGCGCGGCGCCCACCGCCATGAGCGCGCAAATCCAAATCAGCTTCTCGTACATGGCGCCGCGGAATGCGTTCTCATCCAGGGCCCTGCAGCTGAGGCCGCTGCTAGTCAGGCGTGCGGCGAGCGCGCGCGACCATTTGCCGTCATTCACCACCGTCAGGCCCTCAGGGTTGGTGTCCGTCACGCCGTCCGTGGGCGCTTCGCCCAGCTTACAGGGCCTTACACTCGTCCATGCTTCAGCTCAACCTGAGCTGTTTTTGTCACTGATAGACTGACGCCAACCTGCTTGTCCCACAAAAAGTGCTGACGTTGAGCTGAAAAGGAGGACGAGTGTAAGTCCCTGCCAGCTTGGCGACGGCGAAGTAGAAGAGCGCCTGGGTGTTGCCGCCCAGCCCGCACGTTTCGAGCCATGGCTGAGGGCCCGGCAGAGACTGCTCGTCACGTCATTGAATGCAACTCAACGTAAGGAACGAGGGTTCAAAGTTCGTTCTGACGACAACGGGCAATGGGCGTGGCAGATGTTGCTTGTCGCGTCATAGGAGGCTATCTAACTCAAGAGGCGAGGGTTCAAAATGCGTTGGATGACGCTGCAAGCAATGGGCGTGGCAGATGGTGCGCGCCCCATCATAGGATGCACTTTATAACTTCAAATCAAGAGGCGAGAGTCCAAATAGCGCTGGATGACGTCGCAAACACTATGCACCCGGCCATGCCAGGGCTGCAGCATGCCGTTCTGGATGAAGACCAGGTCCTCGCGGCGCGCGGGCGGGGTCTGATCCACCAACAGCGAGGGGCTGGCAGCTACTGCTCGCCACGTCATAGAGTGCCAATTAACTCAAGATACGAAGGTTCAATGTGCGCTGGATGTCGGGGCATCGGGGCATACAAGGGGCCCGGCGGACATCGCTCGCCGCGTCATAGAGTGCCTTTTAACTGGATACACGAGGGCTCAAAGTGCGTTGGATGACTTGTCGGGCAATATCCGCCAGGCCCTACCACCGCCTGCATCGCGTCGTTGCGCGTGCACACGATGATGGGGCCGGTGGCGGGGGAGGTCGGGTAGCAGGGTCAGGCAGGTACTGCTCGCCACGTCATCGACACGCATTTTGATCCCTCGAATCTTGGTTAAACAGCAGCCAATGCCGTGGCGAGCATTGCGATATCTGCCAGGCCCTGCCGGGAAAGCGTCGCCGCGCTTCATCACGACGTCGCCGGGGACCCCCATGCAGGAGGGTCATTGAGAACAGGCACTCGAAGCGATATCGATAATCTTATCTTCAGGTTGGACGCTCATTCAGACGCGCGGAGAAGGAGGAGACTGAACGTCGGTCGAGTGCTGGAACTCAATAACTTCCCTGCCATCTCGGCGAGTGCCTGGCCCACGCGGCCGCCACCCACGATGACGGCGGGCAAGTTGTCGCTCGTCGACGTAATTTCGGAGGGGGCGGATGCGGAGGCGGAGGCGACGATGCGCGCGGCGGCGCGGGTGTGGCGGGGCGCGATGGAGGGAGGAGCGAAGCTTGGGGATGGTGAGGACCCGATTGTCAATCGTAGCTTTTTCTGGAGCCGATTGTTGTTGCTGAGGAGCTGGCGGGTGGCAGCGGAGGCGGCGGTGGAGGCGGCTGCGGCGGCGAACGACATAATCGGTGTCGAGAGCAGGCGCAGGTGTTTCGTGAGTGCAGCGAGTGGGAGTGCGGCGCTACAGGAAGTGGCGGGCGGATGGCGATGTCAGCAGTATGTCACTTTTCTCATTTTCTTGGCGGTTCGGCACCCCAAACACTAGATTAGTTTCGATACCAGTTGTCCCTTATCGACCGACCGACCAAATCCACTTTTGATTGTGATGGCGAGCCCTCTGCCACGTGGCGCGTGGCGTAGTGTGTGAGGGGGGCACCACTGCCAACACTGCCAAAACACTGTAAATCGGCAGTGTCAAAGTGGTCCGATGCGCGGGGAATATCGGAGACATCTGATTGGCCGATCCCCTGCCACGTGGAGCCCCCACACTGCCACAAACACTGCCGATTGGCCTTGATTCTGAGCGACCAATCACTGCCGACACTGCCGCATGGAGTCCACAAAATATGTTGACTCCCTCGGGCCCGAACACTGCCAAACACTTCCAGACACTGCCATTGGCCACACTGCCGCAACACTGCCGCTCGGCCAATCAGATGTCTCCGATGGTCCCCGCGCATCGGACCACTTTGACACTGCCGATTTACAGTGTTTTGGCAGTGTTGGCAGTGGTGCCCCCCTCACAGTAGTGTAGCGCACACATGGTATTCATTTGCAAATGTTTGTTTATTCGTAACAGTATAGTACTGTAGCTAAGAGCTGGAGCTCGTTCATACATCTCTTGCTAGACACGGCATCTCCGGATCATCGCCAGAAGTTAGCGTGCCACTGCCGCGTAACCACCGAGTCACCGCCACGTCATCTGTGCAGCACGTCCACCAGTCATCGATGGCCACGTGGCATCCCTTGGGCGCCACGTCGTCGCCATGTCAACTGCCACGTCACCCACAAGTCCTGTCTACCAGTCATTAATGACCATGTGGCGGCCCTAGGGTGCCACACCATTGCCACGTCACCGCCACGTCATCCGTGCAGCTCGTCTACCAGTCCTTGATAGCCATGTGGCGTCCCTTAGGCGCGACGCGCCCCAACGAGTCGGGCCCGGCGGATAAAGTAGCGTCATGGTTACACAGGACATCCTGACAATATGACCGTCTGACTCAGTTCAGCCTGACTGTAGTCGGACGGTTACGGGTATACTACGGATAACCGGTCAGGCGGGTGGCGTTGCACTCAAGAAACGGGATTTAAGGCGATCGAAATTCTTGTCTCGACCCCGTACCTCCGTAGCCTTCTTGATGCGCGCCGACATACAGGGCCTTGTATGAGGAATACCTGTCAAGCCGACACTCCCACATGATAAATTAAGTGTCGGGTTTGGTATCGAATCGAAGCTGTTTAACCAATCAGAACGTTCCAATCCAAAACAAAAGGTGTACCCGATAGACTTCGAGAGAGGTCATCGTCTCGACCAATCGCAGCAGGGTATATGAAAAGGAAATGTCCTTCTTACACTGAGTTTACGGTAAGACTATCACTCTGGGTGACAGAGGCCTCCATAACAGGGGCCTCCATGACAGAGGCCTCGCCGACGTAATATCGCGCATGGTGTCTGCGGGCACGAACTTGGCCCACGCGTCGCGCATGGCGTGCAGGTACACCATGTCACAGGGCCTGTCACTTCTCGCCAATATAGGGCGATGCAGGTTGACTACAGGCTGACCGCGTGTCAGCTGTGCCTGGTCTAAGCTCTTGATGCTGAAATAATATGGAACGCTTTCTTCGAAACTTTGCCTTCAATTTCAACTGGCGCTGCTAAACCATGTCATACGATGCCATGCGCAAAACCAAAAGCGAGGAGTCCGAATGTGCTGGATGACGTGGCGTGTAATATCCGACAGGCCCTGCCACGTCAGCCGCGGCGTAGTCCACCAGCGCCTGCGGCAGGGGGCGGTCCACCCACACATTGTAGCTGCCTCCCTTCTCCGGGGCGTAGCTCAAGGCCCAGTAAACCACAAAAATGTTAAGAAGAGAGCGAGAGAGACGCTGGAGCGCGTGTATAAGGAGGCACCAGGCTTTCGCCCTGCCCCCCACACCGCGTAGCTCCCTCTCGTCTCCGGGTTGAGACTTGAGGCCCCGGTGGACCACAAGAGTTGTTGATACACATACTTTATCTCTACGGCATATTTAGACGAAGATCAGAGTCAATTTCATCTTTGCAGGAGACTTTCCCCCGGATACTCAGCGGGCATTGGACCCACCATGCAGTAAATTGAACTCTGGTTGGGCTCGGTATAGAATACATACAGGCCGTTCGACACTGACCGATCAGCACGTACGAAATAGAAAATGTAAAAAGCTGTACCCGGCCCTCACCGAAGAGGCGGAGGCCCGCTTGCTTAAGCTCTTCCAGGCAGCGGCGCTCGGCCGGCGCAATGCCGGGGCAGGCCTGCAGCGCCATGCCCAGGCCCGTCACGCCGGGACTGACCGGCATTACCTTTTGAGTTACAGCTGGCACTTGCGGATCTTTAAGGTTGAAGTGGACCTCGAGTCTATGGTTTCAGGGACACACGTGAAGGAGACATAGAGACGCTTCCGCGTGTATAAGGAGGCACCAGGCTTTCGCCCTATTTCCCATCGTCATCAGGGATCTCCAGCAGACAACTAGTCAGGCGTTACAAGTTTATTCATGTGTTTCAGGTAGCTTGTATCCTTGAGGTATAAGTGGGATAACTCAAGTGGTTTCAATGACAAACGGCTAAATTGCTAGCTGTGGAACAATGTTGTGAAACCCTTGTTGTATGATTCAGTCATATATTGCCAGTCTAAGTAATCAGAGCTAAGGATCAACACCTCAGCTGCTTACCTTGACGTAGGGGTCGCGGCGGCTGCCCTCCTTGTCCCGCTTGGTGCAGTATGCCACCTAGCACCAGGGCCTTACACCCGTTCTCGGTCCGGATCAGCCCAACTGCAAGCTCATGGTGCGTGTACAGGCTTGCCGTTTACTCTCTCCGGCCTGGCCACCCGATCCCTGTTCGGCTCAACCCGACTGTTTGCTCATGATAGCATACTGGCGTATCCATACACGCTCTTTGCATGCTTATCTCTGGTGCTACAACCGTTTTCATGGACGCCTCGGTTTGGCTTCCGTCATTCCCTTGGGAGTTTAATTGATAGATTGAGGTTCTGTCCTCGGGTTCTATTTGGGTTTGACCGACAGTAAGCTGAATTCTGTGTCCAGCGGGGAGCGTAAGGCGTTGCCTGGCAGTCCCAGAGGTTGGCGAGGCGCGTGCTGTGCAGATGCCACAGTGCATCCATATCGTGGGGCCTGGCACATATTGCTCGCCAAGTCATAGGATAACGTTGACCTCATGGGATGAGGGCTGTAGATGTGTTGGATTACACGGCGGACAATTGACCAGACAGATGTGACTACCACGTCGCGCGTCATGGGATGACTTTTAACACAAGAAAAGAGGCGGGTTCACAATGTGTTAGATGAACTGCGTGACCGGATTCGTGGGTGAGAGATAAAGCTCCAGATAGATACGTGTTCGCGTGTTTAAGGAGGCACAAGGCTTTCGCCCTCTCCCCCGTGGGCAATTACTGCGTGCCCCAACCGAGTCGGCGCGGCAGTCGTAGCCCAGCTTGAGCACGGTGCGGCTCTCCGAGTGGCACGGCCTTGAACTCCTCCTCCCCGTGGTGTGATAAACTAGACACGCGTTATGTCTGCGTGTGCGTGTTCTGTCAGCTTGTGCAGTCAAGTGGCTTTGTGGTAGGACATAGTGTGCACGGATCTCCATACGAGCACAGGCGCGCCAAGGATGAATCTCATGTAGATGAAGCAGGATGTAAAAGCAAGAAGCAGAATGAGCAGGTTTCAATTTTAGCAGTGCGACCTTCACATGTGAAAAGACGAGGAACGTTGTCCAAGGGCATGTCGTCCATGGGATCGCTCCAGCGATTGACAGGCTCGTCCGGATATGCGGGTTTCGTATGGTTGTGACCCTCAGAATATATGCACAAATGCTATGGAGTTTCTGAGCACACTTTCAGCGGGAAAAATAACAATCCCGCCGTCTGTCGTAAATGGAGTATTCCGATGAAAAGTAACAGGGCCCTGCCAGGAGCTCACGCAGGCGGCCGTGCGAGAAGGCTGCGGCGCCCAGCGTCTCCACGTCAACCAGCAGTACCGCGCCGCGCGCCAGGGCCGTGTCGACAGCGCAGTCTATGTCGAATAGTCGTAGTATCAGCTTTGTGCACAGCCAGTGGTTTCAAGTGTCACTAGCTAGGGACACCTTGAATAGTCCCAGGCATTAAACCACGGGGCAGCTCGTGCGTCGCACGGCTGATCCAGGCAATCGCCGCGCATGGTGGCCGTGGTGGAGAAGGTGGTGAGTATCTACGGGTATCATTAAGAGTCCGGATCAGCTGAAAAGGGAACGACGGTGAAGGGGAAGCCCCCGCCGTCTTTGGTGGCGAGCTGCGCGAGGCAGAGTTTGCCGTCTCGGCACAGGTCCACCCCCTCGAAGTCCACCGCCACGGGGGCGCCGGCCGCGAGCAGGGCGCCGATGCGCGCGGCGCACACCACGGCGTCGTCCACCAGCTCTACTCCAGGCGCGCTGGGCGCGCGCGCGGACGCAGCCGTGGTCGACAGCCGAGAAAAGCCTCGTCCAACTCTTTCTGGGCTTTTGCGGCCTCCACCACCTCCAGCTCGGCTTCGAGCCGGGATACTCGCTTGGCAATCTGGGCGAGCGCCGCTTTGTCCTCGTGCGAGAGCTCACGATGCAGCATAATGCGTACGTTTGAAGCCATCGTCGCGACTCGTCAATAACCCTTGGCGATATAAACCGGGGGCGGGGCGCGTCTCTCAACGTGCGCGTTCGCCGAGGTTGTGCCCGATACAGCAGCCAGTGAAGTGAGTGAACTCGCTTCAATCAAGTTGCACGGGGACTTCCTAGGACCTCATGAGTCGTACCAGTCTATCCCGGCACCAGGTCATGGGACACATCTAGGACACTAGGAGTGACGCTTCGACTCTTGCAAGAGTCACATTTTCCGATGTTCATTAATCTCGTCACAGTCATACTTGAATGAGGAGGAGGTGGGGCTGCAGGGGGCGGGGGCTGCGACGGTCATCTCCGGGTGTCCTAGTTGTGCTGAGCGTCAACGTTGAGAATCAATCTGCGCCCAAGGTGCGGTTCTTGTGGAGGAAGCTGGCAGGGGCTCGACCGAAGGCGCCGCGCACATCATTTTGCAATGACCTACGAGTTGGCATTTGAGCATAGGCTACCCAAACATCAACGCGCGGTCCGATCCTGATTTCTCATTGACACTGATTTACGTAAAACGTATCATGTGCATATACTGTTCAGCGCTCCTTCGTCTTGTGGCAGAACGCATTGTACGTTGCCCTCATCCAGTGCTGCAGGGAGAGTGGGCAGCGTGGCTCTTTATACGCATGTTCCCTTGGGATGGAATTTATGTATTTCTATAACGCGAGAGGTTGCAGCTGCGTATGAAAGACAATCGTTCCAAGCACAACATATCGCTAAGCGCGGAAGCGCGACGAGCGGTGCACGTGCGTCTCAACCCTCAAGGAGCACTGTGCTCCACCGCCCACTGCAATAGCTCCAAGTGCCCCTGCTCTTCAGCCCGTTGGCGCGTCTCTGCATCCCACGGGCAGTGGTGCTCCCCCGCCCACTTCAAAACCTCCAGGTGCCCTCCCTCAGCGGCGTTCGCACTGTGTCTTCGTGCCACAGGCACCCGTGCTCCCGCGCCCACTTCAACACCTCCAAGTGCCCGCCCTCAGCGGCGCACGTACACTTCCTCTCATCCCACGGGTAGTCCTGCGACCAAAGCCACTTCAACACCTCCAGGTGCCCGCGCTGAGCGGCGAGTGCACAACAGTTCTTCAGGTAAGCGGCATCCTCATCATCCTCACTCCACGGGCACCCGAGCTCCCGCCCACTTCAACACCTCCAGATGCCCACCCCGTGCGCAGGTCCAAGCATCCCACGGGCAGTCCTGCTCCCGAAGCCACTTCAACACCTCCAGGTTCCCGCCACTAGCGGCTCCCGCACACGTCCCCTCGTCGCACGGGCAATTCTGCTCCCGAAGCCATTTCAACACCTCCAGGTGCCCGCCATATGCGGCGCACGCACAACAGTTCATGATCAACTCGGCGTCATCCTCGTCCACCTCCACCCACGGACATCCGTGCTCCCGCGCCCACTTTAACACCTCCAGGTGCCCGCCCAAAGCGGCCCCCGTGCACGTCAACTCATCCCAATCGCAGCCGTGCTCCCTCGCCCACCTCAGTACCTCCACACGCCCGCCCGCAGCAGCGAGTGCACATGTCTTCGCGACCCACGGACAGTCGTTCACCTTAGCCCAAGCCAGCCGCTCGACACATCCGCACAACTCCTTGAGGTTGAGCGGCCCACCCCCCTGGGTCCCCGCGCGCGGCAGGCCGGAGGCCACAACCGCCGCCCGGCTCGCCGAACCCACCCGTGAGACCAGGGCGATATCAGTGGGGTCCAGCCGTGGCAGCACTTCCGTCGCGAATACCTCGCGTAGCTCCCCGAGTAGCCCCCCAAGGAGCGGCGATGGGTAGGTTATCAGCCCCTTCCCCCTCAACCTGCCAGCAACTCGTCCTCCCAAAGCTCGGCTCCCTCGTCTCGGCCCAACAGCGCGGCGAGCGCGCCCGACAGGCGCACGATGTAGCGATCAGGGGAGCGCTCGTTATCGGAGGCGGGGAAGTGCATGATGGAGGCCGCCGTGGAGGAAGACGTCGGCTTGGTGCGGCAGGTGTGTGTGGCGCGGGTGGTTATGGTTTGCATGAGTGAAGGGCAGCAACGGCAACCCTGCGCTTGGTTATCGGAAAAGCTGCCTCACACAGTCAAACTGATTTCAGCCGCTTGTTGCCGCACCTGATTTCGTGCGTCACCAGGGTGCCGGACCGTGGTAGAACATAACGAGAGCGCCTCACACAAAGCATATTATGTCATGCCTCTGCCCTTCACTCTCTCGCGCACTCGGCTGCGATGACGATACCCTCTCTCGTTTCTTCGAGCCGCACCGTCGCTCCCGCCGCCGCCGCTGTCGCTGCCGCGCGCTGCCGGCGAGGCGTGAGGTGTCTCCGCGCCGCCCCGCCGTCTGCCACTTTTTTTCGCGGCCGCCTCACTCCCAGCCTCCTCGGACGAACCAAAAGCAACAACGCCTCCGACGACAGCGCGAGTCCCGGCAACGCCGCGCGCCCGCGTAGCCCAGCCCCCGCCCCCGCCCCCGCCACTCGTGGTGCGGGTGCTCGCGTACGGCATCGCGCCCGCGCCATCGGCGGCGGTAGCGGCAGCAGCGGTGGTGGCGGCGGCGGCGGGGGCGAGCGTGATACGCAGCCAAAGCCGTCCGAGGAGCAGACAAATCCGATGGTGAAGAACGACATGTCGGATGACCAGGCGTTGGGTATCATCGAGCAAACTCTGCAGGCGCGCCTGAGTCCCAAAGCCGCGCGGGTCATCTCGCAGGGCTTCCTCGACATCGGCGTCGACGCTCCCGCAGGGCGTTACGCGCATGCCCTCGTTGCCTTTCCTCCCGTTGCATCTCGCAGCCAGCCGTTTTGTTTTGTCCCGGGAAAACATGCCTAGCCTCCGTTCGCCTAGCTAGCTAGCTAGCTGCCCCAACTTGAATGATAACACTACTCATAGCTTCAGGGCGCTCTGAAGTCGAGCTGAGGTGAGCTGAAAAGAGAGCTGGGTCAGCGACCCTGCACTCCGGACAAGCTGCGGCGCCTGATCGTGGGCCGGAGCCTCACCCTCATCGCCGCCCAGCTGTTCGCATTGGTCCTCAACACCGGCGCGGCGGTGGCAGGGGCTTACACTCGTCCACTTCTCAGCTCAACTTGAGCCGTGTCTGTCACAAATAAACACCCTACATACCCTAAACACCCCCTAACAGCCCCTTATCACGGGATACACAGCCCCTACGCGCACCCCCTGTCCCATACAAAGCGCTTAAGTTGAGCTGAAAAGCGGACGAGTGTAAGCCCCTGGGCGGTGGGCGCATACAGCCTGTTTCAGCCCGCGGTTTACTTCACCAACAACGACCTCCTCCGCGTCACCGCCGAGGTGATGGTCTTTCTCGCCGGCGGCATCTTCGCCACGGAGGCAGGCACACGGCACGTGTGAGCGGTTGTCGCGGACAGATGGCCGATAACAGACATAGTCACGATGGATAAAAAGGCTCGCTTGACCGACGAGATGACCAGATGACAGGATCGATATGGAGGATGACCTTCAAGTACTGTCCCCGGATGACCCACAGTGACCCCACAATGACCCCTCCGGATGAACCGCAGGATGACCTCAAACCGACAGGATGACAGGATTCATGGTCATCTTGGAGATCGATCCTCCATATCTTGTCACTCTGCGGCCCGGTCCCTGCGCTCTTGCGCGCCGGTCATTACACAGGGTCCAGGGCGAAACCATGGTGCCTCCTCATACACGCGGAAGCTGCGGCGAGTGTGCACGGATACACTGATACACTGTGAGCAAACAGTAAGGAAATCAGTGGCCAGACCAGGGAGGATAATGCGGCGAGTGTGTACAGGTACTACAGAG
>Ga0307489_10000457_pt1 | contig 24822 bp, 39 predicted proteins | sample SB12metaG_FD_202247 | JGI IMG/M metagenome (GOLD analysis project Ga0307489, IMG submission 202247) | Sea-ice brine microbial communities from Beaufort Sea near Barrow, Alaska, United States - SB 1.2 | ecosystem: Environmental > Aquatic > Marine > Coastal | place: USA: Alaska | collected... | reverse complement strand
CCAAGAAAAAAAAAACTCCGAAGAGTCGGAAAAACACGCCCAACAAATCTTTTTGGCGCACCAGAACACAAATCAGACAATCAACTCTTACTTAAATCGTACTCTCAATTAAATTTATGAATGTTAATATTAAAATTTTCTTACTATGTCCCGTTCCCGAGGATCAAAAACCGATTAATCAATATATTAACATGAAAGAGAATGGATTTTTAAATTGGACAATGTTTCCGTTTCAGAAATATCTTCTTAAAATCATTTCCAATACATTTCTTTTTTTCCCACTTTTCTTAATATGCTTTTTAAATTTTACACCTTTTTCACTTACCGAAATTGGAAAGCTTTTTGTGATTAGCTCAACTTTCTTTTTTATCAGTATTTATCTCCGTTGGGAAGATATGAACCAGCGTTTAACACAAGCCCGTGTCTTTTATGAAGAGGCATCTTGGTTTGATGGAAAAATATGGGAAAAGCCTTTTTTCTTAATTAAAAATGATAAGCTATTAAGTGCACAAAAAATTCAACCAATTCTTCATCGTCTATTTTATACCATTCTATTTCACTTTACTTTACTAAGCGTTCTTTTTAATCTTTAAAGATAAGTTGAAATTAGCAACTTACTAAAAAAAAAAAATGAGTCTCTTCATCTATGTCTATGAAACAAACTATGATGTTTGAGAAGAAGAACCTATTAAATCCGTTCTTGATTGTTCACCACTTTTGAATCTGAATAACCACAATGTCCATTTCAAGACAAGGCTGTTTAAAAATTTTTATATTTGGAATTTTAAAAAAATTAACTACACTATTGTTTGTTGCAGGGCGGGGTAGAGCAGCTCGGTAGCTCGTCGGGCTCATAACCCGAAGGTCAGTGGTTCGAATCCATTCCCCGCTAAAAAATTGAAAAAAAATGACAAACAATCTCTTTCAGGAATAAAAGACACAAATAAATCATTTATGAACACAAATAAATACTTTCCAGAATTCGGAGGAAGTACAGGGGGTTGGCTAGAGGCTGCAGAAACGGAAGAAAAGTATGTTATGACATGGACTAATGCAAGTAAAACAAACGTGGTTTTTGAGATGCCTACTGGTGGAGCTGCTATAATGAAGCAAGGACCCAACTTAGTTTATTTTGCAAGAAAGGAACAGTGTCTTGCTTTAGGAAAGCAATTACGTACTAAGTTCAAGATAAATGATTATCGTGTGTTTCGATTATTTCCAAGTGGCGAGATCCAATTCATTCACCCTAAAGATGGTGTTTTCCCAGAAAAAGTAAACGCTGGAAGAGTGGCCGTTGGGAAACGTGAGTTTTCAATTGGTAAAAATCCTAATCCAGCATCTGTTAAATTTACAGGTTCTACTTCTTTTGAAACATAACAAGTGAAAGGGAAATATAGTTTTCTATTTTTCTTTCATCTGGAGAGATGGCAGAGTGGTCTATCGCGTCTGACTTGAAATCAGATGAACTTAACCGGTTCCGTGAGTTCGAATCTCACTCTCTCCTTTAGACAAAGCGCTTTAAATTACTCAAAAAGTTAGTACTCGTAAAGTTAAAGTAGAACTAACTTCTTGAATATTTAATGCTTCATCTAATCATTCGAGTATATGTAGAGTAAGAAAATTATTATTCTTCAATAATTTCTGCGTCGATTACTTTAGATTTGTCAAGTTTAGTAAGACGTACTTTCATTTTAGTATACTCCAATACCAATAAGCCGTAGACGTATTTTAAGTCACGTATATGCTCATAAAGAGCTTGGAAATTACGTTCTTCATAAAGATCCTTAGCTTTCTCCAAGAGCTCTTCAAAATATTCACATATATCGACATCAAGAGAAACTTCACTCGATAATAGCTCTTCAGATTTAGAAAGCACTATATCAAATTCATAAACAAGATCTAAAAGAGCTATTTTAGCTTTATCAAATGTTTGATTTGCTTCAGCATCTTCTACCATTTTAGTCACTTCCTCTCGGGCTAGTGTTGAGGCACCCTCAATCTTAATAGATTGTTCTTGTCCAGATTTTGTTTCTCGAGCTGAAACGGATAACAATCCATTAACATCTAATTGAAAAGTAACGGAGATTTTTGGAACCCCACGTCGAGCTTTAGGAATATTTCTTAGTTTGAAAATTCCTAAACTTTTATTATCTTTTGCAAATGATCTCTCACCTTGAAGAACATGTATTTCAACTACCTCTTGATTATCTGATCCCGTTGAAAATTGTTGGGATTGTTTCACCGGAATCGACGAGTTTCGAACAATAATAGGGGTAAACTGTCCTCCCATCACTTCCACGCCTAAAGATAAGGGTGTGACATCTAATAAGATTAAGTCTGTAATTTCTCCAGCAAGAATACCCGCTTGCACAGCAGCACCCATCGCTACAATCTCATCTGGATTCACGGTTTCATTTAATGGTTTCCCTAATAGATCAGATAAAAGATTTCTAACTGCAGGAATACGCGTCGATCCACCTACTAAAATTACTTGATCAATATCTGACTTAGACAAATTTGCATCTTGTAAAGCTTTCTTCACTGGAGTTTTACAATTGAGAAGTAAGTTTTTGCTTAATGATTCAAATTTTGAACGATCAATCTCTATATCAGCACTTTTCGGCCCTGTTTTCTCGTCAATACAGATAAACGGAAGACTGATACGTGTAGACTGTAAACTCGAAAGTTCTACTTTCGCTTTTTCGGAAGCTTCAATGATTCTTTGTAACGCTTGTTTGTCAGAAGAAAGATCAACACCTTCTTTTGTTTGAAATTCTTTCATTACATACTCGACAATTTTACGATCAAAATCATCTCCACCAAGATGTGTATCGCCGGACGTTGCCAAAACTTCAAAAACTTCATCTCCAACTTCAAGGATAGAAACATCAAATGTCCCTCCACCTAAATCAAAAATTAAAATAACTTCATTTTTCTTTTTATTTAATCCATACGCCAATGCGGCGGCTGTAGGTTCATTTAAAATTCTCAATACCTCTAAACCGGCAATTGTTCCTGCATCTTTTGTTGCTAACCTTTGAGAGTCATTAAAGTAAGCTGGCACAGTAATAATAGCTTGTGTAATCGTTTGTTGTAAAAAACGGCTTGCATCATTTACTAACTTTTGTAATATTTTGGCAGATATCTGTTCCGGGGTAAACTCTTTCTTCAAACTTGGACAAACAACTTTTATTTTTCCATTCTCATTTTTGACGTCATATGGAATACGCTCTATTTCCCCTTTAATTTCATTGTATGTACAACCAATAAAACGTTTGATAGATGAAAACGTGTTTTCAGGATTTAATACTGCTTGACGTTTCGCTATTCGACCAACTAAAAGCTCGCCTCCAGGCGTATATGCAACAATCGAAGGTGTTGTTCGTTGTCCCTCCGCATTTACAATAACATTTGCACTTGCTCCGTCCAAAACAGAAATAACTGAATTCGTGGTTCCAAGATCAATTCCAACAATTTTTGCAGCTTTACTTTGACTTCCTTCCTGTTCACTCATAAATACTCTTCTTTGAATCTACTTTACTTTTCCTCCAGCTATTGTAATACAAATTTTCTTTCTGCGCAATACCCCCCGCCCGCGTTAACTTATTTGTTATTTAGAAAAAATTTTGATATGGACAATTATTTGAAATTCTTCTAAGATAAAGGACAGTTAGTAAAAATTTATATAAAGAAAAGGTATATCGTGTCGCTTGGTATTTTAGGAAAGAAAATCGGTATGACCCAAGTTTTTGATAGTAAAGGAAATGTGATTCCAGTAACAATTATAAAAAGTGGACCTTGTTATGTGACACAAATCAAATCTGATATTAACTGTGGTTATAATGCTATTCAACTTGGATATATAGAAATTTCAGCAAATCAAAAAAGAATAACAAAACCTAGATTAGGACATTTTAACAAAGTAAATTTGCCCCCATATCGTTATTTAAAGGAATATAAGACTCAAAATTTAGATTACGACATTGGTCAAAAGTTTAGTGTAGAAATGTTTGAAATCGGACAAGAAATTACTGTCACTGGATTAACTATCGGAAAAGGAAATGCAGGAAATATTAAACAGCATCACTTTAGTAGTGGTCCGAAATCTCATGGTTCAAAACATAAACGTATGCAAGGATCGATTGGAGCAGGAACAACACCAGGAAGAGTTATTCCAGGTAAAAAAATGCCCCGACGCTTCGGAAATTTTCAACGTACAATTACTGGTTTAGAAATTATTGCGATTGATCAAAAAGAGAATCTTTTAGTTATCAAAGGTTCCGTTCCTGGGAAATCAGGAAACTTAGTGAGTGTTAAGATGAAAAAAGAAACATAAACCTTGAAAATATGGAAGAAAAGATATTTTTAGCAAACTTTGAAAGAAAGAAGAAAGCTATTGGATTAATCCATAAAGTTTATCTTGCTCAATTAAAAAGTGCACGTAAATACAGAGCCTCAACTAAAACAAGGTCCGAAGTGAGAGGTGGGGGAAAGAAACCGTGGCGACAAAAAGGAACAGGTCAGGCTCGTGCGGGTTCAATTCGTTCTCCATTATTTGTTGGAGGAGGAATAAGTTTTGGGCCTAGACCACGAGTAGTCACAAAAAAAATTAATAAAAAAGAAAGAAGACTAGCAATCTTGTCAGCGATTTATCTAAAGAAGAATGAATTTGTTTTCTTAGATGAAAAAATTTATGAGGATTTTACCGAAACAAAAACAAAAAACATTTTAAATATTCTTTCAAATTTAGGGTTAGAAAGTCAAGCCAAAGTTTTATTCATCTTAACTAAATCAAGTAAGGAATTCTGGTTAGCAACTCGCAACTTAAAAAATATTCAGGTGACAACAGTTACTTCATTGAATATTGAACAACTTTTAAAAACGAAGCACATTGTTTTATCGAATTCAGGATTAGAATTAATCAACACAACATATGGAAAATCATACACGTGATATTAGCGAACTTTTAAGTTTAGTTAAATGTCCTTCACTTACAGAGAAATCCGTTAGTCTTTATGGAGAACGTCAGTATACTTTTATTGTTGACAAATCCTTAACAAAAACAGAAATAAAAGAGGTTCTTGAGACAATTTTTGACGTAACAATCGTGAAAGTAAAAACTTGCATGCTACCTTTAAAAACGAGACGAGTAGGAAGATTTAGCGGAACAAAAGCGCGCTATAAGAAAACTTATGTCAAATTAAAAGAAGGAGATTCGATTACTGATTTATTTACTTAATATTCAATATTAGCTCTAATTCATATGGGAATTAAAATTTATAAACCGTATACTCCTGCCACACGTAATAAAAGCGTTTTAGATTTTTCTAGTTTGTCAAAAAAAGCTCCGGAGAAATCTTTAACGGTTGCGAATCATCGAGCAAAAGGAAGAAATAATAAAGGACGTATTACTATTCGTCATAAAGGAGGTGGACACAAACGTCTTTATCGTTTCATTGATTTTAAGAGAAACAAACGAGATATTGAAGGAAAAGTAACTTCCATTGAGTATGATCCAAATAGAAATGCAAACATCGCTTTAATTCAATATCAAGACGGTGAAAAACGATATATTCTACATCCGGAAAACTTGCAAATTGGGGACTCTGTAATGGCTGGCGAAAATTTCCCAATTCAAATTGGGAACGCCTTACCTTTATCAAGTATTCCATTAGGAACGGAGATTCATAATATTGAACTTTTTCCAGGTAAAGGTGGCCAATTAATGCGCTCTGCGGGAACATCGGCAAAAATTTTGGCGAAAGAAAATAAATTCGTCGTTCTACGATTGTCATCAAAAGAGATTCGTTTATTTAAACAAGAGTGTTTTGCAACAGTTGGAAAAGTAAGTAATGCAGACTTTTATAACGTTGTACTCGGAAAAGCTGGACGTCAAAGATGGCTAGGCGTAAGACCCAGTGTTCGTGGATCCGTCATGAATCCAGTGGATCATCCACATGGAGGAGGAGAAGGACGTTGTCCTATTGGAAAGCCAAGACCATTAACACCTTGGGGAAAACCCGCCTTAGGAATGAAGACACGTAATAAAAAGAAAAAGAGTGACTTATTTATCATTCGTTCACGTTCGCGTTAATTAATTATAATTGATATTAAAAACTATGGGAAGATCTGTTTCGAAAGGTCCTTATATCGCTCATCATTTATTAAAAAAAATCATTTCAGCTAACGAAAAAGGGAATAAGGACGTGATCAAAACGTGGTCTCGTTCATCCACTATTCTTCCCATGATGATTGGTCATACCATTAGTGTTTATAATGGTCAAAAACATGTGCCCGTTTTTGTTTCGGATGCGCTTGTAGGACATAAATTAGGAGAATTTGTCTCAACACGCACATTTCGCTCACACAAAAAGAATGAACGTAAAGTAAAAAGATAAAATATGAGTCAATTAATCGAAAGTATCTCAGCGACATCAAAATATATTCGTATTTCTCCAACTAAAGTAAATGTGATTATTAAAAAAATACGCGGAAAAAGTTATAGAGATGCATTACAAATTTTGAAGTTTTTACCACAGAAATCAGGAGCAATTGTTTGGCAAACACTTTATTCCGCCGTTTCAAATGCGACAAATAATTTTGATTTAGAAAAAGAAAGATTAATTATTACGGAAGCGTTTGTTAATCAAGGCCCCATTTTGCGTCGTATGCAACCACGTGCTAGAGGGAAAGCATTCAAAATCGAAAAAAAGATATCACATATTACAATTCGAGTAGCCGAAAGTAATAGTTTATAACGAATTTATTTAAAAGAGGAATTATTGTGGGACAAAAAACACATCCAAAAGGATTTAGATTGGTAACAACTCAAGAACACTTATCGAAATGGTACAGCAACAAGTTAACTTATCCTACCTTAATTGAAGAAGATTTTTTCATTCGAACAAAAGTCAATCAATTCTTCGAGGAGTTTTTATCCATTTCAAAAGTTGAAATTACTCGAATTCAGCAAGACGTAGATCAAAAAGAATACGTGAATATTACTATTCATGCTTTATTCCCGAGAGCTAAAGAGATGTATAAAAAAGTAACGAAATATTTTAGTGAAACATCGGAAGGAAAGACACCTAAAACAGTAGCTATTTTAAATAATTCGAAAGGTAGTTTGAAACGTTTTGTGAGCCTTCTTTTTAAACGAAATATTCGTAATCTAATTCGTCTTTTACAGATAAAGACGGGGAAGAGTTATTATATTGGAATCAAATTTATTAAAAATCCATTTGAAGATTCAACCTTAATTGCGAAATTTATTGCAGATCAATTAGAAAAACGTGTGCCTTTTAGACGGGCCGTGAAACAAACAATTAAGAAAGTTCAGCTCACCTCTATGAAAGGAGTGAAAGTAGAAGTTTCAGGACGTCTCAATGGAATTGAAATTGCTCGAAGTGAATGGAAACGAGATGGGAAAATTCCTTTACATACCTTACGTGCCAAAATTGATTATACACATCAGGAAGCGCAAACAATTTATGGAGTAATTGGTATTAAAGTTTGGTTATTTGCCGGGGAAATAGATTAATCTAACTTAAAAAAATTAACATGCTAAGTCCTAAAAGAACAAAATATAGAAAGTCTCAACGTGGGCGTTTGAAAGGGAAAGCGGGGCGTAATAACAAATTAACTTTTGGCACATACGGAATTCAAGCTTTGGAACCTGTTTGGATGACATCCAGACAAATCGAAGCGGTTCGACGTACAATTTCGCGCTACACAAAACGAACGGGAAAAATATGGATCAAAGTTTTTCCTGATAAATCTGTGACAGCACGTGCGGAAGAGTCTCGTATGGGATCTGGGAAAGGGTCGGTGGAATACTGGGTAGTTGTTGTGAAACCTGGAACTGTTCTTTTTGAATTAGATGGAGTCACAACTGAAATTGCAATGCAAGCATTAAGAACTGCGTGTTATAAATTACCAGTTAAAACACGTATTTTAAGAAAAGAGTAAAAAAATATATGACGTTACCACAGTATAAAGAATTAGATTCACTTAAAAATGAAAACGAAATAGACCAAGAAATTTATCTTGTACAAAAAAGTTTATTCGACTTACGTATTAAAAGAGCAACGAATCAAACAATTAAACCTCATTTATTTCAGCACGCGAAACGTCGAATTGCACAATTGAAATTTAAAAAGAGTTTACTTGGAAAATATTGAAACGAATGATAAGTCGTTCTATTTATTTATAAAGGTAAAATTTAACCTATGCCAAAAAAAGAAAGAGTCGGTGTTGTAGTAAGTACAGCTGCAGAAAAAACGATTATAGTCGCTATTCAAACACGTTATCAACATGAAAAGTATTCCAAAACGTTAATTAAAACAAAACGTTACATGGCCCACGATGAACAAAGTAATTGTCAATGTGGTGATTTAGTTTTAATCCAAGAAAGTCCACCTATTAGTCGTCGTAAGAAATGGACATTGAAAGCAGTTCTGCAAGGAGAAATCCCAATTTGTCCGATAAACAGTAAAAAAGAAAAATAAATTAAAGAAAAGGTATGATCCAACCACAAACTTATCTAACTGTTGCAGATAATACTGGAGCAAAAAAATTAATGTGTATTCGTGTTTTGGGAAATAATAGAAAGTACGCGAATGTGGGGGACATTATTATTGGAGTCGTCAAAGATGCTCTCCCTAATATGGCGATTAAAAGATCAAATGTTGTTCGAGCAGTAATTGTTCGTACAAGAAAGACAATCAGACGTAAAGACGGAATGGGATTACGTTTTGACGATAATGCTGCCGTTATTATTAATACTGAAAATAATCCACGTGGAACACGCGTTTTTGGTCCGGTCGCGCGTGAAATACGAGATCGTAAGTTTACAAAAATTATTTCATTAGCAACAGAAGTTATATGAAAAACGTCATCACCCCGTTCAAAATTGGGGATAAAATTAAAGTAATTACTGGAAAACAAAAAGGATTAATTGGAACAATTTCTTTTATCAATCACAAAAAAGAACAAATTAGTTTAGAAGATTTATTACCACGAGTTATTTCTAGGAAAAGTCCGCAAAGTGGAGAGTCAAAAGAAGTAAAAATTCAAGCTCTAATCCATGTTTCCAATGTAATGCTTTGGGATAAAAATACCAATGCATGTAGTCGAATTGGATATAAAATGGTGGAAGGGCAAAAAAGACGCTATTTTAAAAAATCAGGAAATTTTATCTAAAATCTATAATTTTCAAAAGATTAACTAATTAAGAACTATTTGAAATAAGAATGAATAATTTAAAAGAAGATTATATCCAGAAAGTAATTCCAAGCCTCTTGGAAGAATTTGAGTATACAAATAAACATCAAATTCCTAAACTGGAAAAAATTGTGATTAGTGCCAGTTTAGGGCTCAATGCTCAAAATCGTACTTTTTTGCAGAACGCAATTGAAGAAATTCGACTTATTTGCGGACAGCAACCTGTGATGACGAAAGCGAAACAGTCTATTGCTGGATTCAAAATTCGAGAAGGAATGCCTTTAGGCTTGGTGGTGACTTTGCGTCGTGAAAAAATGTATGCCTTTTTAGAGAAATTAATCAAATTAGTTTTACCACGTTTAAGGGATTTTCGAGGTGTGAGTCCAAATAAATTTGATGCCCATGGAAATTACAATTTAGGAATCGCAGAACAGTTAATTTTTCCTGAAATTGATTATGATAAGGTGGAAGCCAAGCGGGGCTTTTCAATTACAATTGTGACTACTGCAAAAAATAAAAAAGAAGGGTTTTTTTTATTAAAAGAATTAGGATTGCCTTTTGCAAAAGAAGAAAATAATTAATTAGGAGAAAAGAAAATGACAAATGATCTTGTCTCAGATATGCTAACGCGTATCCGTAATGCTAGTTTAGCACGTCACAGTTTTACACGTGTACGCTATAGTAATGTAAATTTAGGAGTCTTAGCCGTTTTGCAAAGTGAAGGATACATTAAAAGCTATTTACTTGACGAAGACGCAAATCTTCCAAAGGATATTAAAGTATTTTTAAAATACAAAGGCTGGTGGATTAAAAAGCCATTTTTTTCGATAATTAATCGTATTAGTAAACCTGGAAAACGGGTCTTTTCCGGGTATAAAGATTTTCAAACAAATATTAATATCTTGAAATACGAACAAGGCACAGCAATTATTTCCACTTCAAGTGGAGTAATGAGCCATTTGAAGGCAGAAAAATTAAAAAAGGGAGGAGAAATCCTTTGTTATATCGGTTAATTAAAAGAAAATATCTATGTCACGTATTGGTAAAAAAATAATTACAATCCCAAAAGATGTTTCCCTTACTTTAGAGAAAGAAAAAATTATTGCGAAAGGAAAATATGGAACATTAGAGCGTTCATTTACGGACTTGATCAACATTGAATTTCAAGAGCAAACACTAAAAATACAACGATCATCCGAAACAAAACAATGTCGTTCTTACCATGGCTTAATGCGTTCATTAATTCAGAATATGGTGACGGGAGTGAGTGAAACGTTTACAAAAGTATTAATTGCAGAAGGCATTGGATATAAGTTTCAAGCGGATCCAAAGATTTTAACGTTAAATATGGGCTATAGCCATCCAATTCAATTTAGTATCCCGAGCGATTTAAAAATCCAAGTAGAAAATCCGACTCGTTTAAAAATTATTGGAATTGATAAAGAACGAGTTGGCTTTTTTGCGTCGAAAATAAGGGATGTTCGCCCGCCTGAGCCTTACAAGGGGAAAGGAATTATGTATGAAGGGGAAATTATTATTCGCAAAGCTGGTAAAAGCGGGAAAAAATAAAAATAAAATTATATTAATCGCAATCAGAATGAAAAAACCTCCAAAGAAAATCTATTTACAAGAAAAAAAGCGGTATTTAAAAAAAGTTCAAGGAACTTTAGAACGTCCACGTTTATCTGTTTTTCGTTCACATAAACATATTTATGCACAGTTGATTGACGATAAAAACGGAAAAACGCTTGTTTTCAGCTCAACGTTAGACCCACAAGTAATATCTAATATTGACGCTTCTGCGACTCAAAAAGCTTCTTATGTAGTTGGAGAAACCTTAGCCAAAAAAGCGTTAATCAAAGAAATTAGCCTGGTTGCATTTGATCGTGGGACAAAACCTTATCATGGACGTATCAAAAGCTTAGCAGAAGGAGCTCGTAGTAATGGATTAGTCTTCTAGTCTCTTTTTCGATATTTTTAAAACTTGTGTATAGTAACTGTTTATTAAAAAATTATGGAAATAACTAAAGAAAAAACTTCAAAACCTGTCTCAACTGGGAAAAGAGAAAAGTTTTCCCCGAAAAGTAACCGTCGGAAACAACCTGTTCGTCTTTCCAAACTGAACTATGAAGAAAAAATTGTTCAAGTGAAAAGGGTAACCAAAGTGACCACGGGAGGAAAAAAGATGACTTTCCGTGCCATTGTTATTATTGGAGATAATAAACGAAAAGTTGGTGTTGGTATTGGACGTGCCGAAGATATTAATTTAGCCATTGATAAGGCTGTTTTAAATGGAAAGAAAAATTTAATTACAATTCCGTTAACGATCAATTATTCTGTTCCTCATGTAATGAACGCATCCTATGGGGCATGTAAGATCATGATACGTCCTGCAACTTTAGGAACCGGGGTTATTGCGGGAGGACCAGTCAAGACGGTTTTAGAATTAGGAGGACTTAGAAATGTCTTAGCGAAACAGTTTGGATCAAATAATATTTTAAATAATGCCAAGGCGACGATTCGAGCATTAATTTTTCTGAATGAAAAAATTGAGCTTGGTAAAACGCAATCGAATCGTAAATCTGTATTTTATGATAAGATAATGAAAAAGTATAAAGATGTTGAAATTAGCAGCTAAGAATAATAAAAGTAGAAGTAATCCAACTCAGAAAATTTGGTTAACGTTATTTGTTCTTCTCATTTTCCGATTTGGAAATACAATTCCTTTGTCCGGAATTGATCAAGACGCATTAAAGAAATCATTTCTTCAATTAGAAAACCGAAATGCAATTATGCAAATCATAAATATGTATTCAGGGGGAGGAGCAACGGTTTTAACACCTTTTTCTTTAGGAATTATACCTTTCATTAACGCTTCCATTCTAATTGATTTATTAACAGCTCTCATTCCGTTTTTAGAAAAACTGCAATCAGAAGAAGGAGAAGCGGGACGTAAAAAGTTAACTTTTTATAAGAAGCTTGGCACACTTATTTTTGCTATTGTTCAAAGTGGCTTTCTTCTTTTTTACTTAAAATCATATATTTATAATACCGACATTTTGAACCTGGGATTAATTGGTCTGGAATTAGTGACAGGATCAATGTTAATTGTTTGGCTAAGTAGTATTATTGATAACAAAGGAATTGGGAATGGAACTTCTTTGATTATTTTGACCAATATTGTTGTCACATTGTTAGGAAAAGATATTCCCTGGACAAATGCGCTAGATTTAAGAGGTATATTTGAAGTCTTCTTTTTATTTATTCTGATGATTCTAATTTGTATTTCGCAAACAGCACGGATTAATATTGATGTTGTTTCAGCTCGTCAATTAGCATTTTTGGAAAACTTAGAAAAAAACAGTTTAAATAATACGAAAACAAAAGCGTTACAACTGAGAGAAAATGGTTTATCGATTCGACTCAATCAAGCGGGAATTTTTCCCATTATTATTGCCTCAAATTTAATTCCATTGACTTCCTACCTAACGCAAAATCTTTCTGGTTCTTTTCCGTTCTTAAATAACTTGCTTTATTATTTTCTAATTGTTGGATTTAATTACTTTTATACCATTGTTTTTTGGGATCCAGAAAAGATTTCGGAACAACTTAGAAAAGCTTCTGTATCAATTGTGAATATTACACCTGGTAAAGAAACCGTTTCTTACTTAGAGAATGTTGTTCGTTCTACGTCTATTATTGGCGGACTCTTTTTATGTGCCATTTTACTTTCTTATGATTTAGTGAAACAACTCATTCAAGGCAATATATTGAATCAATTGAATATTTCTTCCTTAATCATTGTGGTTGGGGTTGCCTATGAAATTCAAAGAACAATTCGTGCCCTTTACAAAAATGTATTAGAAGATATTATTTAATACCTAAGTCTATAAAATTATGAAAGTACGCCCATCTGTAAAAAAATTATGTGAACAATGTCGCGTGATTAAGCGCCACGGCAAGATTATGGTTATTTGTATAAATCCAAAGCATAAGCAACGCCAAGGATAAGGGAAAAATTTAAGATTTATAAAAAAAAATATGGTCAGAATCCTTGGAAATAATTTATCGAATAAGAAAAAGATTTATATCGCTTTAACTTCTATTTATGGAATTGGTTTACAGCAATCGAAGCGCGTTCTTGCAAAAGTAGGAATTGATCCTACTGTAAAAGTGACGGAATTAACGGATGAAAATGTTTCTGCATTAAGAGACATGTTGGAAACAGATGAATTTAAATTAGAAGGAGATCTGAAAAGATTGGTGAGTTTAAATATTAAGCGTTTAATTGATATTGGTTCCTTTCGAGGAAAACGCCATTTGCGCGGTCTTCCCGTTCGTGGTCAAAGAACAAGAACCAATAATCGTACATCACGTAAAACAAGTCTTTTTATACGTAAGAAATAAATAAATAAGTATGGCAAAAACAAGAGTAAGAACCAAAAAAAAACAAAAAAAGTTAGTCAGCGTTGGGATTGCAAATATTAAAACAACTTTTAATAATACTATTATCACTATTTGTGACATTTTAGGGAATACAGTGTGTTGGTCTTCATCTGGAACATCCGGATTTAAAGGCTCTCGTAAAAATACTCCTTTTGCTGCGCAAACTGCAGCTCGAACGGCAGGCTTAAAAGCAATGGAATACGGAATGGAAAAAATTGAAATTGTTGTCAAAGGACGTGGAAATGGACGAGAAAGTTCTATTCGTGCTTTAAAATCCGCTGGATTAACAATTGTTTCTATCGAGGATAAGACAAATGTTGCTCATAATGGTTGTCGTCCTCCTAAAAAGCGTCGATTATAAGCAATAACGTCAATACAATGAATAAGTTAACTTGTTTAGAAACCTATTTGAAAGAAGACCAAAGTCATTATGGATGTTTTTTAATCGAACCTCTTGAAATTGGACAAGGAATTACAATTGGGAATGCTCTACGTAGAACCTTACTTTCGGAACTCACCGGTTTTGCTATCACAGGGGTTCGAATGAATAATTTGAAACATGAGTTTGCAATTGTGGAAGGACTACGGGAAGATATTTTAGAAGTTATTTTAAATTTAAAAGAAATAACGTTCCGATCATCTTTTGCAGGCCAAGAAAAAAAACCGAAATGGAAAGCGTTTCTCAACACACAAGGACCCGCAATTGTCACCGCAGGAATGCTAAAATTACCAAAGAAAGCGAATTTAAAAATTCTAAATCCGAATCAATACATTTGTACGATTGTGGACCAGTCAGAATTTTATCTCGAAATTGATATTGAAAATGGGAAAGGGTATAGGTTAACCAATGAAAATCGTCGGTTAAATCTGAATGAAAAATTTTCACCAATTCGTCCTTCGACTTTACTTATTGATTCCGTTTTTATGCCGATTAAAAAAGTGAATTACAAAACAAAATTAATTCATGATACTCAAGGAAATATCAAAGAGTCATTAACACTTGAAATTGTTACAAATGGAAGTCTCACGCCGAAACGGAGTCTTCAAGAATCGCTCAAAATTTTAATGAATCTTTTTTATCCTCTATTTGTGACACGTGATTTTTTAGAGGTCTCTTCCACATTAGCGAAAACTTTCTATCAATCCGAAAATTTAAAAAATCAATTAGGAAATCAACCAAAATAAGGTTATGAAAACACTTTTTCCAAAACAAGAATGTCATGTTCCAAAGTGGTTTGTCATTGATGCGAATGGTCAAACATTAGGACGTTTAGCAACTGAAGCAAGTAAACTTCTACGTGGAAAAGAAACTTCGCTTTATACTCCAGGTATCGATCAAGGAAATTTCGTTGTTATTTTAAACGCCGATAAAATACAAGTGAGTGGAAATAAAGAGGAAGAAAAGTTATATTATCGACACTCACAAAGACCAGGGAGTTTAAAAATCGAGACCTTTAAAGATTTGCAAACTCGTATTCCTTCTCGAATTATAGAAAGAGCTATTTGGGGTATGTTACCGAAAGGCGTCTTAGGGCGTAATTATTATCGTAGACTTTACGTATATGTGGATAGTCAAATCAAATATAAAAAATCAAAAGATGGATCACAACAGATTATAGATTGTTTAGATCCATCCCTTTCAAAAGAAGAATTAAGTAAATCTACCAAATGGATTCGCGTAAATTTAACATCAAACTATTAATTTAAATTAGAATAAAAATGAATAATTCTGAAAATTTTTATGCTGCCCTTGGGAAAAGAAAATCTGCAGTGGCAAAAGTTTTTTTAACCCAAGGAAATGGGAGTATGACAGTGAATGGAAAAGCATTCGAACTCTTCTTTTCAGGTGCCGGGATTGAAAGTAAAATGGTTAGAAAACCTTTTTTACTCACAAATGTAGACAATGAATATGACGTAGCTATTAGTGTTCATGGAGGAGGTGTCACGGCTCAATTAGAAGCTATTCGACTAGCAATATCGAAAGCCTTATGTTTAATAGATCATAACTCGCGCAAAGTATTAAGTATGAATCTACTTTTACGACGTGATTCACGAATCAAAGAAAGACGTAAGTACGGCTTAAAGAAAGCACGTAAAGCTTCGCAATATTCAAAACGATAAAATTTTTAACAATTTATTTATGTCAAAGAGAAATTTACATCCAAAATGGTATAAAACTCAAGTTTTTTGTGACGGAAAACTAGTTTTAGAAGTTGGTGGAACGCAAGATAAATTAAATGTCGACATTTGGTCAGGGAATCATCCTTTTTATACAGGATCGCAAAAAATCATTGATACTGAAGGACGTGTAGAAAAGTTTCAGAAGAAATATAATTTGAAAGAAGTAGACCAGACAAATAATAGTAATAATTAAAAAATATGCCAACAATTCAACAACTCGTTCGATTAAGTCGAAAAAAAATGATTAATGTAACGAAAAGTCCTGCATTAAAAGCATGTCCACAACGAAGAGGAATTTGTACACGTGTTTATACAACGACTCCAAAAAAGCCAAACTCAGCTATTCGAAAAGTAGCGCGTGTCAAATTAACGTCGGGATTTGAAGTCACTGCTTATATTCCAGGAGAAGGACATAGTTTACAAGAGCATTCAATTGTTTTAGTACGTGGAGGCCGCGTAAAGGATCTTCCGGGAGTGCGTTATAAAATCATTCGTGGTGCTTTAGATTCTACTGGAGTTAAAAATCGTCAACAAAGTCGTTCCAAATATGGGACGAAAAAACCTGTACCTGGAACAAAAGCAAAAAAATAGTAACTAAATAAAAAAATAAACGGAATATGTCACGTAGAATTTCAACCAAAAAACGTTTTCCTGAAAAAGATTTTAAATACGATAATCTCTTGGTTAGTTTATTAGTGAATCGAATTTTGAAAAATGGGAAGAAACGACTTGCCAGAAGAATTGTTTATAAAGCCTTTGAATTAATTGAGTTTCGCACAAATCAAAATCCAATTTTAATTCTAGAAAAAGCTATCAGAAATATTAGTCCACGCGTACAATTGAAAGCAAAACGAGTCGGGGGAGCTACTTATCAAGTTCCTACTCTTTTAAACAAATATCGTGCGACGAATATTGCCGTACGTTGGGTTATTGAATACTCTCGACGTCGTTCTGGAAAAGGAATGTCTTTAAACTTGGCAAATGAATTGTTGGAAGCAGCCAAGGGTTCAGGGAATTCAATTAAGAAGAAAGAGGAGACGCATAAGATGGCGGAAGCGAATAAAGCATTTGCTCAATTTCGTTAAATACAGTAAATAAAAGTTTATTAAAAGTGAAGCAATAATGGCAAGAGAGAAATTCGACCGTACAAAGCCACATATTAATATTGGAACGATTGGACATGTTGATCATGGGAAAACGACGCTAACAGCTGCTATTACAGCAGTATTGTCGACTATTGGAAATGCTACTTTAAAAGGATATGCAGACATTGATGCGGCTCCTGAAGAGCGTGCACGCGGTATTACTATTAATACCGCTCATGTAGAGTATGAAACAAGTTTCCGTCATTACGCTCATGTTGACTGTCCAGGACATGCAGATTATGTCAAAAATATGATCACAGGAGCTGCGCAAATGGATGGAGCCATTTTAGTTGTTTCTGCGTCTGATGGAGCCATGCCACAAACACGTGAACATATTTTACTTGCGCGTCAAGTAGGTGTTGGAAGATTAGTTGTCTTCTTAAATAAAGCGGATATGGTAGATGATCCAGAAATAGTTGAATTAGTTGAGCTTGAATTACGTGAATTATTAGATGTTTACGATTATCCTGGTGATGAAATTCCTTTTATCAGGGGATCTGCTTTATTAGCATTAGAAAAAGTTGTCTCGAATCCGAAAGTGACAGAAGGTGAAAATCAGTGGGTTGATAGTATTTTTAACTTAATGAACAAGGTAGATACTTATATTCCTACACCACCTCGCGATTCTGAAAAGCCGTTCTTAATGGCAATTGAAGATGTTTTTTCAATTACAGGTCGTGGCACAGTTTCAACAGGTAGAATTGAACGCGGAGAAGTTGGAATCGGTGAATCTGTTGAGCTAATTGGTTTAGCGGATACAAAAACGACAACAGTCACAGGATTAGAAATGTTCCAAAAAACGCTAGATAAAGGAATGGCGGGTGACAATATTGGAATTCTCTTACGTGGTATTCAAAAAACGGATGTGATGCGTGGAATGGTTCTTGCGAAACCTGGGTCGATTAATCCGCATACAAAGTTTGATGCGGAAGTTTATATCTTAAAAAAGGATGAAGGGGGACGTCATACGGCTATTTTCAAAGGCTATAGACCGCAATTTTATGTTCGAACAACGGATGTTACTGGACAAATCTCTGGGTTTTCTTCTGAAGATGAAGAGGTTGAAATGGTAATGCCTGGAGATAATGTGAGTATGTCCATTGAATTAATCTCTCCAATTGCTGTAGAGAATGGAATGCGCTTAGCCATTCGTGAAGGTGGACGAACAGTTGGATCAGGACTTGTAACTAAAATTACTGCATAATAAAAAAGTATGAAATTCCGTATTCTTTTAAGATCTTTTAATACTGAATTGATTGAAACAGCGTCAAAACAGCTACGAACTACTCTACTTAATACCGAAGCAAAAGTGACAGGTGCCATTGCTCTTCCAATGAAAATTAAACGTTTTTGCGTTCTTCGCTCACCTCACATCGATAAAGATTCACGAGAACATTTTGAAGTGAGACTTTCCAAACGTTTTATTGATTTACAAACCGATTCCCCAGCCGTCTTAAATTTATTATTAAAAACAGAATTGCCTTCGGGTGTAGCTTGTTCTTTAAAAGTATTAGAAACGAGTGAAAGAAAAAGTGAGAAAATAGAAAATAACTAAAAGTAAACGTAAGAACTAAGTTCATTGTAAATGAACTTAGTTCTAAAACTTCTTTTAGTATAAATTTTCTTCTTCATGTGTTGATATCGTTACATCCGACGCAGGATAAGCGACACAAGTTAATACAAAACCATTTTGCATTTGATCTTCATCTAAAAATGTTTGGTCCGGTTGGTCTACTATTCCTCCTGTTACTTTTCCTAAACATGTTGAACAAGAGCCTGCACGACATGAATATGGTAATTCAAGATTTGCGTCTTCAGCAGCTTCTAGAATGAATTTATCATCGGGACAGTCAATTGTAACATCTAGATCATGCTCTTCACTTTTAAGTCTAACTTTATATGTTGCCATGTGATTTCTATTTTTTAAACTTAATATAAACTGCTATAGTTGATTAACAAATTTTTTCAAAAAAATCAATTTAATTCGTATTCTCTTAAAAAGGGGCAAGATCAAAACTAATAAATTTGACAAGAAGATAAGCAATGCTTGCTCCTCCAAACCCACCTACAATGAATCCCGATGTAAATTGACTCCAACCTTTCGAGCTTAAAATATTCACTAGTGGAACTTTACTAATTTTGTCTTTCGCCGTAGAAAAAGTTACTAAACCATAAATTAATAAACATGTAGTTAAAATGATGATTAAGCTAATAGTCGAAATTAATCCAATAAAATTTGCTACTGGACTATCTCTTAATGGACCGAGTTTAGTGAATGGACCAAATAGGAAATATCCGTGAACAAAACCTATGTTAATTCCTCTTAAAAGAGGAGATAATCCAGATTTATACACTGGTAACAAGCTTAGATACGCTTTGGTAATATTAGATGTTGTAATAGGTGTTGAAAGGTGTCCTACAAATGGATCTCCTTCGAAAGACGAAACGACATCAAAAGACTTCATTGTGTATACTAAAGGTGCGGTGGCGGAATTTCCTCCAGAACCTTCTTCCGGACTTAAAAAATGAACTTCCTCAGCTTTGTTAAGTATCATATTTTATATTTCTATTATTAAATGTATTCCAATGAATATTATATTTAAATTATTATTATAATATAATTGACGAGATCTACAGAATAAAAATTCCTCCGTTTTATCTTTCGATGGACTCTCTTGCAAAATACGGGTATAGTGTAGTTTAGGAGATCTACAGAATAAAAATTTCTCAACTTCATTTCTTGTATTAGAAAGACCTTTAGGATGAAAAATGCGATTTGAAAACAATTAATAAAGAAAGGTTTAAAAAATGACGCTTCTCATAAATTATTTAGTTTTGTGTAGTGTTATGTTTGGTGTCGTAGCAGGTTTGTATGTAGGGTTAAAAACAGTGAAGCTCATCTGATAGATGAAGAGACAGCGCAGAACCTCCGTTTGCTAATCGAGTTCACTAAACCAATCATTTTAGTTTGCCGATGGCGCCCTCTCTATCTGACAGAAAGGGCATCCTTTTTTTACTTCTGGGAGGTCTCAAAAAACTGATTGAGGAACTCGAAAAGTTTCTCAATTCACATTAATTTGGAATATGTTCTGGATTATAAAGACCTATTTGGGTAAAAGGTATCCTTTCTTGACTACTTGAACCTCTCAAAAAGTTTGATGTGTATCTGGAAGGTTGGTTTAAGTCGCATTAGAAAGATTAACTATTTGAAGATATCTATGAGAAGTAAAAGTCTACTGAAAGAAGAGATTATTGGGGCGCGTAATTTTCGTAGTATTTTAACTATGAGCATTTTGTTTTTTGCAGGGTTAGGCTTCTTTTTAGCTGGCCTTTCGAGTTACTTCAATACAAATCTTTTACAAATTACGAATACGAGTGAAATTAAGTTTATTCCGCAAGGAATTGCTCTTCTATTCTATGGAACAGGAGCTTTAGGCTTGTCATTCTACTTAATTCTTACTATGGTATGGAATGTAGGGAGTGGGTATAATGAGTTCTCTAAAGATGAAAATATTGTTCGAATAGTACGTGTTGGATTTCCTGGGAAGAACCGTATTGTTTTCCTGTCTTATGACTTTAATAATGTCAAAAACTTAAAATTTTTAATTAAGCAAGGACTCAATCCTCGCTGTAATATTCTATTAGTTTTAAAAGATCGACGAGAAATTCCTCTCTTTCCGGCTCAGTTTTTATTAAATCCTAATGAAACAGAAAAGAAGGCAATTGATTTATCTAATTTTTTAAATGTTCCTTTGGAAAGCTTACTTATTTAAAAAAAAAGAGAAGGGATTATAGTATTGTCTTTTACCTAATTTTCCAGTAACATACTATTTGTTTGTCAAATGAACAATAGCGGGCATAGTTTAGTGGTAAAACTTCAGCCTTCCAAGCTGATTATGACAGTTCGATTCTGTCTGCCCGCTGCTTTTTTACGAAAGTCGTATAGTCAATTTAGAAATGTTTGCAGGAGAGAAGATTGGAGATCTATGTACTTTAATTGTTACGGCTCCTAAGGTTTCTAAGAAGGTGGCAAAGTTTAAAAAAGACAGGAGTGACAAAAGAAGAATTTTTACTACAGAATATTAGTAAAAACATGTCTGGTGGATCTACAGGAGAACGTCCCTTTACAGATATATTGACGAGCATTCGTTATTGGATTATTCATAGTATTACTATTCCTACTCTTTTCTTATCAGGTTGGTTATTTATTAGTACAGGTTTAGCCTATGACGTTTTTGGAACGCCACGTCCAGATGAATATTTCACACAAGATCGTCAGCAAGTTCCACTAGCTAACGAAAGATTTAATGCAAGCCAAGAGTTAGAGGACTTGAAATAATTAAAAACGACTCGTAATTCTTCCACGATTAAACAATAAAAAATAACATTTTATGAATAAGAACTTTAATAGATCTGTTGCTTATCCAATTTTTACATTTCGTTGGTTAACGATTCACGCACTAGCAGTGCCTACGGTTTTCTTCCTAGGAGCTATCACTTCGATGCAATTCATTCAAAGATAAAAAAAATCCGGAGAGGTATTTTATTATGACAGGTCCAAATCCAAATATTCAAGCAGTTGAATTAAATAGAACTTCACTTTATTGGGGACTACTATTAATTTTTGTTTTAGCAGTATTATTTTCGAGTTATTTCTTTAACTAAGTATTAAAAGTTTACTTTTCAATTTTTTATGGCAGATACTAATAGACGCGTCCCGCTTTGGTTGATCGCATTAGCAGGTGGACTTGCTGTTTTTACAATGTTAGGTGTATTCCTTTACGGATCTTATTCTGGTCTTGGATCTTCATTATAAAAAAAAGTGTTGAGTGAAACATTCTACTCAACACTTTCTTTTTCAATATAAACAAATAAGACAGCCATTGCTACGCCAGGTAGAAATATTCCTATGATAGGGATAAGGACAGATGGGAAGTAAGGAGCAATCATAAGATCTCTTTTATTAATTCTATTCCTATTATAGTTTACTTAATCTTTTGTAAAAAAACTACTTTTTCCGTACCCGTAGATTTTTTTCAATTCGTTTTTGACAGTTTGGAAGAAATAAATTTTATTTCTCAAGCACTTATTTTAAATTATTCTATCTTATGTATTCTTTTCTATGAAAGATAATAGGATGAAAAAACTTTTGTTGCGTAGACAGAATCGTAAAAATTAAGGTATCTACATGGTTAGGATGGAAGAGGTGACTTGAAGGCATAGAGAGACTAAAAAGGATTCGTGAACGTTGCAAAGTAAGCCTCCGCTGCAATAATCCTATTTAAATAACAAAAAATAGCTCGAAAGCTATACTCACAAGCCGTTAATACAATTACAGAAGACTGCTGAGCTATCGCATCTACCAGAACTACGGGAAAGGAGTGAGCTAAATAGTATTCCTTTGCATCCCACTTAATCAGGAGCTAATATGTCACCGTGTCCTGAAAGATTTGCGGCTTAGACAATAGCCATAAGAACGGGAGCTGCAATATTGCTTGTGATAAAAGTGTGTCAAAATGTGACTTGTGAATTTTAACTGAAAAAAACTGTATACTGTTACTCTACGGTCTTTTTAAACTTCACATATTTGATTTTAATTCATATCAAACTACTGACATGGATTCTATTAATGCTGCCTTATTCCTAACTGGACTCTGAGAGGGAAACTATTTCTCTAAGATAGCTCTATACTTGGCAGTACTCTTTTTACGCGAAGCACAGGCTAGCGCTCTCATTTACTACGTTTTTATTGGAAGCTCCTCGAAGGATCTTCAAACTTGAATCTAGTAATGTACGCGGGATTGACGGGACTCGAACCCGCAACTTCCGCCGTGACAGGGCGGTGCTCTAACCGATTGAACTACAAACCCATAGTAAATCTTTAGGAGAGAGAGGGATTCGAACCCTCGGTATAAAATATTTATACAATAGATTAGCAATCTAACGCTATCGACCACTCTGCCATCTCTCCTATAAGGATTCATTTTTTAGAAAAGATGGCTCCGGTTGGATTTGAACCTACGACCTAGGGCTTATGAGTCCCCCACTCTAACCAACTGAGCTACGGAGCCAACTTGTCTATAGACTAACTATAGAAAACTTTTTGATTTAATGAAAGTTTCTATCTTTACAAAAATACAACATATTCAATAAACCCAAAATTATAAGGTCCCGTCCGAGCACCTATCAAAATAAATGATGCTCTTGGGGACGATTTAATAAGTTTGACTCTATTTATTGTTCGAAAATCCGATAAACTTCGTACACAAGATTGATGAAATAAAGGAATCTACTTTTTTGTCAAGGCGCAAAAAGGAAACAAACTTTTTTTACTCAAATCAAATAGTAATCTCCACGAAAGGGAGGTAGTTCGACTATAATAGTGTTTAGAATATTCTATTAGCGAAATTATTTTAACTGATCAGTCAGAAATGAAAATCAATAGACAATCGATCTTCTCAAAAATGCTCTTTTTTGCGCTTTTTTCATTCTCATTTTTTAATTTTGATTTGCAATCTGCTCAAGCAGGTTTCAGTGTTTTAACACCATGTAAAGAGTCTCCAGCATTCAAAAAGAGATTAACTACTTCTGTGAAAAAGTTAGAAAACCGATTAAAATTTTACACCCCTGGAAGTAAAGAGTCAGCGTTTTTAATCAAAGAAGTCGAAGCAACAAAGACGCGATTTGCAAGGTATGAAAATTCAAGCCTATTGTGTGGAAAGGAAGGATTGCCACGTATTATTGCTAGCGGACAGTGGGATCACGCGAATGAGTTTATTATTCCTGGAATAATGTTCTTATACATTACCGGTTGGATTGGTTGGGTTGGTAGAAAATATGTTCGTTATGCAAGCAAACAAAAAAATCCTTTTGAAAGCGAAATCATTATTAATGTTCCTGTTGCTTTATCAATCATGAATTCCGGATTTTTATGGCCTGTGGATGCATGGAAAGAATTTACAACAGGAGATTTATTAGCGTCAGACGAGGATGTCACAGTTTCACCACGCTAATGTTTATTTGAAGTCACCCGCACCTATTTATAATAGAGAAAGAATTACTTTATTTAATTAATCTTGTGTACAAAGTTTATGTTAACATTAAAATTAGTTGTTTACGCTACAGCGTTTTTCTTTATTACTATTGCTGTTTTTGGCTTACTTTCAAGTGACACGTCACGTAATCCGAGTAACGTTTAAATAAAAAAGAGAGCGGTTTTTCAAATAATGCAAATTTTTTCTAAAGATGTGCTTAAGTGTGAAAAAATAGTGAGTTAAAATGTTAAAATGGGAAAAGTATACAATTGGTTTGAAGAACGTCTTGAAATTCAATCTATTGCGGATGATATTTCAAGTAAATATGTTCCTCCTCATGTCAATATCTTCTATTGCTTTGGTGGAATTGTGTTTACATTATTTTTAGTTCAAGTAGCCACTGGTTTTGCAATGACTTTTTATTATCGTCCTTCTGTTGCAGATGCGTTTGCTTCTATCGAATTCTTAATGACGCAAGTAAACTTTGGATGGTTAATTAGATCGATCCATAGATGGTCAGCCAGCATGATGGTCTTAATGATGATCTTACATGTTTTTCGAGTTTATTTAACAGGGGGATTTAAAAAACCACGTGAGTTAACTTGGGTAACAGGAGTAATTTTAGCTTCAGTAACGGTTTCATTCGGAGTCACTGGATACTCATTACCTTGGGATCAAGTTGGATATTGGGCATGTAAGATCGTGACAGGAGTTCCGGACGCTATTCCAGTAGTTGGAAGTCAATTGGTAGAGTTATTAAGAGGAGGAACAAGTGTCGGACAAGGAACATTAAC
>Ga0307489_10000456_pt1 | contig 24864 bp, 42 predicted proteins | sample SB12metaG_FD_202247 | JGI IMG/M metagenome (GOLD analysis project Ga0307489, IMG submission 202247) | Sea-ice brine microbial communities from Beaufort Sea near Barrow, Alaska, United States - SB 1.2 | ecosystem: Environmental > Aquatic > Marine > Coastal | place: USA: Alaska | collected... | reverse complement strand
GTGCGGGGGCGGCGGCGGGGAGGAGGACCCATCCGATTCCGTCTTGTCATCAGCATCATCATCTCCGAACGCCGCGAAGTAGCCGCCGTTGGGATCCCTCGCCGCCGCCGCCGCCTCATCACCGAATGCCGCGAAGCCACCGCCGTTGGCATCCTCCCCCGCGGCAGCCGGGCTGTCGAACGAGGCGATCCCGCCGTCATCCGCGGTGCCTGGATCGTCGAAGGACGCAAAGCCGTGTGTGTCCCCAGCCCCAGCCCCACCCGCACCTGCCGCATCACCGAACGCCACGAAGCCGCCACCGCTGCCATCCCCACCCGCAGCCGCCGCGTCAACACCAAACGCCCCGAAGCCTCCACCGTTGGCTTCCTCCGCCGCAGCGGCCGGGCCGTCGAACGACGCGAACCCGGTGGGCTCGTCTCCAAAATCCCCGAAGCCTACCTCCTCCGCGGCCGGCTCGTGTCCAAACACGCCGAAGCCACCCACCTCCGCCTCCTCCGCCGCCGCCGGCTCCGAAGCAACCGCCGCGAGACTGCCAGAGGACGGATGGCCGAAGGACGTGAACCCACCACTGAACCCACCATTGGACTCATCCTCTTCCTTGGCTGGTTCCTCATCTCCAAACACACCGAAGCCCTCCTCCTCCTCCGCCGCCGCCGCAGCCACCTCCGCCGCAGCCACCTCCGCCGCTGCCGGCCCCGCCTCAAACATCGCGAACCTGCCAGCGGACAGCTTCCCAGACGAAGTGCGCCCACCGCCACCACTGGGCTCTTCTTGCTTCGCTCCCGCCGGCCCCTCATCTCCAAAAGCGCCGAATCCTTCTTCTGTTGCAAACCCCTCATCTCCAAAAGCACCGAATCCTTCTTCTGTCGCAAACCCCGCATCTCCGAACGCGCCGAAGTCCCCTGACTCATTCGCATCCGCCGCTGCCAGCTCGCCTCCAGACGCCTCGAACCCGCCCGCCACCGCCGCCGCCGGCACTGCTGCATCGAACGCAGCGAAACCGTCAGCCGACGGATTCCCAAAGGATGTGACCCCCCCGCCGGCTCCAGGCTCCTCGTCGTTCGCAGGCTCCCGCTCATCCGGACCCTCGCCTCCAAATGCCCCGAAGCCGTCAGCGTCAATCGCCGACACTGCCGCTTCATCTGCAAACGCCCCGAAGCCAGCAGCATCATGGGCCGTGGTCGGCTCGTCTCCAAACGCCCCGAAACTGTTCACCGCCTCCTCCGCCTCCTCCGACTCTGCCGCCGGCGTCCGCTCAGCAGCAAACGCTGAGAACCCATCAGCTGACGGATTGCCAAAGGAAGTGAACCCTCCATGCACCGCTTCCTTTGCAGGCTCCTCCTCCTCCTCCTCCTCCTCATCCCCGAACGCCGCGGAACCGTCGGCCTCCTGCTCGTCTTCCACCGCCGGCTCGCTTCCAAACGTCTCGAAGCCGTCTGCCTCCTCCGCCGCCGCGGGCTCATCTCCAAACGCCCCGAAGCCCGCGGGTTCCTGTGCGTCAAACGCGGTGAACTCGTCTCCGTTCTCCGCCGCTGACTCCTCATCCCCAAACGCCTCGAACCCGTCCCGGTCACCGTCCTCCGCCGCCTGCTCTTCATCCCCGAATGCCCCGAAGCCGTCCGCCTCATCCGTCGCCGGCTCCTCGACCCCGAATGCCCCGAACCTGTCCGCCTCATCCGCCGCCGGCTCCTCAACCCCGAATGCCCCGAAGCCGTCCGCCTCATCCGTCGCCGGCTCCTCACCCCCAAACGCCCCGAACCCGTCAGCATTATCCGTCGCCGGCTCCTCATCCCCAAATGCCCCGAAGCCGTCAGCATCATCCGCCGTCGGCTGCTCATCCCCAAATGCCCCGAAGCCGTCAGCATTATGCGCCGCCGGCTCCTCATCCCCAAACGCCCCGAAGCCGTCAACATCATCCGTTGCCGGCTCCTCATCCCCAAATGCCCCGAAGCCGCCGTCAGCATCATCCGCTGCCGGCTCCTCATCCCCAAACGCCCCGAAGCCGTTTGCTTCATCCGCCTCCGCCACCGAAGGTTCACCCCCAAACGCCCTGAATGCGTCAGGTTCCTTCCCAAACGCCCCGAGCTCCGTTGGCTCACCTCCAAATGCCGTGAAGGGCTCGTCGGCAATGGGGTCGGCGACAGTGGCGGCGGCGTTGGCGGCGGCGGTGGCGGCCGTGGCGGCGGCAGCGTCGGCGTCGGCTTCGGCGGCGGCGGCTGCGGCGTCGGCGGCAGCGGCGGCGTCGGCGGCGGCTGCGTCGGCGGCGTCGATGACGGCGGCAGCTGCTGCTGTGGCGTCGGCGGCGGCAGCTGCTGCTGTGGCCGCGGCATCCGCGGCAGCGGCAGCGTCGGCGGCGGCGGCAGTGGGTACGGGCGTTGACGAGACGCCTTCGTCCGCCCACCTGCCGGACGCGGGAGTTACCGGCGTGGCCGGCACAGACGGCCACTTGGAATCAGAGTCAGGCGCAAAGGTGGAGTCTGACGATGACGGCTTCGGCGGCGCCACCGGCGTGGACTGGTCGGCCGGCGCCTGGTTGACCCTGGCGGCGTCCTTGGCGGCGATTATGCGATACGCCTCGGCGCGTGCCGCCGCGATGCGGTCCGCCGCCGCCGCGCCCGCCGCCTCACGCGCCTTGCTGTAGCGGCGCAAGTTGAAATTGAAACCAAAACTTGAAATCAGTTCCTCATTATTTAGTATCAAGAGCTTAGTTCCAGGCGATTTCAACGTGGATTTGATAGGGTCAACCTGCACCGCCCAACCTTGCACTCCTCCGCGTTGGCCCGCGTGCGCGCCACCGCCGCCGCGTTGGTCATGGCCAGCTCCTCCGCCGCCGCCGCCGACGCGCGCGCGCTGGCCGCCGCGCCGCTGGCGTGCGCCACCGCCGCCGCCAGGCTCTGCAGCGCCGCCAGGTTCTTCTCCACGTTGCGGCGTGCCTCCGCTTCGCGCGCCTCGTTGTAGCGGCGCAAGTCAAATTTGAAAGCAAAATTTGAAAGGAGTTCATTAAATTACAGTGTCAAGTGCTTGGTTCCAGGCGCTTTCACCGTGGGTTTGATAGGGTCAACCTGCACCTCCCTACCTCAGCGTCCTCCCGTTCCTGCTCCGCCGTGACGCGCGCCTCCTCTAGCGTCTTCACCTGGTTGTAGCGGCGCAAGTTGAATTCGAAAGCAGAATTTGAAAGCAGTTTATCACATTTTGGTTTCAAATGCTGAGTTCCAGGCGCTCTCAACGTGGGTTTGATAGGGTCAACCTGCACCGCCCTACCTGGTGCGCGGCGGCGGACTCGCGCGGGCGCTGGAACCGCAGCTTCTCCAGCGCCGCGGCCAGCGCGCTCTGCTCGGAGGCCAGCGCGGCTTCCCGCATCGCCAGGTCGTGTTCCACGGCTGCAGTCTCGGCGTCCACGCTGTAGCTGCGCAAGTTGAGATTGTAAGCAAAGTTTGAAAGCACTTTCGCATGTTATAGTTTCAAGCGCTGAAAATATAGGCGCTTTCAACACGGCGCTTGATGCTGTCAGCATGCACCGCCCTACCACGCGCGTGCGCTCCGCCATGACCTGCTCGCGGAGCTCTGCGGCCTCCTCCTCCACGTGGCGCAGTATGGCGGCGCGCGATATCCCGGCCAGCTGCGCCAGTGCCTCCGCCTCCTCCGCCGCGGCGCGCCGCTCCGCCAAGTCAGCCTTGTCCGCCGCCGTGCTGTAGCGGCGCAAGTTGAATTTGAGAGCAAAAATTGTAAGCGGTACAACACATCTCAGTTTCAAGCGCTTACTTACAGGCGGTTTCAACTTGGTTTTGATAGGGTCAACCTGCACCGCCCTACCATGCGCTCCCGTGCCGCCTCCTCCTTCGCCTCCGAGGCGGCGGCAGCGCCCTCCATGGCCTCGCGCTGTTCGTCCACTTGCCAGGGACTTACAACCGTTCCCATTTCAGCTCAACTTGAGTCGTTTTATCTCAACTATCCCACGCAGGTGCTTATGTTGAGCTGAAACGGTATGGCTTCGGAGGCCCTGCCAGCAGCTTGCTGGCAGAGGCCACCGCCGCCACTTCCTTTGACAGCGCTAGGTCCATCTCGGCCGCCGACGCCTCGGCTAGCAAGGTTTCGGATTCGCGCGTCGCCGTTATTTCGGCGGTGCGGGCCTGTAGCTGGGCCAAAGCGACAGCGGAGGTGGCGGCGGCGGCGGTGGCGTCGTCGCGGGATTTCTCGAGCGCCGCCTCGGCGGCGTTAACTTCGGCGGCGATCTCGAGCTGTTTTGCAGCGGCGGCGGCGGAAGAGGCGGAGAAGGCGGAGGCAGCTTCGATGGCGGCGGCTGCAGCTTGGGCGCTCATCTCGTCTTGTTGCGTGGCAGCAGCGGCGGCGGCGGCGGTGGCGGCGGCGGCGGCGACAGCGGCGGCGGCGACCGCAGCCTCCTTCATCTCGTTCTGCTCGACGGTGGCAGCGGCGGCGGCGACGGCGGCGGCGGACGCGGCCACGGCGGTAGCAGCCAGCGCCTCGTCCTTCGCAGCCGTGCGTTCCGCGATGTCAGCGGCGTGCGATTGCGCCGCGGCGGCAGCAGCCTCCTGCACCTCGGCCTGCTCCACCTTGGCCGCCTCCATAGAAGCGTTCTCGCGCGCGACGGACACCTCATGTGCCTCCGCCGCCGCGGCCGCCGCCGCCCCCACCTCCGCCGTCGTGCCTTGGACGTCCACGACCGTCGCGCGCAGGTTCGCAATTGTCGTCGCCGCCGCCGCCGCCGCCGCCGCACCCTTCTCCGTCGCCACCACCAGCGCCGCTTGCGCCGCCGCGATCTCAGCCTCCGTCGCTGCAAGCTCCACCGTCTTCTAGGGTCTGCCAGATATTGCTCGCCGTGTGATAGGATGCCATTTGACTCAAGAAGCGAGGGTTCGAACAGCATTTCGATGACGTGGCGGGCAATACTCCTGGCAGGTTATGGGATGCCGTTTCGGTCAAGAAGCTAGGGTTCAGAATGCGTGCGGGGGGTCGATGACGTGGCGGACGACATCCGGCCGGCCCCACCGCCTCCTGCTCCGCCGCAACGTCGCGTGTCGCCTTCTTCTCCATCAGTTCCCGCTCCACCTGCCAGCAGGGTCATTCACCAGCAGCACTCGAGCCGAGATCGGAGCATGACTATGACTTTACCTTCCAGGATAGATTGCTCACACAGACAAGCGGACTCACTTCATGGTGGCCGACCGAATCCCTGGCCATCGTACGAGCATTCACCCTAGTGCCTAGTCTGTGAAGCGTACTATATAGTATCTCGTGCTACCACAGTAACTAGGCGTTTGGTGGTTTTAACCAAAAGTTATTTCACTCTTGGCCAAATCACCAAACACCAGCTTACTAGAAGTTACTAGCCCACAGACTAGGCACTCGCCCGAAACAGCTCGATCGCTATTTTTTGTCGATTCAACGTCGATCGAGCGCTTATTCTCGGTGACCCCCCCACCTCGGCGAGCTCCACAGAGCGGGCGACCAGCGTGTTGGTGGCGTCCTGCGCCGAGGAGGCGCCCGCCTCGTTGGTCGATGCCAGCTGTGCGTTGGCCGCGTCCAGCTGTGCCTGGATCTGCGCGATGGGCTCCGCCATGCAGTAGTGCACTGATACACACTTCAACACTTTAGTAGTAGCACGTGGTAAGATCACCGCTCATCACACAGGCATTCAGTGAGACACGCCGACGACGTCTTATCCGGCTATTAGCAGCACGTGGAGAGATCGAGATCACTGCACATCACATGCAGGTGTTAAGGCAGACATGCCAATGACGTTCTGCTCCGAGTGTGCGCTAGGTGCACACAGGGCATTTAGATGGACTCACTGATGATGCGTTGACCCGCCCCACCATGACGGAGGCACCGGCGGCGCTCATCTCCCCGGCCGCCTCCACCTCCGCGCGCGCTGCCGCCAGCTGCTCGCGCAGCTCCCGCAGTCTGCCGTCGTGCCCAGCCTTGGCGGCGTTGTGCTCGCTTCGGAGCCGCTCCGCCTCCGCTTTGGCGGCGCCCAGGGTCGCCTGCGCCTCCCCTTGTTCCTGCTTCGCGCGCGCTTTAGCAGCGTCGGCGGCGCCGTTGGCGCTGGCCTCGATCTAGGGCCTGCCAGATATTCCCGCCAAATCATTCAACGCATTTTGAACTCTGTTCCGTTTAATTGAATGGCATTCCATGACGTGGCGATGAATATCTGCCGGAGCCTACCTTGATCTCTTCCGCCTGCGCTGTGGTGGCCAGCGCGCGTTTCTTGGCCTGCACGGAGGCGGTCGCCACGCTGGCCTGGATGGCATCCGCCTGTGCCTTGACTTTCTCAAGGGAGGCCTCGGCTTTGACGGCCTCGGCTTCGGCGCGGGAGGCCTCTGCATCGGCGGCGGCGGCGGCGGCGGAGGCGGCGGAGGAGCGGATGGCGGCGGCGGCGGCCGTGGCGCAGGGCCTCACAGCCAGGTTTAGGGTTTAGAAGCCCTAAGCCCTAAACCCGAAATCCTATACCCTAGGAGCCAGTACTCTACGCTGTTTGTCCCTGACACCACTGAAGCCACTCAAACCTCTCGATTGTCTCATTTGACACGCGTCAAGTTAGCAAGTGAAGCTTGCAAAAGTGCTTGCGCAAGGTATGGCCCTGCCGTGGCGCGTTGCGTGCGGGTGGTTGCGTCGGTTGCACGGGCGGTTGCGGCGGTTGCGGCGGCGGCGGCGGCGGCGCGCTCGCCCTCGGCGGCGGCCAGGTCACCCTCCGCCGCCGCCCAGGGCCTGCCTGATGTATAGTTCGCCACGTCATAGAATATCGTTGACTGCAAGAAACGAAGGTTCAGAATGCGTGTCGATGACGTGGCGGGCAATGAGCCTGGCAGATATTGCCCGCCACGTCATAGGACGGCGTTGAATGACAGCAACTTAGATTCAAAACGCGTGTGGATGACGCGGCGAGCTTTGTCTGCCAGGCCCTACCACTGCCGCCGCCGCCGCCGCTGCGTTGGCGTCAAACTCGGCCTTCGCGGCGACGATCTTGGCGCTCGCCGCTGCCGCCGCCGCCGCCGCAAAGTCGCCGAAACCGTCGCCGTCGAGCGAGCTCTTCGGGGCCTTCTCTTCCACCACCACCTCCGCCGCCGCCGTCGCTGCCGCGCGCGTCTTCCCGGCACCCGCCGTCGTCGCCGCCGTCGCCGCCTCTCCGCCACCGAAGCCACCGAAGGCGCTGAATTCGCCGCCGCTGAACGAACTCTGCGGCGGTTTCTCTTCCACCACCACCGCAGCCGCTGCCGCAGGCGCCGGAGTTACGTCGCCGCCAAACGAGCCAAACGCATCACCCACATCGCCCATCGGCGGTGGCGACGTGGCGGGCCGAGAGGTAGCCGTGGACGGCGAGAATGAGTCCCCGCCGAAGCTCGAGCTCGAGAACATGTCCTCCTTGTAAGGACGTAGGTTGACGCGAGGGGACTGTTAGCTCATAGTGTACCGGTACACACTCAAACGTACACGCACACCATCGGGGGTGACGTGGCGAGCAACATTCACTCGTCCCTGCCTCTGGAAGCGCCGCGCCGCTGCCGCCGTTGGCACTCATGCCGCCGCCGGTCATGCCACCTCCAGTCATACTTCCACATGACATACCTCCGCCGCTCACGCCTCCGCCGGTCACGCCTCCTCCGGTCATGCCTTCGTCGACTGTTGTGCCGCCTCCACTGCTCATGCTTCCGCCCGTCATCCCTCCTCCGCCGTTCATGCCTCCGCCTGTCGTGCCTTCTTCCAGAGCCATGTGAAAAATGCTCGCCACATCACAGGATTTCGTTTCGCTCACGAAACGACAGCTTCCAATGATGTGGATGGCGTGGCGGGTATAATGACTCACCCCTGCCTCCTCCGCCGATGGAGCCCGCGAAGAAATCTTCACTGAGCGCCGCGCCGCCCCCGTCGCCGCCGCCACCCCCGCCGCCCCCGAAGAACGCCCCGCCGCCGCTCCCGCCGCCGCCCCCGAAGGATGCGACAGCTGGCGAAGTATCACCAAAGTCTCCGAAGCTCGCGAACCCGCCGCCGGGGGTGTCCCGTACGCCCGAAACAGCTGGCGAGGATTCACCAAAATCACCGAAGCTCGCAAACCCGCCGCCGCCGCCGTCGCCGAAGTCCGCAGCGCCACCCGCGCCGCCACCAAATTCCCCGAACCCACCGCCATCGCCACTGCCGAAGTCAGAAGCTGCGAAATTGGGTTGTGGCTCCGGCTCCGGCGGCGGCGGCGGCGGCGGCGGCGGTGGCGGCGTCCCTGCGACATTCTTCCCCAGTGCCTGATACCAGGGCCTCACACTCGTTCCCGTTTCAGTTGAGCTTAAGCCTTCGAGATGTTCAGTTGGGTCGACTATCACTGGCGGTGGTTTCAGGGACAAAACCACAGCTATCACAGCCGTGACAGCATATTTGAGGTACCCTATGGGGATAACTGGCAGTGGTTGCAGGCACAAATCACAGCTACCACAGCTACCGCCGCTACCATAGCCACCACAGCTGTGGAGTTGCGCTGAAAAGAATATTAGCGTAAGACCACTCGAGTGGCTTCAGGGACACAACCACAGCTCGAAGGCCGGCATTCGTGCCGAAAAGGAAACTGGTGAACTCGAGTGGCTTCAGGCACACAACCACAGCAACCACAGCTGTCCCGGCTCAAGTTGTGCTTGAATGAATACTGGTGCTAGTCCCTGCCTTGTACGTCTCATGCATAGTCATGGCGAACCCGTCCTGACTGAGGTGCTTCGATCCCTGGCTGTACTGCGCGATCAGCACCTCTATCATCTCCTTCGCGCAGGGCCGTGTACGAGTGCTTAGAAAAATGGTCCGTACCAACCCAGGAAACTATGCGTGTTTTGGGAGCGTACCCACGCGAAAATCGCCCAAAATTGATCAAAACCGCCCAAAAGTCTCGTACCGAGCCCGGAATCTCCGGAACAATTAGGCTGCGTACCTGGCTCGGAAACCATTTAAAGAGTGTACTCTTACTCGTTACAGTGCTAGCTTCAGTTGAGCATCTCCGAGGTCTCATTTGGGGATAAATCTGAGTGGTTTCAGAAACAAACACAGCTGTGGGCGGCTTAATAAATACGTTCACAAGCGTGGGGACGCCGTGTCAGGCCCCGCCTTGGAGAGTTTGGCTTTGCTCAAGAACGCGCCGGCTTCCTCGTTGGAGATGTACCCGTCGCCGTCGGTGTCGATGGAGTGGAAGTGCGCCAGGTACTTGGCTCTCTGCGCGGCGGTCATGTCGCCGCCGGGCGACGCGCCGGCGAAGGACGGCGGCCCGCCGGCTAGCGACGCTGACGACGACGGAGGGATGTTTTTGGAGCCTGCGCTCGACGTCCCACGAAGTCCCTCGAGCTCGAGGGCTGCGAGTTCGGCGGCGGCGAGGCGCAGCGCTTCGGCGAAGGCGTTCGCGTCCCGGATGGAGCCGGTGCCGCGTGTCGCGGTCTTCCAGATGGCGGAGAGTAGGGGCTGGCAGATATTGCCCGCCACGTCATCGACACGCGTTTTAATCCCTCGTTCCTCGAGTACAATGGGAACCAGTGACGTGGCGAGCAAGAGCAGCATCTGCCAGGCACTTGCCCACCACGTCAGCAACACGGGTTGTTATCCCTCCTTTCTTGAGTTAAATGGCATCCTATGCTGCGGCGAGCAGTAGGCTCTAGCACTGTCTGCCAGACCCTGCCGGAGAGGGAGGCGTTGGGCAGGCCCGAGATTAGGGCCAGGCAGATATCGCTCGACACGTCATTTGATGCCAATTAACCCAAGGAACGGGGGTCTAAGATGTGGAGGACGACGTGGCGGGCAATATCTGGCATGCCCTACCGGAGGTGCCGAAGAAGCGCACGGCCTTGCCGCCGTCGATAACACCACTCCCATCAGTGTCGGCGAGGCGGAATGCCTTGGCAACCTCCGCGGGGTCCGCGATGCACGCGGCGAGCGACGCCGCGTCCCATCGGAACGCCATGGTCGTCTGCGGCGCCGGCGGACGAGCTGCAGGAGGAGACGGGAGAGAGAGGAGAGAGGGAGACGCAAGCTGACAACGACGCGACTCTTCGTGAAAAGGTGGGTTGTTAAGTTGGGCCTTGGTTCGATTGGGTTCGCGCCACAACAGCACACGACGACCGCTGTCAAATCAGCCGGCTGTGGCGGGCGCTGGGCACTGGGCAGCCCGGCTGTGGAGCGGCCCTGGCGGGTGCGGAGCTCGTGCGCGCCGTTGGAGAGACGCGCGCGCGCTTTTGATTTGGAGCCGGTGGTGACTGGTGAGGGTTGGAAGATTCCAATTCCGGGGTTCCAGGAATCCACCCGAATCCGTCCGAATCCGATCGGTCCGAATCCGGAAACCCCATCCCAGCAATTTGAAGGTCCACACTCACAGGCGAACAACACTGGCCCGTGACGCCAGTGTCTGACGCTATGGACGGCACGCTGAAGGCGCCTAGGTTCGCCATCATCGGTGATGCCTTCGTCGATGTCTCAGTTGGTGCGTACCTACTAGTCCTGCGCTCTGCACTCGCCCAATGTTGATTTCAAGTTTCAAGGGTGCCGCATTGCGGTGCCCTTCCAGAGGTGCAGAGGAGACTGTAACCTTGGCACCAACGTACGCTCGACGGCGGCTCGGGATCAGCGACGCGGGGGTTGAGCAGGGCGACGGGCAGTGCGCCTCTCTCCGCGGGCCGCGGGTGGCGGGGCCTGCCTTGTGTGCTCTCCGATGCTGTGGGTAGTTGAATCAACAGTCCTATCAATCGAAGCAAGCGGCACATCCGCCCGCGCCCCCTTACGCTGCCACTCGCGCGCGATCGTTCGACTGACCTAAAGCACGCGTCCTTCCCCCGCCGCCGCTCTACCTCGCCAGGTCCTCTGGACGCGCTGCCCGCGCCCGGCGGTGACGTGGAGGTGAGCACGGTGTCGCAGGGCCCGGGCGGCAGCGCGCTCAACACAGCCTGGCACCTCGCGGCGCAGGGCACGCAGTGCACGCTGCACGCGGCGCTGGGGGCAGGGGCTTACACTCGTTCACTTCTCAGCTCAACTTGAGCGCTTTCTATGGGATAGGGGGTGCGCGTAGCGGTTGTGTAGCCCGTGTGAAGGGGGGGGGTAGGGTGTGGAGGGTATTTTCTTGTGTCAGACGCGGCTCAAGTTGAGCTGAAAAGTGAACGAGTGTAAGCCCCTGGCTGGGGGACGATCGCATGGGGCAGATGCTGCGCACCGCGCTCGAGACCGAGTCCAAGGCAGGGCCGTCGCAGGTTTCTCTCGTCACGTCACAGGATGCCAGAGAGAGACGCTTCCGCGTGTACAAGGACGCACCAGGCTTTCGCCCTGGCAACCGCACATCATATATAAGATAGCATTTCACTCAAGAAACGAGGGTTCAAGATTCCTTGAAAGATGTGGCGAGCAATGTATGCTAGGCCCTGGTTCAAGGTGCTTGACACCAGCAAGACCGTGGTGGTGGTGGAGCGCGAGAGCACCGCCACGTGCGTGGCCATGTTCGGCCCGCGCGTGGACCGCACCTTCATCAGCACCTACGGCGCCGCCAAGTCGGCCAGCATGCGTGAGCTGCTGCCAGCGGGCAGGGGCTTACGCTCGTCCACTTTTCGGCACAGCGTAAGCGCTTTCTGTGGGAACGGGGGTGAATTTGGGGGTTGTCTAGGGGCTGTTTAGGATTCGTCAGGGGGTGTAGGGGGGTTTCAAGGGTGGATTTTGTATCAGAAACGGCTCAGGTTGAGCTGAAAAGTGGATGAGTATAAGCCCCTGCCCGCGGGGGTGGATGCGCTGGATGCCACGCACGTGCACATCGGCGGCTTCTACGTGTGCAAAGGGATGCACAAGGTGAGGTGGTGCAGGTTGACCATATGAAACCCAAGTTGAAGCCGCCTGGAATTAATCGCTTGAAACGAATGTGTGGATATCCCGGTTTCAATTGTTGCTTTCAAAATCAGCTTGCGCCGCTACAACAAGGGGCTGGCGGCGGCGGTGGCGCGACTCAAGCATCGCGGCGTCAAGGTGTCCATGGACCCCAACTTCGACGCCGCCGGGGAGTGGACGCCGGCGGCCATGCTCAGCATCATCAAGGGCCCCTCGGCGGTGGACGTGTTGATGCCTAGCGAGGTCGAGGCGAGGCCTGGTATACCATAGAGCTCGAGGCCCGGTGCTCCATGGCGTTCGAGGCCTGGTACCGGATGGAGTTCTCTGGCGAAATGCCTGTGTTGCCTGCCCCCGTACTAGGTGAATTGAGCATACTGACATGGATAATACCTGACGAGCTCTTTTGTGTTATACGAGCATACATTATATATTGATTTTAGGATACATATTATTGACACGAATGATGCCGGGCCCTTGGTGAAGGCGTGCGAGATCACGGGCAAGGACAGCGCAGAGGAGGCGTTGGCGGCGCTGGTGGGCGACAAGGACGGCGTGGGGCTGGTGGTGATCAAGCGCGGCGCCAAGGTAGGGCGGTGCAGGTTGACAGTATCAAAACCCGTGTTGAAAGCGCCTATGGTTTCGGCGCTTGATACTATAATATGACGAACCGCTTTCAAACTTTGCTTTCAGATTCAACTTGCGCCGCTACCCCAAGGGCGTGCTGGCGGGCGACGCGTCGGGCGCGCGGTGGGAGGTGCCGGCGTGCACCGTCAGCCGCGTGTTGGACACCAACGGAGCCGGCGACGCCTTCAACGCCGGCTTCCTGCGCACCTGGGCGGACGTCGGGCCTGCCAGATATTGTCCGCCACGTCATCGAACGCATTTAGAACCCCCCTCGGTTGTTGAGTTGAATGGGGTATCCTCTGACGTGGCGGGCAATATCTGGCAGGCCTTAGGCGTCGGGGAGGGGCGTGACGGCGGCGCTGCACGTGGGGTGCGCGTCGGCGGCGTTGGCGGTGCAGCACGCGGGCGCCGTGGGGCGCTGGGCGGCGGACCGGCCGACCGTGGACGCGCAGACGGAGGCCGAGTACGCGGACAAGCCGTGGTGGCAGCAGGGCATACTGGCGTGCATGGCGCCGCGCAGAATGGGGTAAGTCGGTCGATGGTGGCAGTGGGGCATCCTCGCGCGCACGGCGCTGCGCTGCGCGGTGAGAGCGGGATAAATGAATAACAAACTCGACGGCTGAGGCCTCGGGTTCCATCATACTCAGTCGCTGAAACTTAATTCGGCTGCATTAATAGATACGGTGTGAACGGGGGTGAGTGCCCTGACTAAATGTCTGGTGTCCATGCAAGTGGCTTATGATATAATGAGCCACAAACGCAGCCACGGCACCATCGCACAGTTGCAATCCAAGCTCTTAACCCCAACCATCGTACTATCACTGCACAGCACGGCACGCTGCGTCCACCCGCATGTTGCGCACCTTACCTCCTGTCACTATTCTCCGTTTATAAGCGGATGATACGGCTCATACATCGTAACATACTCCTCACATGGGGTATCTCAACACTCACCACGGTAGTTGAGCGCCATGGTATAGCGGCGCAAGTTGAATTTGAAAGCAAACGTTGATAGCAAAGTATGATATTCTGGTTTCATGAGCTGAAACCACAGGCGCGTTCAACACGCGGTTAGATACTGTCAACCTGCACCGCCCTACCATGGAGGTCGAAGAACTTCCCTGAGTCCGCCGCCCTGAGGCCCGCCACCACCCCCCGCATGCCCGCCACGCTCTGCAGCGCCTCCAGCGGCGCGTGCACCGTGCCGCCGCGGCTGCCCATGTCCGTGTTCACCCACCCCGGGTCCATCGCCACCACACACGCGCCCCGATTTCAGGGTCACATGAATACTGCTCACTCACCATCACCATGTCATCTGCCACATTGAATCCTTGTTTCTCGAAATGGAACTTGCATGATGATACATGTGGCGAGTAATTTGTTGTCGTCCATACTGGGTGCAACGTCCTGAGCTCCGCCGCTGCGCACACCGTGGTCGTACCACAGGGAACACACAACCGACAACACTCGTTAGTAATAGCACGTCATCATACCACCGCGACACGCACTGTCACACACGCATTGATTCAGACACAAGACACAAGACACACCAACTACATACGTTATGCAACCATATTAGTAGCACGCGGGAGGTAAGACGACCAGCGCGTATCACACAACTTCACACACCAGCTTTCAGTGAGACACACCAGCGACGTGTCATTCCGTGCAGGGGCTTACACTCGTCCACTTTTTGGCTCAATGTAAGCGCATTCTGCGGGTTAGGGGGTGCATTCAGGGGTTGTTTTAGGGTTGTTAAGGGGCGTTTGAGGGATGTTGGGGGTATCAGGAGGGTGTTTGGGGTATATTTTGTGTAAGAAACGGCTCAGGTTGAGCTGAAAAGTCGACGAGTGTGAGCCCCTGATCCCGTGTGCAGCCCCACCATGTTCAGCGCCGCCTTGGTGGAGCGGTACACGCTGTCCATGGATGGCGTGTTGAAGTCCCCGCCCATCACGCGGCTGATGCTGCCGAGGCCGCACGACACGTTGACCACGGTGAACGGGTGCTCGTCGCGGCCGCCGCCGCCGCGCACCAGCGAGGGAAGCACCGCCTCCAGCACACGCGTCGGGCCTACCACCAGGGCCCGGTATACTTTGCTCGCCTCGTCATAGGACGCCATTTAACTCACGAAATGAGGGTTCAAAACGCTTGTCAATGGCGTGGATCCAAGCAGATATTGCTCGCCACGTCATACGGCATGAGATGGAATAAGTCCCAGGGATTGAGGGTTTGAAAAGCGTGTCGATGGCGTGGCGAGCATGTCTGCCAGGCCCAACCCAGCACGTTTGTTTTCAATGACAACTCCCATTCGTCATATGCAAAACGACTATTGCTGTCGCCTGTGAGGGCGCTGGTTCGGCCGAGGGCGACGCCCGCGTTGTTATAGAGCACGTCGATGCATGCCACGTGTGTGCGGTCCAGCGCCGTGCCCAAAGCCTCCACCGACTCCTCGTCGCAAACGTCCAACTCAATCGGGATGATCGTCGGGTTGGGAGCGTTTGAGATGATCTCTTGCAGAGATGCGGAGCTGGCTCCCTCTCTGCACGCGGCGAAGACGGTCCAGCCGGCCGACGCGTACTGTTTGCACAGCTCGAGACCTAACCCGCGGCTCGCCCCGGTCACCAGCACGACTCTTTTCGCCATCGCGTCTCTGCCGGCGCCAACGCGGTGCGGTGGTGATGGAGGAGGGGGAGCGGGAGTGGAGGAAGCGGTGGTTTATAGGTGGGGAGGAGGTGGGGCAGGAGGAGCAGGAGAGGGAGGAGGACAGGGAGGAGGCGGAGGAGGAGGAGGAGTAGGAGGAACGGAAGCAGGAACAGGAGGAGGAGACGGAGGAGGCCGCGGAGTGCGCGTGCCGTGTGCCAGTTTTGGCTCCACGCAGTTTCTCTCCGTTGGTTTCTGTGGCGAACCCAAGGAAGACAGGTGGCACGCAGAGCAGGCTTGTCGGCACCCTGATTGCCCGCACGTCTATTTTTGCCTCTGTGACAACTCATGCGCGCGGCGGCACCTGCGGCAACAAATTTGCTCATCGGCGCTCGTGTCCGTCGTCTTAGGACCACCCCTCGGGTCCGCGCCTCGGCGGCAGCGGCGGCGGCAGACCCGACGGCATCGGGGAAGCACGGCCCGGGCTTGGTGGCAGGCATCGAAAACATGACGGGACCACTGGCGGACCCGGCCACGTTCGCGTGCCGCTGCGGCTGCTGCTCCCTCCAGGTGGCCGCCGGAGCCGTGCCGCGCGTGTGGGAGGCATTGCTGGGCTCACACTGTCCGCCACGCGTTTCGAACCCACGTTTCATAAGTTAAATGGCATCCTATACGTGGCGAGCATTATCTTCCAGACCCTCGTGGGAGGCCACCGCCGACCCGTTACTGCGCGCCGCGTGTGCCGCCGCGGTCGTGGCGCTCGTCCCCGTCCCCGCCGCCGCCCTGCGCTGGTCCCCCGGCCATGCATTTGCCGAAATCAAAGGAGACCTCGCAGCGATCCAAGTCGCCCCACTGGCAGGAGACGGAGATGGAGCTAGAGACGGAGATGTAGACGGAGGTGGAAACGCCAGTGTCGCTATCGGTCAGTGGGTTCCAGTTGCTGCGCGAGCCGTTGAAGATCCTTTGGCGGAGGGCGGTGGAGACCCCGCGGCGGCGACACTGTGGTACTGCCGGCGTTGCCGAAGCAGATTGTTCGTCACTGGCGTGGGGCTGGGGAGAGGCGGCGAAGAGAACGCCGCGGGCGGCGGCGGCGCAGACGGAGAGCTGGTTCGGTTGTTCGCGGGGGCACTGAGCGACGCGGCGGCGGCGGGCGGTGCGGCGGGGTACGGCGGGGGCGGTAGGCCAGACCGCGCAGCCTGGGCAGGGGACATCGAGTGGCGCGATGCGCCGGCGATCCTCGGCGGCGGCTGTGGATGTGAAGCACATTGGTTCCCAACCGCCGAGGACGGCGCCACCCCAGCGGCGCCGGCACCGGTCCAGGCTGTAGCGAGCGACACCCGAAACACCCCAACATCGGCGGCGAAGGCGGGAGCGGCAGGGACTAGTAGGGTCTCGTTCGCGTGCGCGTGCGGCGGCGTGCGTGCGGTGTCAGCCGTGGGCGTGACGCAGGTGCAGCACTGCCACTGCCGCATGTGCCGCCAGCTCCACGGCGCGCCCTTCGCCACGTGGGCAGGGGCTTACACTCGTCCACTTTTCGGCTCAACGTAGGCGCTTTGTGTGGCATAGGGGGTGCATGTAGGGGTTGTTGAGGTGGTGTGTAGGCGGTGTTCAAGGGGTATTAGGGGGTATGAGCGGGTGTGTAGGCTGTAATTTGTGTCGGAAATGGCTCAGGTTGAGCTGAAAAGTGGACGAGTGTATGCCCCTGCACGTGGGCGCCGCTGCCCGAGGCTGCCGTGTCGTGGGAAGGTCACGTACATTTACAAACTCTTGCCACCAGCCCCGGTGCCATCCGGCACGGGTGCCAGGCTTGCGGCACGACATTGTCGATAAAGTATCACTCGCAGGCGGACACATTGTGGCTGGCGGCGGGGGCGCTCACGCCCGCGCCCGGTGCGGATCCGCCAGTGATGCCGCTCGGGGCAGGGCCTCACTTTAACACTTACCCGCGCCCTTGATCCAGCTCTGTTCACGCATATTTGAGCTATTCAGTGGGATAAAATAAGTGGCATGAGGGACGAACGGCGTAAGGCCCTGCTGAAAACATACTGATGGATTAAGCAAGTGGAACCGGGGACAAACGGCTTGAGGGCTAATTGAAGGAAATGTTTAGTAAGTAAGGCAGTGGCTCTGGGGCGGGATGCGGCGAGTTCTTCACATTTGCTGCACATGGCGGAGTGCGTGGTGGCCCGTGTCGGGTAGGGCCTTTCCTCAGTGTTTTCCCCAGCTCAACTTTGAACCTTTTGTCTATGATATCACTACTCGTCGTATTGAGTATCGCACGTAATACCTCAAAGATGCCTAGGTTCAGCTGCAAAAACACTTAGTGAAGGCCCTGGTGTCAGGGGAGGAGCAGCGCACCGGGATACCTTACGCCGGATGACAGTAGGACGTAGTGTCCTGTCAGGGAGGAGCATGCGGCAAGTGTGTACCGGTACATCATCAGCACCTAGTCAGGACGCCGTGTCATGCTAGGGAGGAGGATGCGCCGAGTGTGTACGCTACATCATGAGCAATAATTTAGGACGCTGTGTTAGTAAGCTAGCGAGGAGGATGCACCGAGTGTGTACGCGTACCAACAAGACGAGCAACTGTAGAACTGCGAGGGCTGTTGTTATTTTATATTCTTGCGTGCTGTTCTGCTGTACTAGTATGCCGGCCGGTCGGGGTGTCCTGGTCGGACCCCCTTCACCAAATGTCCGTCGACCGCGCCCTCACTCCCTCAAATTCCACGAGCACGCGCACGTCGCTGATCTCCCTCCACGCGCCTGCGTTCCATCGGAGCCGCACTCTCGTTTGGGTATCCCGCGGCGGCATCGCGCTCTCTTGGCGTCGTCTCTCCCGCGTTTAGCGACTCCGTCGAGTGTGGGCACCAGAGGCATCTCTCGCTGCGCTGCGCTACCAACCCTAGTTTCGCAGGGCAACCCCTCCCCCTCTTCATTCCCCCCCTCCCGCGCGACTCCGCGCCCCCCCCTCGACCTCTGCAACCATGGGTGAGCGCAAGGTACTCAACAAGTACATCCCCCCGGACTTCGACCCGTCGAAGATCCCGAAGAAAAAGGCGCTGGTCAAGGTAGGGCCTGGCAGTCGTTGCTCATCACGTCACAGGATGCCCTTGCACCCAACAAAACGAGGGTTTCAAGTGCGTGTCGATGACGAGGTGAGCAATATCTGGCAGGCCCTCGGGACAGGGGCAGATGAAGGTGCGCATGATGCTCCCCATGAGCGTGTGCTGCAACACCTGTGGCAACTACATCGTCAAGGCAGGACCGCATCCTCCGTCTACGCGGCCAAGTGCAATGCATCGAAGCATTATACACCCGCCTCCTCCTCCTCGATATTCTCCGTCTACAGTCCGGCTTCATCTGCCTGTTTGCTCACGGTGTACATATATTTAAGCGGGCGGCTGGCTGTTGGGAGCGTATGGTGTACCGCCGGGAGATACTGTGAAAGCCTGGCGCCTCCTCGTCCACACGGAACCCTGGTGCCTCCTCGTCCACACGGAAGCATCTCTCTCTCTCTCTCTTGCTCTCGGTGTTGTACCTGTGTTTCCGCGGTCGGCCCTGCGGTGAGGGCACCAAGTTCAACTCGCGCAAAGAAGACGTCATCGGAGAGGACTACCTCGGTAGGGTGGTGCAGGTTGACCCGGTGCCACCCATGTTGAAAGCGCCTGTAACTAAGCGCTTGATACTATGATATGATGAACCGTCTTCAACATTTGCTTTCAGATTCAACTTGCGCTGCTACACCTCGGCCTCATGATCTTCCGCTTCTACTTCCGGTGCACGCGGTGCAGCGCCGAGCTCGTCATGAAGGTAGGGCCGGCCAGAAAATAGGTTCAACACAGGCAGCAAGCATTTGACTCAAGAAACGAGGATGTTTAAATGTGTTGAATCACGGTTTGAGCACTTTCTGCCGGCCCCTGAAAGGCCCTGCGTGGGCCCGAGAGATAATGCTCGAAACATCTGGCGGGTGGCGTTTAACTCGTGATACGAGAGTAGGCAAATGTGTTGAAGCAGGTTGTGAGCGATATCTGCGAGGCCCTGCATGAAGACGGATCCAAAGAACAGCGACTACGTGGTGGAGGCCGGGGCCAGTCGGAACTTCGAGCCGTGGCGAGAGAAGGACTCCATGCGCGACGCGCAGGGCCGTTACACAGTATCCCGATTCTGAAATAAACCCGACTGTTTTTCGTAGTGTGCCAGTGTACCTGTTCACCCGCGGTGCACCCTCCCTCCTTGGCCTCACACGGCGTTCCCTTTGTGGCTTGACTGCCAGCTGTCATTCCTACGACAGCTGTGGTTTTGTCCCTGAAACCACTCAAGTTATGCCCCTTTGGTACCTCGAAGATGCCCAGGTTGATCTGAGGAGTTAAGGAGCGTGAGGCCCTGGGTGTCGGGCGGAGGCGGAGCAGGAGAAGGAGGAGGAGGGCAACAGCATGGCAGGGCGGTGCAGGTTGACCCTATCAAACCCACCTTGAAAGCGCCTGGAACTAAGCGTGTTGAAACTGAAACGTGATGAAGCGCTCTCAAACTTTGCTTTCAAATTCAACTTGTGCCACTGCAGCATGGCGGCGCTGGAGAACCGCACGCTGGAGAGCAAGCGCGAGATGGACATCATGGTACGGCACAACTCTATAATCGGCCGATTTCGGTATATCGCCTGGGTGGAATGCCCATACATAGTTGCGGGCAAAGCATCATCGCTCCGCGCGGAAAAGCGGGCGCCAGGTTGAATGCCCGTACAGAGTTGCGGGCAAATCGTCAGCGCTCAGCGCGGAAAGCGATGTACCAAAATCCGCCTATACTTGCCAGGTACCCTTCTCATTCATAACCGGAGGTTCCCGGCGCTTGGCGCAACCAGCGAAGCACGAGCGCCGCGACGAGGACCACGATTTGCTGTGCTGCACACGGCAGACAGCCCAGGGGGTTTTAGGGTTTTAGGGTTTAGGGTTTAGGCCTCAGATCCTAAACCCTAAACTCTAAATCCCAGCCCAGCTTGTGGTTACTCTTGTGCACTCACGACAGGCTAGCGGTGGCCCGTCTGTTGAGTAGAATGTCATCAATGACGGGGCGAGCATTATTTGATTTCCGGGACCCTGCAGGACGGCGGCGCTGGACGAGATGCGCACCCTGAACCAGCGCCACCACAAGATCAGCACCAGCGACGCCATCGGCGCCATCCACGACGTCATCGACGCAGGGCTATGTACTAGAGGAGACACTCCCCCTGCTTTATATCGGTCACCCTCCAGACCGCCCCCATAGTGTAATTGGCATTTAAAAACATACGGTTACTTTCTTTTCTTCCCGAAGTGGCTAATGCCGAAATCGAGCAGAAACGATCCTGTCACGTCCTTATTCACTTTGTATGCCCTTGTTTCTTGAGTTACGTGCCACTCTGTGACATTGCGAATGTCCGGCGTTAATGCCTGCCACGTCCTCCACAATTAGACCCTCGTTAATGCCAGCCACATCCTCCACGGATTAGGACCTCGTCTTTTTAGTCAAGTGACATGATACCCTGTGACGCGGCGAGCGTGATTGACCCGGCCCTACATCGAGGCAGAGAATAACGCCGTGGACGCGGCGGAGGATGCGATGGCAAAGAATATGTTTGAGGAAGCCAAGAAGCAGAACGTCGGCTTCGTGCGGCGCCTTGACAGCGACTCGGATTCAGACGGCGGCGGCGGGGGCGGCGGGGAGGGCAAAGGGAAAGGCGGTGGCGGCGGCGGTGGCGGCGGCGGTGGCGGCAGCGGCGGCGGGGGCGGGGATGCTAAGAAGCGCAAGGTTGATCCAACGGGGGCGGGGGCGAATGGTGGTGCTCCGGGAGGTGCCGGGGGCGGGGGTGGGTCGTCCAAACCGGCGGCAGCGGCGGCGGCGGTGAAACCCATGCCCGTCATCGCAGTGAAGCCGAAGGCGGCGCCGGCTGTTGTCTTCACGTCGAAGCCGAAAGCGGCGGTTGAGGCCAAGCCATCATCACCCGAGGGGGGTGGCGGGCTGGGGCTGCTCGGTGACTACGGCTCCGACAGCCAGTCGGAATAGAAGGACTCAGACGGCATGTTTTTTTCCTGTTTGTAACCTAGAACCGTCGAACCCTGGGATTCGAACTAGACAGACTCAGACCGCTGTGTTTTCCGCACCGTGAGTCTGTCTGCATCCTAGAAACGCTGAACCTGGGGGCTCGTGGACGTTAGTTATTAAAGAAATGTAAACCTAAACCGGTACACCGGAGCGCTGGCTTCTACTCGTAGCCGGGAAGCACAGCTCCCGTCCCCGCCAGGGTTACAGACCTGTCCCCCGCGGGTCTGAGGTGACGCGGTGTTCGGTGTTGACACCGCCGCGCGCGTCAGGCGGCCGACACAGTAGTTTCCGGATCGACCGTCTATATTTCAAGAAATGTCAATAACACGTTCCCGCCAAGGGGTTTGAACCCCCCACAGGATCTGCACGCATGCACGGCATTTCTTTTCGTTCGCGCCGAGGCGTCGTCCGTCACTTCCACGCGCTCCATCACCCGTTTGGACACACTCACGCCCTATGGATTCGCTCGGCGCGCGAGCCACCATCCGCCTACCGCGCTCCGCCGCACCACGCCCGCCCCGCGCCAGCCCGGCTTCGCCGCCGCCTCCTCCGCGCCACACGCCACTGAGTGAACTGAGCCGGCGGAGGCGGAGGCGGCAGACGGCACCCATCTCGTCCTCAGCCGCCGCCGCTAGCTCCCGCGCCGACACCGCGGAGGCCACCGCTGCCGCCGCCGCTGACGCCGCTAACGCTGCTAACGCCCATGCCACCAGCGCCGACGCCGCCGCCGCTGGGGCAGGGATGAGCAGACATCGCCCGCCACATCATCCTACACACTTCACACCCTCGTGTCTTGAGTTTTAGGCATCACATCACGTGGCAAGGCATTATCTGTCAGGCCCTAGAGGGCGGCGGCGGAGGCGGCCTCGGCAGCACACACACACTCACTCGATGTGAACGCGCTCCGCGCGTGGCGCGAGCAATGCGCAGAGCTGTGTGCGCTGTGGGACGAGAGCGAGCCCGTGACGGCGTGGGAGGGGGTGACCTTCGGCGAGGGGGGCGGCGCGGATGCGGGGCGCGTGGTGAAGCTCGAGCTCGGGCAGAAAGGTTTGACGGCAGGGGCTTACACTCGTTCCCATTTGAGCCCATCTTGAGCTGTTCTGTCGGCAACATGACCCAACTCAACCCATCGATGTGTCCCGCAGGTGCTTAAGTTGAGCTCCAATGTGAACGAGTGTTAGCCCCTGTTTGACGGGCGACGTGCCCGCGGCAATCGGGGATCTCACCGCGCTGTCGGTGCTGTACTTGTACGAGAACAAGCTGACGAGCGTGCCTGCGGAGGTGGGAATGTGCGCTGCGCTGACGGAGTTGCACCTCGACGAGAACCTGCTGAAGAGCGTACCAGCGGAGCTTGGAAGGTGCACCGCACTTACTGAGTTGTGGCTCGACGAGAACCAGCTGACCAGCGTGCCGCCGGAGTTAGGGGGCCTCACCGCGCTGACGCGGTTGCACCTTGGCGAGAACCAACTGACAAGCGTGCCGGCGGAGCTGGGGGGGTGCATCGCGTTGACAGCGTTGCACCTCAACGAGAACGGGCTGACGAGCGTCCCGGTGGAGTTTGGGGCGCTCACCGCGCTGACGCGGTTAAACCTCGGTGGGAACGGGCTAACGAGCGTGCCCGCGGCGCTGGGACAGCTCACTGCGCTGGAGTCGTTGTCCCTTCATGGGAACCAGCTGACGAGCGTACCGGCGGCGCTGGGAAGGCTGACTGCGTTGACCGCTTTAGACCTCCGCAAGAACCTGCTGACGAGGGTGCCTGCGGAGTTGGGGGGGCTCACCGCGTTGGTGTCCCTGGACCTACACGGGAACCGGCTGACGACCGTGCCGGAAGAGCTGGGGGGGCTCACCGCGCTGAAGGCTTTGTGCCTCCGCAAGAACCTGCTGACGAGGGTGCCGGCGGAGCTGGGGGGGCTCACCGCACTGACCTCGCTGGACCTGCGAGGGAACCGGGGGCTGATGAGCATGCCGGCGGAGTGGAAGAAGGGCGGGGCGTTGGAGGAGAGCGGATGTAAAATCCAGCGTCGGTAGCATCGCACAGCGGCTGTCATGATGTTCAATTCTGTGCCACAGAGTGGGAGAGATGCGAGTGTGGTGCGAAGGAGAAGTGATGTGAATTTGTGATCCGCTGTAGGAGCACCGCGATTCACGGCCAACGGGCTGCCGAGGGGAGTGTTTAGGGTTCAGGGTTTAGGGTTTAGGGCATAGGGTATAGACAGATAGTTGCAGATCTTGCGAATGTGGAGTATGGTAACGGACGAGTATTGTGAACGTTTGTGCGATTTAGGACCACTGTGTAACAGGGTCGGGCCCATGGCAGTAATAAAAATATAGTCATAGCTCATGTCCTATTACGGATGATTCAGACTTTGCCCCGAGGTGTTGCGGTGTCGATATCGATGGGCAACGAACCAGGGATGAGAGGAGGCACGCGGTCATACGACACGCAACGCAGAAATCACCAGCCGCTGGCTGATAGCTAAGCTCTACAAGTAAAATACAAAATACCGCTAAAACCCCTGCACCGGTGCTGGCTGGCACATTGCTGCTATTGTGAGTACGTCTGATGTTGTTTTCCAGGGTGCCACCAAGAGCCGAATTACTTCGAGACTGGAGCGCTCACGCTCACAATAACATCCCTGAGCTTCGCTGCGATGTAAGCTGCCTTCTCCGCGGCTCCTTTGTCATTCAGTTCCGCGTACTCGAACCACGGCACAGAGAGGACCGCCCGGTGACGCCTCGCGAGGAACATGTCGCGCAGCTCCGTGCTCACCGTCCTAGTCGCGCGAGACGCGCCGCCTAGTGCAGCCCCCTTGCCGCCGTCCGAGATGTCGATGAAGTGAGAAGGCCCGTCGAACTCCAGCGCGACGTCGAAGTCCGGCAGGTACACGTCGACTGAGAAGTAGCCGTCGTCCGTCAGGCGCTCCACCTCATACCGAATGCCGAGGTCACCGATGATTGAGGCAACCTCCCTCTGGGGCATGGACACCGTGTAGTCTCGAGCTTCGCGCATCCACGCGTCCCGCGCCTCGTGCATGATCCACGGCGGGAAGGTCACCTCATCCAGCGCTTCTCCGCTGACCAACTCGGTATATATCAGGTGCGCGTGGAACAAATTACGGAAATCAACGGCATTCGAAGAACCCGCGTCGATCCCGCAAGCCGCCCGCCACAGAGAGGGATAGCACGCGGGGAGGGGAACACCTCGCGTGGCGGCCAACGCGAGTAAACTCCAAAGCGTGTTTGCCACAGCCTGGGGAACCATGTCCGGAGCCACCCGCTCCACTGCAGCCTCCAGCTCCACCCGCGCCTCGGGCCCCGGCGTCAGCCCGAGCTTTGAGTATGACAACAAAGTGTTTGACACCTCTTGGGGCCTCATGTCCCGCGCCACCCGCACCACCCCAGTCGTCAGCGCTGCCCGTGCCTGAGCCCCCGGCATTAGCCCTAGCGTGGCAAAGGCCCAGAAAGTGTTCGATACCCCCTGGGTCGTCATGTCCCGAGCCGCCCGCACCACCACAGCCTCCAGCCAGGGGCTTACACTCGTCCACTTTTCAGCTCAACCTGAGCCGCTTCTGACACAAAATACCACCCAAATGCCCTGTGACACCCCCTCTGACCCCCCCACACACCCCCTAAACAACCCCTAAACGCACCCCCTACCCCACAGAAAGCGCTTAAGTTGAGC
>Ga0307489_10000455_pt1 | contig 24920 bp, 38 predicted proteins | sample SB12metaG_FD_202247 | JGI IMG/M metagenome (GOLD analysis project Ga0307489, IMG submission 202247) | Sea-ice brine microbial communities from Beaufort Sea near Barrow, Alaska, United States - SB 1.2 | ecosystem: Environmental > Aquatic > Marine > Coastal | place: USA: Alaska | collected... | reverse complement strand
AATGAGTTAGATGCCGTCATATGAAGTGTACGACGTGGCGAGCAATGTCTGTCATTCAACATCTGTTTATTGACTAAGATGCCATCATATGACGTGGCAAGCATCATCTGTGAGGCCATAGCGGACGGGCGAACCATTGTGGCTGCCGGCGGTAGGGCGGTGCAGGTTGATAGTATCAAAACCCATGTTGAAAGCGTGCCTGGTTACAGCGCTTGAAACTGAATATGATGAACCTCCTTCAAAAGTTGCTTTCAATTTCAACTTGCGCCGCTACACGGCGGCGGCGGGCGCGTGCACAGCTGGACCACGCCCGACTGGCAGGACTGGTCGTCCGCGTCGTCGTTGTCGTCGGCGGTGGTGGCGGCGGGCGGTGTCGAGCGCCGGTCCCGGTAGGGCCTGGCATAAAAAACTTGCCACGTCATCCAACGCATTTTGACCCCTTCGGTTCTTGAGTTAAATAGTATCCGAATATAACACTTGCTACGTCATCCAACGCATTTTGAACCCTCGTGAGTCCAATAGCATCCGACGCAGGGCCCCGCCATAGGGCCTGGCAGACATAGCACTGCTCGCCGCGTCAAAAGGCGTCATGTAAGTACAGAAACGAGGGTTCAATGCTCATTGGACGACGTGGCGAGCAACGTGTGCGAGGCCCTAGGTTTTGAAACAGCGGCAAGAAGGGGGTGGTGGTCAAAGGATGCGCTCTGCCGCAGGCCAAATACCGCAACATTGCGCCCAAGGTAGGAGGGATTATTCATATGACAAAGTGCGTCAAAGCGTTATAGAGCAACAGCAAAAGCAGGAAGCATGGACCAATCACAGGCTCGGATCAAACCGTTCCGACCCAAATCCGAGCCTGTGATGGTCCATGCTTTTTGCTCTTGCTTTTGCTCGTTACACTTTGACGCACTTGTCATGATAAGCACTCGAACAACCAAATGTCGACGAAGCGAGTCCGCGCGTCTGTATGAGCATTCAAACCGGAGGCAAGTCATACTGGCACGTGCGATGTGGGTTCGAGTGCTTGTTATGAATGGCCCTGATGCCAGGGGGCGGCGGCGGACGCGCTGCAGTTCACACCGGACGGCCGCGCGCTCCTGGGGGTCTTTGACGGCAGCATCTGGGCCGTCTGGCGCGCACCGGATCCCCAGGTGAGGGAGGTGAGGTGCTGCAAGCTGAAAGGGTTTAGGGTTTAGGGTTTAGGGTTTAGGGTTCCACAACCGGTTCAGCAACTATTTCAGCAGCCGTTCCACAAAGCGTGAAATTCACGTTGAAAGCGCCTGTTTTCAGCGCCTTGAAAACAAATATATGTGCCTTCAAGTTTTGATATCAATTTCAACTTGTGCCCGCATAGCGAGGACGAGCACAGGGTGGGGGGGGGCTGGACGCTGCTGCACGTAAGTTACACTTTGGGTCACTCGTTGTCGGCGCTGCACGTGCTCGGGGCGCCGGCGGGCGGCGCCTCTGGCGAGGAAAGCGACGGCGGCGGCGGCGGCGGCAGGGGGGGCGGTGGTGAGGGCGAGGGTGGCGGTGAGGTTCTGGGTAGGGCATGGTAGATATTGCCCGCTATGTCATGCAGCGCATACGAAACCCTCGTTTCTTGAGTCGGATGGCGTTCAATGACGTGGCGAGCAACGTCTGTCAGGCTCTAGTAGTGGGCTCGCCGCTACCTGTGCTGACGCTTGTAAAGCCCCGGGGCGGCGGGAGCGGCGGCGGTGTTGGGGGCGGCGGGGGCGGGGGCGGCGGCGGTAAGGACGACGCTCCCGACGTGGAGCGCAAGCTAGCCGCGGGGCTGATTTCATGCCACGGTGACGGCGGCGGCGGCGTGTCGTTCGGCAGCCCCATGGGAGTGGAGGCACCCGTGGCGCTGGGCGGCGGCGGTGGCGTGGCCGTGGTCGGCACCGCGCACGGTAGGATCACACGCGTATCGTGCACGGGTACATCGGTGCACTATGAGCAAACATTCAGGGAACGAGTGGCCAGGCCCGGGAGGAGGGTACGGCCCTGGCAACCCTGTAAACCCTAAACCCTAAACCTTAAACCCTAAACCCTAAACCCTAAACTCTATACCCTAAACCCTAAACCAAGGGAACGAGTGTACGACCCTGGCGCGCGGCGCCCTGATGGCGTGGGACGTGCTGGCGGGCACCTGCATCGGCGCCGCCACCGACCTCCAGGTCTGAACCCTAAACCCTAAAACCTAAACCCTAAAACCTAAACCCTAAACCCTACACTCTTCACCCTAAACCCAGGCCTGCCAGATATTGCTTGCCACGTCCTCTGACGCTTTGTGAGCCCTCGTTCGATTGAGCTAAGCGGCATCATATGACGTGGCGAGCAATGTCTGCCGGGCCCTGGGTGCAGGGAAGCGCGGTGACGGCGCTCGCCGTGTCGCCGCCGTCGCATCACCCGCGTCACCCGCACCAGCCACATCACCCGCGGCCGTCGCTGCTGTTGGTGGCGGGCTCGGCGGACGGCCGCCTAGCGTGCTACCGCGTCTCCAGCGCAGCATACTAGGCCTGCAGGCTTTTGATTGAATGAATCAGACGCGGCCTTAGAGAGTGGGACGCTCCCGTGTGTGTACGGGGGCACCAGGCTCTCGCTCTGCCCCCCATCATTAGATACGGCCTCACTCCCAGCTTATCGTGGGTCTGTCCGCTTGAGATGGCGGAGGGGGTTGATTAGTACTCACCATGTGAGAGCCTTGGGGCTCGATGAACGTTAGTCATGGCCAGACGCAGCAAATAGTCATACAACTTAGTTGACGACGATAGACGCAATAGTCATGCAACGCATACAGACGAATTATAATGAGAGGGATAGAGATGCTTCCACGTGTAGGAGGAGGCACCAGGGTTTCGCCATGCCTCCTGCGAACGAATCAGAGCGGCGGGCAGGCTACGAGCTACCGCGTCTCAGGCGCTGCCTACTAGAAGGCTCCGCGTTTCCTATGCATGGATTTAATTCAACGATTATGCTAGCTTGAATGTCACAATTGTTTTAGAAGACTACTGGTTTTCGATGCGCAGCGTAGTTTACAAAGCGCGTGCCGCAAAACCTCGGTTTTCTGAACTACATTAGCGACGCCAGTCTCGCGGCATCGCCCTCTACTGCACCCACAGCAGGCGGTTTTCGGCCTACAACTGTTTTACAAGTGAGTGTGTGTGTTTGTTTGTGTGTGTGTGTGTGTGTGTGACGTTGCGTCGAGTCAACTGTCAGTTTGCGTGTTGGTGTTGACCGTTGTGCGAGCCGGCGCGCAGTGGCGTGCGGCTCGGTGTTGTTACCACCTGCCACTGTCTGCTCTGCCTGCGCCCACACCTCGACTGGTCTGTCTTGTTTTGTAGCTGTCGCTGTAGTCTGTAGTCTAGCCGCTAGACGTAGCTAGCGTTGTTGTGCTGGAAACTATTCGTTTCCCCACCCCATTCTGCGCCCGGCTGAAAGGGTCGCTTGCAATCGTTGCTTCATCAGGTCAACCTGACTGTCTGCGCATAGTGTACCCGTGCACATTCGTCGCATCCTCCTCCCTGACCCGGCCACTCGTGTTTTTTTTTCAGGTCAGCTGCCAGCACCTTTGAGTGGATCCAGCGAGGTTTCAGGTGGGCTATCAAGGATGAAACAGCGCCGCGAGCAAACAATCCAAGGACGAGTGGCCAGACCAGTCCAGGGAAGAGGACGCGGCGAAATTTTTCGGGTACGCCAGCATGTTACGAGTGACCGCTCAGACAACGAGCGGGCAGGCCGGGGAGGAGGATGCGGCGAGTGTGTACGGGTACGATAACACCGGTGCACACTGAGCAGAAATCAGAGGAAGAGTCGCCACAGGCCAGGCCAACGAGCGGACGCGACGAGTGTGTGCGGGCACACTGGTTCACGATGAGCACACCGTCAGGTTGAGCTGCAAAGGCGACGAGTGCTCAGGCCAGGGATAGGAAGGCCGCGAGTGTGTACCAGCACAGCGGTACACTACAAGCAAACAGCGCGGGCTCCGGCCCTGCGCTATGCTTGTCAAACTAAGTTAGCGCTGGCGAGGGGAAGCGTTAAACTAAGCTAGTATGAGCTAGTTGAGGGGCTATTGGTTAGTGGGTTAGTGGGTCAGTTTTAGCGACTACAGTGGGTTAGTAAAATAGGAGGGTTTAAACTAGGCTAGTTTAAGCTAGTTTAGGGGCTAGTGCTTAGTGGGTTAGTGGGTTAGTATTGGCGACTACAGTGGGTGAGTCAACTAGGGGGGTTTAAACTAAGCTAGTTTAAGCTAGTTTAGGGGCTGGTGCTTAGTAGGTTAGTTAAAGGGGGACAAGTATAGCCCTGCCCGGTATGTTGCGCATCCGTGGATCATGGTTGACCTGGACCGTCGACCAGGGGCTTACATCAGAGCTCAACTTGAGCGACTCTAGGACACAGTCATGAGTTAAGATGGGTTATACGGTGGTCAGAAGAGCTCAAGTTGAGCTGAAAAGTGAACGAGTGTAAGCCCCTGCCGCGGACTGGTATCCCGGGCCGCGCCAGAACTGGTGCGGCTTCCAGGGCGTAGCGGCGCAAGTTGAAATTGAAAGCAAAGTTTGAAAGCGGTTCATCATGTTTTAGTTTCAAGCGCTTAGGTCCAGGCGCTTTCAACGTGGGTTTGATAGGGTCAACCTGCACCGCCCTACATGGGCTGGTTCCACTTCTCCTTGCTGCGGGCGACCGGAGGGCCGGGGGTGGGGGAGGAGGTCAGCCTCCTAGCTGACTGCTTGCTGGTAGTGTACAGGTGTCGGTCACGCTGGTCAAGCCAGGTCAGGTGCTGACGGACTTTCGCGACAATCCCTCTGGCTAAACACTTCCCCCCCCCACCCCCCCGCTCGACGCATGTCACCTCTGTTCACGGCATCGCAGCGCCCATCGACCACGCTGCCGCGGATATCGTTGACGCCCCTGAGGTTTCTTTCCCCTCCACCTCTCCTACCCGCCCCAGCCCCTCACGCCAGCCAAATTCAGGAATGCTGACTCGGATTATTCCGAGATAAAGCAAGGATTTTCAGCGAGGCAACGACACGGCGACACTTCCATAAAGCTTGGAAACGGGATGCCACCCGGCCAGCGCTCTGGCCCCTGCGATGCCATGGTCGTATGCCGGTGCGGGTGCCGGCACGCTCTATAGTTTTTTGGGGGTGTGCCTTTCTCGCGTTCACTCGTTTCAATCACACGAGGCCCTACCGGCGAGAAAGGGGCGAGCGCGTGGGGCGCTCTCGGGTTTGTGGATGGGTGTCACGCGCGGCGTCGTGAGGTCACAGACAACGCAAGTCGTGCCGCATGTGGGGGGTGCGCCACGCAACGCGCTCCCCGCCTTGACTACCACCTTCCGCACGGTGTGTCCGTCGCTAGGAGGAAGCACGCGACAGCTGTGAGAGGAGATATTCGGAGAAAAATATCTGGGAGTCGACGCTGATGCCGGGGGACACTCACAGCGCCACGGCTTTCGCGTGCGTGTCAATCATGTGCGCCTCGAGCTTGGCCTGACGCTCCGCCGGGTCCTCCATCATGTACTTTTCGATGAACCGCGTCAGCCAGGGCCGGGCTTCAGCCATCGCGCAAGCTCCACGCGCGCGCAGGAATGGACGAGAGTGCACCCCCCCCCCCATACCGTTACTATCCCCCTCACCCCCCTTCACATTAATTTATAAACCCCCCTTCGACCTTCGTAAAGTGACAACGAGATGCAAGTGAGGCCGACCCTGGCACCGACGGCCACAAGGCCCGGCCCATCACGGCGCGCACTCCCGAGGGCGCCGACTGCTTCTTCCGCGTCCATAACCAGCGCACCTGGTCCGTGGCGTCCAGGGCGGTGGCGGCGGGGTGCGCGGCGAACACACCCGCATCCTCGCGCTCGCGGATTGTCACATTTTCTTACGGCACTTTGCGGGTCAGTTGTCGGGGCGGGGGAATTTGCCGGCATCTCTCGTGGGCGGCGGTCGCTCGACCCTCGAGGACTGCGGAGTGCCGACCGAGCTGTCCGTATCCTAAAGGCGCGGGACTGTTCTGGTGCATCCACGACAGCACGAACAACACGCACAGCCAACACACCGGGCCGCGTCACATCGCGCCACTTTTTCGGCACCCTGTGGTTCAGTGTCCTCGGGGCAGGGCATTTAGCGGCGTCTCGCTCTCGTGTCGGGGTGCGTTCGACACTCGACGAAGTGCGGAGTGCGATATGGCGAGCGAGAACGACGACGTCGAGGCGCTGGACGCTATGCTGGAGTCTGGGCGCTCCGATGGGCTCGACGGTGACGAGCACGCCGTCGACAACGAAGTCGAAAAAGAGATGGCGACGCGTGAAGACAGTCACGAGGAAGAGCCGCGTGAGGCGACGGCGGAGGAGGTAAAGGAGCGCCGCGCGCGCGAGGCCGCCGCCGCCGTGGCTGCCGCCGCCGCGGTCTTGTCCGCATCTCCGGAGGCAGGGTCTGGCAGATATTGCCCGCCACGATATTGCCCGCCACGGCGTCCTCCACCTTCCAAACCCTCTTTTCCTGAGTAAATTGCATCCTATGGCATCCTATGACGTGGCGAGCAGTATCTGGCAGACCCGACACGGAGGCGGAGCCGCACGCGCGGCTCGCTGCGATCGGCGCGCTACGCGCTGCCGGCCCGGTGGCCGCGGGCCCCCACTGCACGCTCCTTCGCAATATCGCCATTGATGCTGACGAAGTGGTAGGGCCCTGGCGGATATTGCTACGAGTATTGCTCACCACCACGTCATAGGGTGCCACTTAAGTGAAGAGACGAGGGTTCAAGTTGCGTTGCGTGACGTGGCGAGCTATATCCGCCAGGCCCTACAACCCGGAGGACCCCGACACGCGCGCAGCCGCGGTGCTGGCGTGGCGGGCGGTGGCGGGGCTCACGCGCGCCGAGTTCGACGACGCCGTGCGGCAGGGGCTTACACTCGTCCACTTTTCAGCTCAACTTGAGCGCTTTGTATGGGATAGGGGTTGCGTCTAGGGGTTCAGCAGCCCATGTTGAGGGGGTGTTAGGGGGAGTTTAGGATGTGTAGGGTGCGTTTGTGTGTCAGACACGGCTCAAGTTCAGCTGAGATGTGGACGAGTGTAAGCCCCTGCCGTGCGGACGAGCGTGGTGCCGTGCTTGGCGGAGTACGCGACGGGGCGCCCCGGCCCCGGCGCCCCGGCGGCGGCGTGTGTCGTCGCGGCGGTGGATGTGGTTGGGCGACTGGGGGAGTACGCGCCGCGGGACCTGGCACAGCTGTGCATGCGCCTCGTACACCCTAAAGCGCACATGGCTCGGGGTGACTTCCGCCTGCTGTGGGCGGCGGCGGTCGAGGCCATGTGCAGGATCGCGCCAGGCCTGCCCGCGCCGCCGCCGCCGCCGACGCCGACGCCGACACCGACGGCAGCAGCGGCCGAAGCCGGGGACGATGACGTCGAGGGGGGTACATATATCGCGGCCGCTGCGAGCGTGAGCGTGAGTACGGAGGACGCGCGGGTGCACGCGGAGAGCGCAGAGCTCCTGGCGCCACTGGTATCGATGCTGACGGACCCGCTGCCGCACGCCCGCGGCGGCGCGGCGCGGGTGCTCACCCGCGCGCCCCCCTCGCTCACCGCCGCGCACCTCCCCGCGCTAGTCGCGCTCGCCGAGGACCCCGTGCCGTGGCAGGGGGAGTATATAACAATCACTCACCCGATGTTGAATCTCCTCCTCCTACTCCGCGGCTCTGTATGATAATTGCTACCTGAAGGTAAGTCGTGCTCCGATATCGGTTCGAGTGCTTGTTATGAATGACACTCCCGCGAGGGTGCGGCACGCCGCGGCGGTGGCGGCGGGCGCGGCGCCGGCGCCGCTGCTGGCCACCGGCGCGCTGAGCACCGTGGCCGCACTGCTGACCGACGCGTGCGGTGCCGTGCGCCTGGCGGGGGCTGCACACTCCACCTGCGTGTAGTTCATAGTGCACCGGTGTACCCGCACACTCTCGCCGCATCCTGCTCCCCGGCCTGGCGGCTCGTGTTCTCACTGTGAGGTCGCAGCGTAGTGGTGTACCCTAAACTCTATACCCTAATCCCTGATCCCTAAACCCTAAATCCTAATTCCTAAGCCCTAAACCCTAAACCCCAGACCCTAGTCGGCGGCGGCGACGGAGGCACTGGCGCGGCACGGCGGCGGCGCCAAGGTAGGGCGGTGCAGGCTGACCCTATCAAATCCACGTTGAAAGCGCCTGTAACTATCATCTCTTGACACTATCATGTGATGAAACGCTTTCAAATTTTGCTTTCAAATTCAACTTGCGCCGCTACACCAAGGCGGCGGTGGAGGCGCTGCTGCCCAACCTGCGCGCCGCGGACGCCTACCTGCGTGAGGCCACACTGCGCGCGCTGCTGGCCACGTGGGAGCACGAGCCGCCGCCGCTGCCCACCGCGCCCGTCGCAGCTACGGCGGCCACGGCAGCAGCAGGCGCGGGCGCGGGGGCCGGGTTCGTGACAGGTTTGGTCGCGGGTGCGGGTCCGGGGGCGGCGGGAGAGGGGGCGGGTACGGAGGGAGAGGCGCCAGGTGCGGACGGCGGCGGCGGCGGCGGCGGGGGCGGTGGCGGGGACAAGCCGAAGGTGGGCGCCAGTCCCGAGGATCCGGCGGCGGCGGCGATGCGACGCACGGCGGCGGCGGCGGCACCACTGCTGTCGGACTCGGACAGCGGCGTGCGCGAGGCAGGAGCTTACACTCGTCCTCTTTTCAGCTCTACCTGAGCCATTCCTGACACAAAACACACCCTGAGCACCCCCTTATACCCCATCACACCTACTAAACACCCCCTAGGCAACTCCTCACTGCACCCCTCATCCCACAGAAGGCGCTTACGTTGAGGCAAAAAGTGGACGAGTGTAAGCCCCTGCCGCGAGGCGGCGGCGGACCTGATGGGCCACCTGCGCCAGGCGGCCGTCGCGCACGTGGCGGCGCTTCAGGCAGGTCACCACCACTCGACCGACGTTGTATATCCAAACCCTAAACCCTAAACCCTAAACCCTAGACCCTAAACCCAAACTATAAACCCTGAACCCTGGCTCCTCGTTCTTCTTCGCGCGTGTGCATCATCATGCACCCTGAAAATGAGTCATGAGGGCACCTCCGATCTTGGTTCCATTGCTTGGTATAAATGACCCTCCTGGGCGGCGCGCATGAGCGACGGCGACGAGTCGGTCCGCGAGGCCGCCATGGACGCTCTAGCGCGCCTCGGTTACTACAACCATGTGACCGGCGGCATCAAAGCGCGCGGCTTCTACCGCACGCAGAAGCCCCGCACCTCGCGCGGACCGCGGCTGGGCCCCGACGGCAAGCCGGTTCCGCGCAAGCCCGGTAGCGCGCTGTCGCGACGGGTGCTGGTGGAGGTGGGCGCCACGGTGCGCATCTGGTGGCCGGAGGACTCACTGTTCTACGCCGCTCGCGTCAAGGCGTGGGACCGCGAGACGGACACACACACCATCGTGTACATCGACGACGAGATTGAGGAGACCGTGGACCTCAGCAAGGAGAAGGCGGAGCTACGGTACAAGCCGCACAAGCGCGGCGCCAACGAGAAGTGGATGGCGTGCGGCATGAACAAAAAGCAGCCCAAAGTGCAAAAGGAACCGAAGCAGCCGAAGCGGAAGAGGGAGGCGGGCGAGGGGCGCGGCCGCGGCGGGCGCGTCAAGAAGGAGAAGCCACCTAAGGTGGAGAAGGCCAAGATACCCAAGAAGGCTGAGGTGACCATCGAGACGGTGGGCAAGGGGGAGGTGGTGCCCGCGGGGACCACGGTGCGCATCTGGTGGCCGCTGGACAAGGCCTGGTACGGCGGCAAGGTGCAGGGGTACGTCGAGGCCACAGCCATGCACACAGCAGGGCCGGCCGGATGTCGCCCGCCACGTCATCCACACGCAGTATTGTTTCCTCGTTCCCTTGATTTAGCTGGCATCTTATGATCTGGCAAGCCTCTCATACCGAGGTGCTGATAACATAGTGTGCCGGTGCTCGACACGTCATCCACATCATTGCAGACCCACATTTCTTGACTGCAGATCACCTAAACCTAGACTCTAAACCCTAAACCCTTAAATGACATGCTATGACGTGGCGGGCGATGTGCGGTAGTCCCTCGCACGCGGTGCTGTACTTTGACGAGCTGGAGGAGGACCTCGACTTCTCCAAGGAGAAGGTCCAGGTGCCAAACCACCCAATCTTCACCACGCGACCTCGCCAATCCACCCAAAATCACTCGCGAGTCTACCCAAAGCATCTCACTGCGCTCTCGCTGAACTCTCACTGACGACCCTATATTCACAACTCATGATCGCAAATCTACCCAAAACACGTCATTGAAGCCCCAGTGAACCCTAACCCTAAACCCTAAACCCCTAACCCCTGAACCCTAAACCCTAACCCTAAACCCTAAACCCTTAACCCACCACCCCGCTCAGGCGGTGCACGGCGAGGACGAGTCAGGCACCGCGGGCCCGCCGCCGGTGTACGGCCTGCCCATCATGCGTGTGCCCGTCCTCGGCGGCGACAAGGTAGGGCGGTGCAGGTTGACCCTGTCAAACCCAAGTTGAAACCGCCTGGAATTAAGCGCTTAAAACTCAAATGTGATTGACTGCTTTCAAGGTTTGCTTTCAATTTCAAGTTGCGCCGCTTCGACAAGCGCGGGTGGATGCTGCCTAACACGCGCCGCGGCTCGGAGCGTATCGTCTTTGTGGAGGACGACACCGCCGCCAACTTCGGAGCGGCGGCGGCGGCGGAGGCGGCGGCGGGGGCGGAGATCACGGTGTCGGCCGTGGAGTTCGACGCGCGCTTCGTGACGCATTGGGCGGGCGCGCGCCGCTGGTAAGGCCTGCCCTGAGCCCTACACCCTCAGCTCTAAACCCTTATCCCTAAACCCTAAACCCTAACCCCTAAACCCTAAATATGGCCTGCCTGACATTGCTCACCACGTACCCGCTCGTGCCCTGCATATGTTGATTGTCTTGCATGTCGTCGACATGCGTTCTGCACCCTCGTTTCTCGAGTTTAAAGGCATCGTATGGACATGGCGAGCGGTATCCACCTTCCCCTTGCCCGCCACGACATCGACGTGCGTTTTGAAGCGTCGGATGGCGTTTTGAACCGTCGTTTCTTGATGGCGTTTTGAACCGTCGTTTCTTGAGTCATATGGCATCCTGTGACGCGGGTGCCAACGTGTGGGCGGCCCTTGGGAACGGCGGCGGTCGCTGCGGTACGACCCGGTGCGCGCACCCCCCTACCTGGCCGAGCGGGGGGGGTCCAAGGAGATCAGCATGGGTGTGGCCGACCGCCTCACTTCGTAATTTTCCAGGGTACCTCAAATGGCGGTCAACGGTGCGCAAATTTGCGACCTTGAGTAAATAGATGGTCAGACTTGCCATACAATGGTACAATATGGCGATTCGACCGTCTAATTCTTGAGAATTGGCGACCGCCATTTGAGATAACCTGGAAAACTGCGAAGAGCACACGCCGCTCGCCTCGTCATAGCATGCCATTCAACTAAAAAAACAAGGGTGCAAATGCGTTGGATGACGTGGCGAGCAATATCCGGGTGGGCTCTGCGCATGGGGCGGTGGCTGCTGCAGCAGGGGTCGGTGTGGGGGGAGGCGGTGGTCGGTCGCCCCATCCGTGTCCGACCCAAGGGCTGGATGTACCACACTCCGTACGTGGACCCCGTGGCAGGGGTGGCGGGGGGGGAGGCTGCGGCCCCTGTGCTGGCGGCGGCGGAAGGGGTGGCGGGAGGGCAGGCTGCGGCCCCTGTGCTGGTGGCGGCGGCGGCGGGGTGGGAAACGACGGCGGTTGCGGCGGGGTGGGCGGCTCTGGGGGCGGCGGCGGAATCAGGGCCGGGGGCGGGGGGGACCGCAGCGGCGGGGGAGGTGGAAGCGGAGGGGGCTGGGGCGTGGGCGGCGATGGGGGCGGCGGCGGGGGAAGGGGCCGGGGCGGCGGAGGAGGCGGAGGAGGATGAGGCGGAGGAGATGGCGGATGAGGAGGCGGCGGAGGCACCTACTGCTGTGCCTTCAGCGGCGGCGGCGGCGGCGGCGGCGCCCATGACGGCGGCCGCAGCGGCGGCCAAAGCGATGCGCGTGGCGAATGCGGCGACGACGGCGATGCGACAGGCGGCGGTGGCGTCGACGGCGATGCGAGAGACGGCGGCGGCGGCAACAGGGGCGGCATCAAAGGAGGCGGCATGGAAGGAGGGTGAGGATGAGGACGATGACAAAGATGATGACGAGAACGGGGACGATGACGGGGATGATGATGACAACGAGGATGAGGACGAATCAGACGACGCCGACGACGACGACGAGGAGGAAAAGGGATCCGAGGACGAGGAGGAGGGCGAGGAGGAGGAGGAGGAGGAGGAGGAGGAGGGCGAGCAGTCGAGCGACGAGGACGAGGCGGGGCGGGTGAAGTGGATGTCCGCCTCCATCATCGCCTTCAACGACCAGACGGGCGAGCACCAGTTGCTGTACAATGAGGTAGGGGGCATGTTGACAACAAGCAAACGACCGACGTTGAATCGCATCCTCATCCTCAACCAATGTTGAATCGCATCCGCATCCTCATCCAATGTTGAATCGCATCCTCATCCTCATCCTCCTCTTCATCCTCCTCCTCCTCGCGTCTGTACGAGCGTTCACAGTCTGAAGTTAAGGCATGCTCCAACCTCGGTTCGAGTGGTTGTATATGTGTCCGTGGTTGTTGCTCGCGACCCTGGCGGTCGGGCGGCGCGCGCGAGTGGCTGGCACTCGTCATGCAGGAGACGCACAAGTAGCTGGAGGGGCGGGCCCTAAACCCTAAACCCTAGATCCAAAACCCTAAACCCTGGGGGGGGCGGTCGCGATGTCAGTGATGGTTGGCGCGCACATACTCCGTCTTCAGATACGAGGTTTTTTGTTTCAATGCATGCGTATGCTTCTGATGACAAGCGCAAAATCGTGCAGCTGAGGCTATGATGATTGGCGCGCGTACTAGTAGAGCTATAGATACTCTTATACTCAGATATGAGGTTTCGTTTTCATGCAATATATTATGGGACACAGACGAGTGAGGGCTATCCCTCTCAATATGTTGATTCGCGCATAGAACGGCATTGGGCAGTGCCCTCGTTGCGCTGTGGCATCTGTAGAGGGGAATTTAGTGCGCTTCGTACTGGATTGTGTACTTGGCTGATGAATGGACTAAGTACCGGGCTGTGTGCCGGGCTGCGTGCCGGCTGTGTACCGGCTGCGTGGTAGAGTCTCCTCAAAGCGCAGTTCTGCGGAAGCCATCGATCATCGGACCCCTTCTCCGCGTCGGCGTCGGCAGCGTCTGATTCGTCCTCAGACCTCATCCTCATCCTCGTCATCGTCCTTGTCATCGTCGTCGACCTCGAGATGACTGCATCAAGCCCTGCCGAGACATCCGGGGAGTAGTGACCCGTTGCACTGCGCTGCGTGCTGATGCTGATCCGCCAACCCTAAACCCTCGACCCTAACCCTAAACCCTCAACCCTATCCCTATCCAGAAACCTTGGAAGGCACCTCTTTTCATCACCGCATGCCGCAGCTTGTCACTTGTTCTCGCACGCTCCCTCATCCGTTCCCTCCGCGCGCGGAACATCTGCACCGGCACCACGGCGATTCGGTTACGGGTCTCGCGCGTCGCGGCGGCGATGCTGTCATCGGCGGCGATGGCACCACCCTCCGCGGCGACCGCGGGATGGGGCGGCGAAGCCGCCGCCGTCTCGCGGCGCCTAACCCGACAACCGCCGACGCCGGTGCGCGCGATGGGGGCGCGCTCGCGCTACTCCCCCACCCCCGGTTGCAGCGCCGGCGGCGGCGGCGCACCTCGTCACTACCGCATCCACGCCGGGTTCACCGCTGACGCTGGCGGCGGCGAGCGTGCGCGCATCGAACGCGATAGCGATGGAAAGTGGCAGAGGCCGAAGACGGCGGATAACGGGAAGAACCGGGGAGGAGGCGGAGGAGGACGAGGACGAGGAGGAGGACGATTTGGGCGAGGAGGAGGACGTGGCGCGCGAGGAGGGCGAGGAGAGTACAAAGGCGAGGGCCGGCGCGCGCGAACGGAGGGGATGTCGGCGCCCGACGGGGTGGCGTTCGAAGATATGGCCATCCAACCCACGAACACGAACATACACCCGACGCAGCTGATCCCTGAGGGGACGGTGCGCCCCGCCACCCCCGAGGCAGGGGCTTACACTCCTGCACATTTCAGCTCAACTTAAGCGCTTTCTGTGGGATAGGGGGTGCATGTAGGGGTTGTTTAGGGGGTGTTTAACAGGCGTTGGCGGGCATTGGGGTGAGTTCAGGGTGTGTTTTGTGTCAGAAACGGCTCAAGTTGAGCTGAAAAGTGGACGAGTGTACGCCCCTGCCCCGAGGGCGTCACGCTGTCCAAGAAGCCTGTAGCGCTGCTCACCGCCTACGTGGTACGCCCGCCCAGACGTTGCCTGCCCCGTCGTTGACACGCATCTTGAACCCTCAAGTCAATGGCATTATAGGATGCGGCGAGCGATTTCGGCCAGGCCATTCATTGCCTGTGGTGTCATCGACACGTATTTTGAACTCTGGTTTCCCGAATTTCATGGCATGCAATGACGGTGACTCCCGATATGTGGGCGGCCCTGGCACGGGGGCGCGGAGTACTACGGCAACAACACGAACCCGGTGCTGCCACGTGGCTCCACCGTGGACGACGTGCTGGAGGACGCCATCTTCGCCGCCGGTGGCAGGGGCCTACCGCTTACTGCTCGCTTCGTCGCAGGGTGTTTAGGGTTTAGGGTTTAGGACGCTATCTTCACCGCCGGGTGCAGGGGCCTGCCGCTTACTGCTCGCTACGTCGTAGGGTGGCGTCTGACTCGAGAGGCCAGGGTTCAAATTGCGCTGGTTGACGTGTCCTCCCAATATCCGCCAGGCTTTACTGCTCGCAACGTCGTACGGTGGCGTCTGCCTCGAGAGGCCAGGGTTCAATATGCGTTGGGTGACGATAACGTGTCCTCACAGCATCCGGTGCGGCTCTAGGCGGGGGCATACTGCTGTCGAACTACCGCAGCCGCGCGCTGAGCCGGCTGAAGTGGAGCCGCAGCAGCCGCACCGACAAGACCGTCAGCTCGCTGGGAACGGTAGGGCGGTGCAGGGTGACAGTATCAAAACCCGAGTTGAAAGCGCGCCTGGTTTCAGCGCTTGAAACTGACATTGATGAACCGCTGTCAAACGTTGCTGTCAGATTCAAGTTGCGCCGCTGCAACACGGTGGTGTCGCTGCGCATGGAGGTGGACGCGACGGTCTGGGACACGGATTTGCACGGCCGCGCCATCGCCGGCAGGGGGTGTCCGAGGGGGGGGGTCGAGTGGGGGGAGGGCGGGGGAACACTCTCCTCTTCTTGCCCGTCACACTCGCCGCATCCTATGGTACACGGCTAAACGGTATGACAAAGTGCGTCAAAATGTTACGAGCAAAAGCAAAAGCAAAAAGCATGGACCAATCACAGGCTCGGATTTGGGTCGGAGCGGTTTGATCCGAGCTTGTGATAGTTCCATGCTTTTTGCTTTTGCTTTTGCTCTGTAACACTTTGACGCACTTTGTCATACGAGCAAACAGTGAGGGAACGATTGGGCAGGCCCTGGTCGCCGAGCAGATAAACGCGCACCTGCCGCCGGAGGTCCGCGTCTTCGGAGCCTACAGCACGCCGAAGGGCTTCGAGGCACGAAAGGAATGCATAAATCGCACGTACGAATACCTGCTGCCGGCACGCGTGCTCGGCATCGGCGCGGAGGGCGGCGCCGCCGTGCCGTGGTAGGGCGGCGCAGCTTGGCCCTAACAAAACCAATGTTGAAAGCGCCTATGCATTCAGCGCTTGAAGCTAAGATATTGTGAACCGCCTTTAAGCTTTGCTTTCAAATTCAAGTTGCGCCGCTACACCGTGGCCGGGCACCGCCGCTGCCGCCGGCCGCGACCAGACCGAGGTATGACAAAGTGCTTGAAACCACTTAGACACTTACTGAGACTTAGTGCTACTTAGTGCTACTTAGTGCCCGCTCGACCAATCAGAACGCTCCATTTGGACTACTTGTACTACTTGTTGCTAAGTGTCTAAGTGGTTTCACGCACTTTGTCATAGTGGCAATCACACACTGCCCGCCACCTCATCAACACGCATTGGGAACCCTCGTTTCTCGAGATGGATGGCGTCCTATGAGGTGGCGAACGAACAACACATGACAGGCCTTTGGACTCCCCCACTTCATTGACGCGCGTTTGCCACCTCGATTCTTGAGCTGTAAGGCATCCTATGACGCGGCTCCTCACATCTGCACGGCCCTGGCGCGAGGTGCTAGCGTCGTTCCGAGACGCGCTACGCGCCTTCGAGGTAGGGCGGTGCAGGTTGACCCTATCAAACCCCCGTTGAAAGCGCCTGGAGTTAAGCTCTTAAAACTGAAATATGACAGACCGCTTTCGAAATTTGCTTTCAGATTCAACTTGCGCCGCTACATCGAGGGGACCCACCCGTTCCATAACTACACGCGGCGCTCGCAGTACTCGGCGACGAAGCAGAGCGAGCGCGACGCGCGGAAAGAGAGTCGCAAGGCCGAGGCGGCCGCAGGGGGCGCGGGGGAGGCGGCCGCGGGGGAGGAGGCAGCCGCGGGGGAGGAGCAGGTGGAGGAGCCGGCGGAGGAGGAGGAGGGGGCCGAGAGTCGCAAGGCGGAGGCGGCCGCGGGGGAAGTGGAGCAGGTGGTGGAGGCGGAGGTGGAGGAGGAGGAGGGGGCCGAGGATGAAGCGAAGGTGGGCAGTCTATGATGTACAATTTGGACGCATTGCAGCCAAGTATGATTGGCGAGTATGATTTAGTTGCCGAGCATGATTGACTCAGCGAGCAATGATTGTATTTGACTCTAGGTGCGGGACAAGGGGTCGGGCAGCGAGCAGGAGGAGGAGGAGGACGAGCGGGTGGGTTACGTCGGTCCGGACTATGTTGGCACGCGGCGGGAGGGGGCAGGGCCGCCATCCTCGCATTCCTTCCCTTTCCACCGCGCTGGACGGACACTGCCCGCCACCTCATGTCACGCGATTCGACTCCAGAAACGAGGATTTACGTGCCATGGATCCCGCGTCATACATAAGCATTTTTCAGTAGGATGAGGCGAGGTTTCAGGGACAAATCGGCTCAAATCGAGCTGAAACGGGAACGAGTGTACGACCCTGGTTCAAGTATTACTGGCTCCTGGGCGGGGCCTTACACTCGTTCCCATTTCTGCTTAACGTCAGCACCTTTGAGGAACACTTAAAGTGGCATCAGGGACAAAGCGGCTCCAGTTGAGCTGAAAATGGGAAAACGTGGAAAGGCCCTGCACCTGGGCCGTGACGACAACGACCTGATTGAGCAACAGCATACCCGCAAGGTCAACTCGTTCGTGTGCGGGGGGGTGGAGACGGTGACACCGGCGGGAGGCGTCAGCGTGGCCGCGGTGGGGCGGTGCAGGTTGTCCCTGTGAAACCCACGTCGAAAGCGTCTGGAACCAAGCGCTTGAAAGTGAAACATGTGAAACTGCTTTCAAGTTTTGCTTTCAAATCCAACTTGCGCCGCTACACCGCGGAGCCCTTCGTGCGCATCACCGTGTGCGGCAGGGGCTTAAACTCGTCCACTTTTCAGCTCAACTTAACACGCTTTCTGCGGGATAGGGGTGACATGTAGGGGGTGTCGAGAGGGTGTGTCAAGGGGTATAAGGGGGTGTTAGGGGGTGTTAAGGGTGTATTTTGTGTCAGAAGCGGCTCAGGTTGAGGTGCAAAATGGGAACGAGTGTGAGCAAGCCCCTGGTGTGCGGCGACTCCTTCATGCTGTACCAGATCCGCAAGATGATCGCCACGGCGGCAGGGGCTTACACTCGTCCACTTTCCAGCTCAACCTAAGCCGTTTTGGTCACACCTCCCTGCGTCCCCCTGTCTAATAGACAGGGGGAGAATCATGCACCCAACGTATCCAACAGATTGTGCTTACGTCGAGCCAACACGTGGACGAGTGTAAGCCCCTGCACGGCGGTAGCGGTGGCGCTGGGCAGGAGATGTCTTCCGAGCATGCACTCGACCCTAGTTGGTATTCCTCCTCCTCCTCCGCAAGGCGTCTGTTTGAACACTCGTCCTGCAGGTAAGTCATGCGAGCACCGTTCCGATATTGGTTCGAGCGCTTGTTCTGAACGACCCTTCCGCCGGGCCACATCCCGATCGAGTTCATGCCGGTCACGCTGGTCGGGCCGGGTGCTTATACCCTAAACCCCAAACCCTAAACCCTGAATCCTGAACCCTAAACCCCAAACCTGATGGGTGTTGCTCGCCACGTCGTCCGACACATTATCAACCCTTGTATCTTGAGTGTTACATGGCACTTGATGACGTGGCTTTCAGCACCCGACAGGCCCTACACGGCGGTGCGGCCGGCACGCGCGGCGACGCCCCTCGCCCCGGCCTGCACGTTGTACTTGCGCAACATCCAGTTTGTGGATTTCCAAAAGGCGGTGTCGAAAAACGTGAAGGACATCAAGCCACCGGCTCGCCTGCAGCGCCTGGTGCCGTCCGACCGTGTGCAGGCAGGGGCTTACACTGGTTCACTCCTCAGCTCAACTTGAGCGCATTTTATGGGATAGGGGGTGGGCGTAGGGATTGTGTAGCCCGTGTTGAGGGGGTTTAGGGGGTGTTAGGGTGTGTAGGGGGTTTTTTCGTGTCAGACACGGCTCAAGTTAAGCTGAGAAGTGGACGAGTGAAAGCCACCTGGGTGCAGGCGGACATCGACGCGTTCCAGCACCAAATGCTGGATCCCGCGCTGGCGCCCGCGCTGTCGTCGCCCGAGTGGGACGTCTTCACAGGTGGGGGACCTCGCAGCACTTGCTTGGGTCGTTTCGCCAGCATTCGCAGCCCTCGCTTGGGTGGTTTCGCCACCATTCGCAGCACTCGCTTATGTCGTTTTGCCACCATTTGCAGCCCTTGCTTGGGTCGTTTCGCCAGCATTCGCAGCACTCGCTTGGGTTGTTTCGCCAACGTTGTGAATCACTCAACCCAACTACGACGTCATATGTGTTGTTTTTGGGCGGGTGCGCACCCTGTTGGCGGAGAACCTATCCAAGCTGCGGCTGACCGCGCGCCCGGACGTGGTGGAGCTGATGATCGCCCAGCACGCCGAGGCGGGGTGCTGCAAGTCGAGACCCGTGTTCAAACCATGTTGAATGCGCCTGGTTTCATTGCTTGAAGCTATAACGTGATGACCGGCTTTCAAGTGTTTGCTTTCAGTTCCAACTTGCGCCCCTACGGCAAGCACAAAGAGAGGTTTGCTGCGGTGAGGGCGAAGGAGGCGGAGAGGGTGGATACGGCCGCGGCGGCGGTGACAGTGGCAACGTCGGCGGCGGCGTTGGCGTTGGTGGCGGGGCGGCGGCGGCGGCAGGGGGGGGCGAAGGCGGAGGAGGCGGCGGCGGTGGCGGGGGCAGCGGCGGTGGAAGGTACGGGGACGGGGGCAGCGGCGGCGGGGGGGGAAGGTACGGGGACGCGGGCGGTGGAGGTGGTGGAGGGTGCGGGGGCGGCGACGGTGGAGGCGGGGGCGGCGGCGGCGGCGGAGAGGGCGGAGGTTGAGGGCCGGCACACTATGAGTGAACAGTCAGGCACAGCAGAGGCGGTGGCCGCGGGGGATGGCGGGAATGGGGTGTGACGGAAATTCGACAATTTTCATTTTAGAAAATGAGCCCCAGCTGTTATACCTATCACAACTATGCGTTGGGACATCCACCACACAGTGTACCGGTGCACGCCGCGACATTCACCGCACATTGCACCCGTGCTCGCCACATCATTCACCACATAGTGTTTTGGCGCTTGCCACGTCATCCACTCATTGGTGCAGCCGGTTGTCCAGCAACATGACATCCGCATGAGACCTTCGCGAAGCACGCCCACGACGCCGCGTCATCCACCGCATAGTGTACCGGTACTCACCACGTCACCCAACACATCGTTTACCGATGCTCGCCACCTCACCCACCACACAGTGTACAGGCGCTCGTCCTGTCATCCACCACATGGTGTACCAGTGCTCGCCACGTCATCCACTACATAGTGTGTTCGCCTCACCATCCACCGCATAGTGTACCGGTACTCACTGCAGGCGGTTGTCTAACACACTGACATCGGCGAAGCACACCCACGCGGAGCCCACCGCCGATACCAGTATGATGGCGTCCAGCCACTTGGGCACCGGAGCGCAGGGCCGCACATTGTTCCTTATTCAGCTCAACCTGGCTGTTTGCTCAGTAATTTCAGCTCACCCAGCTGTTTCCTCGCGGTGTGACTCCTTTTTCAGCTCAACGTGGCTGTTTCCTCACGGTGTACCAGTGTACCCGTGCGTGGAGAGTACTTAGGGAAGGATCTACCTTCTGATTCAACGCCCATGACACCGCCGTGAGGCGGCGAGTGTGTACGTGGGCGCTGGTGCACTGTCCCTTTGGCCACGGGTAAATTGGGCGCCACATGGCGCCGCCGACTGGTAATATCACCAAACGCATAGCAGCGCACCGGGTACTGGGCCAAACATACGGTGAGGTGCAGGGGTGTACCTCCTGGTTGAGCGCCCAGGACACCGCCTTGTACGCCACCAGCGGGCTGGCCAGGTCCACCGCCAAGTCCTTCATGTAGAGCGGCCCACGTTGAAATTGAAAGCAACGTTTGAAGGCGGCTCATCACATTTCAGTTTCGAGCGCTGAAACCAGGCGCGCCTTCAACTCGGGTTTCGATACTGTCAACCTGCACCGCCGCACCTTGGTGTTGTAGTCATACTCGGCCTCCTCCCCCCCGCCGCTGAACGCGCCGCCCAACACGCCGCCGCCCACTCGGGCCTGCCAGTTGTTGCTCGCCCCGTCAAAGGCTGCCGTTTGACTCAAGAAAGAGAGGTTCACAATGCGTGTCCGCGACGTGGCGAACCACGTGGCGAACCACGGGCCTGGCAGATCTTGCTCGCCACGTCAGGGGGTTGCCCTTGAATGCAAGAGACGAGGGTCCGAAACGCGTGTCGATGACGTGGCGGGCAATATCTGCCAAGCCCTACCCCCACCCCCACCCCCGCCGCCGCTGTCCGCGCCCCCGGCGAAGAAGCCCCCCGGGTCGTCAACCCAGAACCCGCCGGCCACCGCCCCCCTATACCCAGGGCATGTCACATAGCACGAGCCGCGTCATACATTGCCATCTAACTCGATAAACGAGGGTTCAAACTCGATGACGTGGCGGGGAAAGGGAGGGCCGGACAGATGTCGCTCTCGCTCGCCAGTCATATGATGCAAGTTCAATCAAGATATCAAGGTTTCGTAAGCGTTGGATGAGCGGGTGTTGCGTGGCAGCGGCCCGACCCGGGGCCTAGCAGCATCGGCGCCGCCGCCGCCGCCACCACCGCCACCACCGCGGCCACGCGGAGGCCATTCGCGCGTACGCGAACCTTCCTATACTGGTCCTTCGCCGATGCCCCAGACGCCGCCTCCGCATCCGCCGCCTCGCCGCAACGGAGCAAAATACCGCCCCTGCTGTACTGTTCCTCCCTCGCCGACGACATCGCCGCTGGCGCCGCCGCCGACTCGCTGCGACGGAGCGATACGCCACCACGGGAGAAAGACGAGGACGAAGACGACGACGACGACGAGGACGAGTTCGATAAATTGGATGACGGCACCGATGCCCTCGTCACCCGCACGGCGCGGCGGGCGGGAGCGGCGCGTGCGGCCGCACTCGTCCCGCCGAGGGTGGTCATCAGAGCCGCCATATCTTTCACGTGGGCAACCGAACGGTCGGTAGAGGAGTAAACGCCGCGGTGAGGCTGCTGTTGCTTTGAAGGAGGCAGCGGAGGTGGCGCACTCTGCTTCGGCCCGAGCCACGTCATCGAGAGCCGGCCAGACACGTGGCACCTGAATTATCATTTGTGTCGCCAGCACAGTCCAATGCGCCACTCACACTCCGCACGATGCTCGCGGCGGCGCGTTCGGCGGCGCGCGCCCGCGTGGCTTCAGAAGGCGCGCGCGGCGCGGGTGCGGGTGCGGCCCGCGGGCTCGGCGGAGCTCCGACCGCCCTGTTACACGTCTCACACGCACTGCTTCGCGAGTTGGGTGCCGTCTGTCTGTAAGAGGCGCGATGGCGTCGCGGGGGCGTCACCGATCGGCCGCGGGTTCGCCTGGTTCGGCGGCAGCGGCGGCGGCGGGTGGGGCGTCGCCATCGCGGCCCGCGCCCCGAGCTCCTCCAGCGGTGGTGGAGGCGGCGGAGGCGGCCGTCGGGGGAAACGGGCGGCTGACCAATGTACAAGGTTTATTTACCCGGAGGGGGGCATACCCGGAGGGGGGCCTACCCGGAGAGGGGGCATATACTGGCGGGTGGCGCAGCGCCGGCTGAGAACGCCCGCCACTGCTTGGCATCGCACATGAGGCGCTACTCGGCACCACGGGACTTTACCCAGCACCGGTGGGCAGTGTGCGACACCGCGCTCACCGCCTGATGGCGTTCGTGCGGTCAGTTAAACGCCGTCCTATGACGCGGCGGGCGTGATTCGACCGGGAGGGGGGCCTAGGGCGAGAGCCTGGTGCTCCTTATCCTTGCACACACAGATAATTTTCATAGAAGTATACATAGCACTCGAAGTCAAACGGCGGCAAATATCGGGGTCACACTCGCGCGTGGAGGCGATGAGCGGGCATGCGCCACGTCATCGGCGAGCGTACCAGTGCTAGCCACGTTACCCACCACGAAGTGTAACGGTGCTCGCCACGTCACGCACCACACAGTGCACCGGTGCTCGCCGCGTCATCCACCACATAGTGTACCGGTACTCGCCACGTCACCCACCACACAGTGCGCTGGTGCTCGCCGCGTCATTCACCACATAGTGTACCGGTGCTCGCCATGTCATCCACCACATAGTGTACCGGTGCTCGCCACGTCATCCACCACATAGTGTACCGGTGCTCGCCACGTCATCCACCACATAGTGTACCGGTGCTCGCCACGTCACCCACCACATAATGTACCGGTGCTGGCCACGTCACCCACAACATAGTGTACCGGTGCTCGCCACGTCACCCACAGCACAGTATACCGGTGCTCGCCATGTCATCCACCACTAGTGTGCTCGCCTCGTCTTCCACCACGTAATGTGCCAGTGCTCACCACGACATCCAACACGTGATAGTGTACCGGGCAATAGTTGAGCGTTCGACATGTCACCAAGGGTATGGTACGGGCTCCTTGTAGATATTCCGCAAGTAAGACTGTGAGAAGGGTCTGTACTCGTTGCCTCTTCAGCTGGACTGAACTACCAGCTTTTTCACATGAGGCCCTGCGCGCGTCGTTTCGGCTTCCTGACGAGGCTAACAATGGACCCCTGTAGGCGCTGCCAAGAAACATGGTTGTGGATAGGTTCACGCCTGTCTCCTGACCGCACACAGCTCCTGCGCGCGCGGCCGCAGTGTTTTCTTTGGGTGTTGCTGCAGTGCGCGCTCCTCGCTAACACCCCGGCGCGCGCCCGCCCTTCCACAGCGTGCAGCGTATCGCCTGGGTGCCGCTCTCGCCGCCCCCCGCCCGCCAGCCCGAAAGCCAACAGCCAAACCAGCGTACGGCCTCCACCTGCGGCACTACGCACCTCCACCTGCGGCACTACGCACCAGAGGCCAGCTGCGGCGGTTCCTGTCGCTCACTATGGTGGGCGGGGCACCCGTGAAGGATGCGCGCGGGTCGCAGTACGGGGGCCAGGGCGACAAGCTGGTGCCTCCTGCTTCTGCACGCTCCAGCTTCTTTCTTTCTCGCGTGAAGGTCACCACCCGCACCGTCCTTTTTGTCGCCGCGGTGGCGCTCGCGGCGCTGTCGCTTTTTCTCACGCTACACGCCGCTGGAACCCTCTCGGGCACACCGTACGACGCGGAAGCGACCGCCTCGGCGGCCTCGGCTGCATCGCTCGCGGTAGGCCCTGGCGGATAACGCTCACCACGTCATCCAACGCATGCTGAACCCTCGTTTCTTGAGTTTAATTGGCATCCAACTAACGTAGCGGCAAGCAATATCTGGCAGCCCCCCTACCTGACGGTGTGCACGTCCACCTTCGTTCAGTACCACCCCAGCGCCTTCGAGACCACGTGGACATCGGGCATATCTCACCTCAGGTAGGAATAAGCAAATACTCGCCGGCCACGTCATCGATACGAACTTTGAACCCTCAACTCACGTGTATTGAGTGAAACGGCATCATGTGACATCGGATGGCGAGCGATATCTGCCAGGCCGGAGCGCGGACATTGCCCGCCAGGTCATCGACACACATTTTTGACCCTCGTCTCTTGAGTTGAATGGCATCCCATGACGTGGTGAGCGATGTGTGCCGGGTCCTGAGCTGAGATCCGACAACGACACAAGCTGGACGGCCGGATGCGACGCGGTGCGGTCGGACCTCGGCAGTGCGCGGGCGGTGATGGCGGTAGGTCGGTGCAGGTTGACAGTTTCAAATCTCGGGTTGAAAGCGCGCCTGGTTTCGGCGCCTGAGACTGATATGTGATGAACCGCTTTCAAACGTGGCTTTCAATTTTAACGTGTGCCGCTACATGGCGGGACTGGAGCACCATGCACAGGGTGGGGCGGTGCAAGTTGAACCCCGTGTTGAAAGCGCCTTCTTTCAGCGCTCAACTTCCATATGATGAACCAGTTCAAAGTGTTGCTCTCAATAGACCGGTTTCGGTATATCGCTCAGCGCGCCGAGCGCTGACGCTTTGCCCGCAACTCTGTGTGGGCAATCAACCTGGCGCCCGCTTTCCCGCGCAGAGCGCTGACGCTTTGCCCGCAACTCTGTATGGGCATTTCACCCAGGCGATATACGGGAATCGGCCTATTGCAACTTGCGACACTACAGCACGGAGCGACAGA
>Ga0307489_10000454_pt1 | contig 24925 bp, 48 predicted proteins | sample SB12metaG_FD_202247 | JGI IMG/M metagenome (GOLD analysis project Ga0307489, IMG submission 202247) | Sea-ice brine microbial communities from Beaufort Sea near Barrow, Alaska, United States - SB 1.2 | ecosystem: Environmental > Aquatic > Marine > Coastal | place: USA: Alaska | collected... | reverse complement strand
CCGATATATTTGGGCTGGAATCGATTTACAGGCGGGAATTTGGGCGATATATTTGGGCTGGTATCGATATGAGTCGGGAATTTCACCGCCTTTCGACCGCTTTTCACCACCTTTACTGCCTCGCTTCGAGCAGTGGTTTGCTTGGTGCCATCTACCAGGGGCTTAAAACTCGTTCACTGGATGGGGCTCGTTTTGCGAGATAATGTGGGTGCTTTCAATGACAGAAACTGCTCAGGCCGGCCCCAAACAATGATGAGTGTGACGTCCAATTTTCGGATCAATGTAAGCACGTGTCTTGGGATACGTTGAGTGTTTTCAGTGTAAAACAGGGCTCGGACAGAGCCGGGAGATGGACGAGTGTAACCCCCCGCCGTCCGCGCCGCGCTCGAGGAGCAGCTGCACTACTTTGGCGTGGTTGCCGTGCACGGCGAGAATCAGTGGCGTGCAGCCAGGCGGGAGGGTCATCAATATAAGGCACTCGAGAAAAGTTGGAGCATGACTTATCTTGAACGTTAAGGCTCACACAGACGGATAAGGAGAAAGGGGAGGAGTAGGAGGATGAGGAGGAGGAGGAGGAGGAGGTGGAGGACGACGAGAATGAGGATGAGGAGGTGGAGAAGGAGAGAGAAAAGGAGGCTGAGGAGGAGGCGGAGGAGGATGTGGTGGATGTAATGGAGGAAGAGGGGGAGGAAGAGGAGGAGGAGGAGAAGGAGGAGGACGAGGACGAGGAGGAGGGGGAGGAGGACGAGGACGAGGAGGAGGAGGCGGAGGCGGAGGCGGAGGAGGAGTAGAAGGAGGAGGAGAAGGAGAAAAATGGTATTTGACGTCGGGCGAGTGCTTGTCCTCAATGACCCCCCTGCCAGGCCAGTTGATGGGGCAACCGGCGCGCACCGGTGAAGCAAAGTCGATGTTGGCGCCGCCTACCAGGAGTGCGGTGGCAACCGCCACGTTACCATCCTCGCCGTAGCGGTGCAAGTTGAAATTGAATGCGACATTCTAGAGCAGTTTATTACGTTGAGAGTTCCACGGGCCTCATAAATACAATAAGCGCAGTCTATGTTGAAAATCACTCGGTTCTCATATGAGCATCAGTTACTTTACCTGGAGCCTGTTGCCATACATGTGTGTCAGTTCCAAGCGCTCGAATCATGCATTTCAAGGCGGGTTGCATCACACGGGGTAGGGTTTAGGGACCCCAAACCCTAAACCCTGGGTTCACATAGCTCCATCCTACCTTGCTGGCGATGCAGAGCGGGGTCACGCCTTCGTCGTCCACAGGGTCGGGTGCTGCAAAGGGGCGGATGTGGGCGGGTTAGACGGGTGGGGACGCCACGAAAGGGTCGTGACTCGGCTAGTGTGAGGGCCAGAGGACTGTGTAATGTGTGAGTAATCCCAGGGTCAAAGCCTAGTGTATCAGCAATGAGCTACCATCGCTTTATAGGTTGTGGATGAGGGAGCAACAATACAAGGCTGCACAGGGGCGGGGAGATGGGCGCGGCGGGGCGATGGGGGCGGGGGATTTGGGCGACGGGGCGATGGGGCGACGGGGGCGGGGGGGTGAGGGGGACTGGGGGATGGGGGCGATGGGGCGGGGGCGACGGGGCGACGAGGCGACGGGACGACGGGGCGACGGGGCGACGTACCCGCGCCGAGGCGGAGTAGAGCCCGCACAGTGGCGACCTGGCGCTCGCCGCCAGGGTCGGGGTCCCGGGGCGGCGCGCCGTCGGAGACGCGCTCCTCGCAGGAGGGTCATTGTTAACATGCACTCGAAGCAGTTTCAGCGCATGACTTACTTACAGTGCCTCGAACCAAGGATGGCGCATCACTTACCTTCAGTGCATGCCCATCTGACGTGCGGACTCAGCTCGTCGATTCAACATCGTCAAGGTGCTTGTGCTCAACATGCCCCTTGCCACGGCGAGACACAGCGAGGTGGCATGGCGCTGGTCTGCGAAGTTGACGTCCGCCAGGGGCTGACACGCGTCCACTTTCCGTATCAGTTTAACCACTTCTTCAAGGAAACAGCCGTCCTCCGCTTTCCATATCAATTTAATCATTTTTTAGGGAAATAGCCATTTTGGCCATCCCGCTTACTTCAAATAGTGCTAACGCTGAGCCGTGAAGTGGACGAGTTTAACTCCCTGCCGTCTGCGCCGTGCTCCGCCAGCACACGCACAATGTCGGCGTTGTGATGCTGCGCCGCCATCATCACCGCTGTGGCGACGCGCTTGTCCACGTGGTTCACAGCCTAGGGACGATCAGATATTGTCCGGCACGTCACCAACATGCGTTTGAGCCCTGGTTTCTCGAACACAGCTGTATCCCAAAGACGAACTTCAATAGTGTATCCCCATACCTCGGGGGATGTTTCAAAATGTTGTTTGTGTGGTGGTCAAACTGTAGCTTGCCGTCGATCGTAATGATATGGTTTCATTTGTTCTACAGGTTGCTGACATCCGGTGTCGCGGCGGGCAATATCTGCCCGGCCCTACCACGGTGGTGGCGGGCGCGCGGTCAAGGATCATCCGCACGATGTCGGTGTGCCCGCGCTGGGCTGCCCGGATGCAGGGCCCGACAGAAGCTAGGCAGCGACGGTGTCTTCCGCCTGCTTACCAGCGATGGCGGCGGCGGCTGCGAGCCTGTGCTGTGTAGGGCCGTACGCTCGTCTACTTTCAGGCTTGACGTAAGCATTTTTTGTTGGAAAAGTTGAATGGTTGACGGGATTCAGAGACAAAAACGGTTGAGAACTGGGTAAGCCTCTGGTGTTGTCGTAGGGGCTGGCAGATATTGCTCGAGTAATTCACGCCATGAGTTGTCACTGGCTTCAGCAAACGAGGGCCCAAATGCGTGTTGAAGACGCGGCGGTCAATACGGCCTGGCAAACGTTGCGCACCATGTTATAGGATGCCGTGTTCCTGCAGGTGGAACGAGGATTCATCTGGTGTGTGTCAGCGATGTGGAGCAATATCGATCTTCCCTCACCTGGATGAGCGGCGTCGAATCGTTGCTCTCGTTGCGGAAATCCGGGCCGCTCTGAAGAGACAACAAGTATATATCACCCACATGATCATCCAACAAATCATCACCCCTCATTAATTGTGTTCAATGGCATCCTTTGATAATTTGAGAGCAACCACATTTCGAGGAGTATCGTTCTTGTGTGCTCCTGTGAAATATCATCGTATGACGTGGCGAGCAATACTATCTGCCGGGCGTCTACCGCTGAGGTCGCGGCGTTCCCCCACACCGCCCGCGGGCAGCAGCCGCGCCACCGCCGCGGCGTCGCCGTCGTAGCAGGCGGTGTACAGTGCCTCGGCGCAAAGCCGCACACAGTATGCGAGTCATTGTGTGGTCGCGGCAGGGAGGGTGCCCACATTCAACTCATGTTTCAGGGATCCAGGAATCCATAGAAGTGGAGGTTCTCGACGCGCAGCGAAACAAGCGGAGCTTGAGCGCCGCGTCAAGAACCAGCGATCGTTTGAATGGCGCAGCATAAGTTAGGCGAGCCGAGAGTGTGTAGCCTCTTACACCGTTCAACTTGTGAATCACAGAAGAAAAGTTGAAGAGTCACGCGCGGTCCAATAAAACTCAAGATCTCTTTTCACAACAACATATTCGAGGTGTTGAATTGCGACAATTCGAGTGGCTTTGGCGGAAGCTGGCTTACGTTGAGCTGCACGGGAACTAGGCGCGGCAGGTACGCCCTTGCCTCCGCGAAGGCGTAGGACTCCTGGGCATCGCGCAACTTAGAGTCCACCATCTTTTATGCTTGTGTCTCAAACACAGCTGGACTCTCGGAAGAAACCGGGTTCTCTGATGGGTAATGGAGCGTGGACGCCACCAACCGTCTTTAAGGGGATGTTCGGAACGGTATCCCTTACTTCGGTCCCAGCACGAGATGCTGAGGCCACAAGTGCACGCTCCTTTGTGCTCCGACCCTCAGCGGCAGGCGGCTCGGTAGATAAGAACCAACAACTGAACAACGTTTTCCGCGAAACCCTAAACTGATGAACCCTAACTCCCCCCTCCCAAAATAGCCCCCCAATAAATACTCCCTGCATAAAACATACCCCCCCCCCCCTTTATTTATTTTATGCCGCGCCGCCCTTTCGCCCGTCGAGCTTGATTCGAGGAACCCTTTCCCCGCCGCACCCCCACCCCAACCCTTCGCCAACCCGTCCACCATGGTGCGCATCAGCGTTCTCAACGACACCCTGAAGGCGATGTACAACGCCGAGAAGCGCGGTAAGCGCCAGGTGCTGGTGCGCCCCGTGTCCAAGGTGGTGATCAAGTTCCTCCAGGTCATGCAGAAGCACGGCAGGGCTAGGGCTTGCAGTGGATAGAACAACGGCTCGAGCGCGGAGCGGACGAGCCCGCACGACTTACGAGAACCTTCAGATGGGGTACCATACCGACGAATGTGACTCGGTTCGTGGTTGCGTGTGTCATCCCATGCTCGACACCGGTGCACACGCACGAGAAGCCCCCTAAATGCGCCCTAAATGCGCCCTAAATTCGCGCTGAATACACCACTCGCCCACTGTTCAGCTCAACCTAAGCCGTTCTGCTCAGTGAACCGTTGTGCGTCCAGTTTGTGACGAGTTATGACCCATATCTATACTATAGATACCCAACGTGTCCTACAGAAAGTGCTTACATTGAGCTGAGATGTGGACGAGTGTAAGCCCTTGAAGCACGGTTACATCAACGAGTTTGAGTACATCGACGACCACAGGCAGGGGCATACACTCGCTCACTCCAAAGCTCCACTTGAGCACCTTCAGGACAGATCGCTCACATTCGAGCCCAACTTGAGCACGGGACACATCCACGAGTGGAGTTGGGTTATATGGGGGACAAAGTAAGCTTAAGTTGAGCGGATTTGGGAACGAGTGCAAGACCCTAACCACAGGTCTGGCAAGATCGTCGTGGAGCTCAACGGGCGCATCAACAAGTGCGGCGTCATCAGCCCGCGGCAGGGGCCAACACTCGTTCACGTTACAGCTCAACTTGAGCAACTCGTTCACGCTAGACCTCAACTTGAGCAACTTAAGACACATTTATGAGTTAATTTAGGTTACACGGTGAACAGAGGAGCATTCTGAGTTAACTTGGGTGATGCGGTGGACAGAGGAGCTCAGGTTGAGCTGAAATGGTAACGAGTGTGAGCCCCTAGCCCTGGGTACGACCTCTCCCACACGGATGTTGAGGACTGGGTTGGCCGCCTCCTGCCCTCACGCCTGTTCGGTGTGATCGTGCTGACGACCGCCAACGGCATTCTGGACCACGAGGAGGCTCGCCGCAAGAAGGTCGGTGGCAAGGTGCTCGGTAGGGCGGTCACTTTGCACTGAAACACTCCGGTCATACTCGGAACGAAAAGAGAGATCAGAGACGTGACGACTGGCCACCTGTTTCAAGGGACATGACGATGGCCATCTGACCCTATAATGTAATTGCGAGTGGACCCTACTGATCGGCTTTTTCTACTAAGCGCTCTGGACTGATGTGCTAAGGGCCGGACTGGGCTGTGTCTTCCATCTGTGAACTGCAGCGTTAGCTGATATTAATACATATCTTCAAACGTTGCTTACGTACCGGACGGTAGCTCGAGGGCAGCCGGACATCTTGCCCTTCGTCAAAAAAAATGTCTGTGTCTAGGTGAATTCGGTTGACCCGCCAGCCTAGTCTACTTTCGAGCACACACACACTTTCACACACAACGTAGCTGGTCCCGCAGGACCAATCCAATGATGACGTTACCGAGGCGAAGGGCGATGTTGGCGAGGATACCATGTCTCGGCGCGAGCTTGTGAGGTGTGCAGTGCTGCGCATTCGCCTATCTATGTATTGTAAACCTAAAATATGGTATCTATGCCCTTTTCCACCAAGGCCACTCACACCACGGACATCATCTCCTCCTCCTCAACTCCTCCGCATCCTCCACCTTCTCCTGCTCTTCCTCCTCACCGCGCTGCTGTTTGCCTCACCACGCTGCAGTTTGACAGTTTACTCCGCGTCCTCCTCATGCGCCGGCGGCAACCCACAGGGCAGCAGCATTTTCTGCACGAGGAGGGTGACAGGATAACACGCTCATCAGCGAAAACCACAACGAGTGGAACAAGACAGGATGATTGGACCCGGCTGCCGCCCTCCGCGAACGTCGCGACAACAACAACCCTCTCATCCCACCCAACCCTAAGATCACCGTACCAGACGCGAAGCTACGCGGGGGATCTGTGAAATGGGGGTGGTGATGGTGGGGGGGGCGTCGCCGCCGGCTCAGCGAACGCACGTCCATATTGATGCATATAGACCGAGTGCGCCGAGGCGGATGGGGTACCGCCCGCTAACGTCGCCACGAAGACAACTCCACTGCACAACGCAGAGAATTTCAGGCTGAAGTGCCAATTTTGCTCGGCACGGACAGAGATCTAGAACAAATGGGGATGGTGGTGGCCCCGTCGGCGAGCCTGTACTCACCTGCATGAAGTTGTACTTGACGCGGCCGATGCTCTCGTTCTCCGCCACGGCGAAGTACTGGAGCGTGGTATGGTGCCCGAAGTACGAGGCGTAGGAGTCGCGCTGGATGTTCACCGCCCACTCGAAGCGGTTGGTGTCCGAATGCCAGGGGCTTACACGTTCACTTTTCGGCTCGACGTAAGCACCCTAAGGGTGATGCAGTGGGTAACTGCATAGCGGCGCGCGGCCCCGGTGACGTTGCGTGGTTCCCCGCGAGGAACCCGGGGTCGTACCCGGCGGCGTAACCGGGCGAAGGCGGATCCTCAGGCGGCCCGTTGAACGTTGGTTTGCCCGCCCCCCCACCCCCATCACCGTATGCAACGAGACCGTGGCAGCGCTTCCACCGCCCCCCGCCGCCCCCGCCGCTACCGCAGCCACACCGTGGCCCGCGCCGCCGCCGCCGCTCCAACCAAGGCGTCCCCCAGCGCTGGGCGACGCCGAGTGTCCCCCTATCCCCAACGAAGCCACAGAAATTTCTCAGGTTGTTCTGAAAAGTGGACGAGTGTAAGCCCCCTGCCGCGTGCCCGGTCCCGACGTAGCGCGACTGGAGGTGCTCCAGCTGGCTGTTGATGTTGAAGCGGTCCGCCGCGGTCGCCATGGCTAGCGAGGTCCGGAGTTCGACCTGACGAGGGTGTGCTTTGCGCGCGCCAAAGTGGGGCCGTCGGGGATCTCGTACTCAGCCTGGACACGTCGGGTTTGGTATCGAAGCCCGTGCAACAGACGCAGACGCAGCAGACGCAGATTTAGGACCCACACATCAGGCACCTGCCTCGCAGCCACGCACATGCGACACCCACATCCCTCTACTCGTTCACAACTCTTCGAAGGAGCGCTGCATTTTTTGGTGCCATGGTACGCGGCATGCGGCGGCGCGCCCTCGCGCTGCTGGCGCTGGCGCTGTGCTCCTCCTTCCTCGTCGCGATCGCTGCAGACGAAGTCGTCGCTGCGGATGTTACCAAGACGCTACCCAACACAGGCAACGACGCACCATCGGCGGTCGCCCTTGGCGACGCGCCAAGCGAGGCAGGCGAGGCGCTCAGCGGCGTGCTCCGCGGTGAGCTGGCCAATAATACCAAGGGCAAGGGGCGCGGCGGAATCGGCGCGCGTGTGCCAAAGCTCACGGCAGATGGCTTGGCGGTGGCGTCGAAGATCGCGGCCAAGTCCGCGGCAGGGGCTTACACTCGTCCACTTTCCAGCTCAACTTGAGCGCTTTGTATGGGATAGGGGGTGCGCGTAGGGGTTATGTAGCCCGTGTTAGGGGGGTATTTTGGGTTGTTTAGGGTGTGTAGGGTGTTTTCTTGTGCGAGACACGGCTCAAGTCGAGCTGAGAAGTGGAAGCCCCTAGTCCGCGGCCTCCGCGACGGGCCTGTCCGTCGGGGAGGTCGCGGCCTCGGCCCTCGACGCGGAGGCGGGTGACAGCGCGCGCTTCAGCCGCCTCGCGGTAGGGCCACACCATAGCATCCTGATTGTGTGTTCGTAGTCCACACTCATCACGTCCTTCTCCTCCCATTGCAGCGCAACTGCCAGCTGTAAGAGCACCGGCGAAATGGGCACCTGACCAGTTGCTTGATGTGGTGCAAGGCCCTGGCCGGCGGCGTACTATGACGCTCAGCGTCGCTCCATCGCGTCCTTCACAAGCCGCGGCGACATATCGCCGGGAGGGAAGTGCCAGCGCGAGATCGACGTGATGTGCACCAACTCTGACATGAACCCCAAGTTCCTTGCGAAGATCGCCGCGGCACTGGCCAAGATGAAGCTGAAGGGCGGGGGCGGGGGCGCCAACGTGACCAAGGTGGAGACGGCGCGCCGCCGCAGCCTGCTGGAGGTCAGGCTTTGCACGGCGTTCTCTTGTCGACTCCACACAAGCTACGGCAGCGGTCTTAACGCTGAAGTTCAGCTGTTCCTTTGTCAGCTCTACTCAAGCTTTCTTCTGTTTCTGGAAACCTCAAGTGGCAGTGGTCGTAGTGCTTTCAAGCTCAGCTGTCAATGGTAATAGTGTCAGGCCCTGACTGGAGGCGTTGGAGGCGGCGGAGGAGGAGTTGGAGGCGGAGGTGGAGGGCGAGCGAGAGACGGAGGTGGATGCTGAGGCGGAGACGGAGGTGGCGGGTGAGGCGGAGGGGGAGGTTGCGGTGGACACGGCCGGTGACGCTGGGGCGGCGAAGGACGCTCGCATCGCCGACCTCGAGGCTAAAGTGGAGGGCCTCGCGGCGGCTGTCAAGGTGGCTGCGAGGGCGGCTCCCCTGGCGGCGGAGGAGACATCGGCGGCGTTGGATTATACGGCATTGGCGGTGCAGGCGGCGGCGGCGCCCCCTGTGGGCAGCACCGGCAAGCGGCACCGGCCCTACCGCTCCTACTTCGAGTGCATCCACTGGAACATGGCAAGGGGGTCATTGAGAACAAGCACTCGATCGACATTGAATCGGCAAGCAGAGTCGAGGCGTGTGTATGAGCATTCGCCCTGAATGAGGTGTCTACTGTACGGTTTTGCTCGTTAGACACGAAATATGAAGACAGACAAATATTTCACCCTGAAGGTAGTAATGCTCTGATCTCGGATCGAGTGCATGTTCTCAATGACCCTCCTGCATGATTGAGGCGCGCGGCCTGGGCATCGGCTTCAAGGAGCGCGCAACGACCCCGGCGTCAAGCGAGCTGAGTCCGGCCGCGGTGTCCAAGCCCTGTCGAACCGAAGTCCGCAATGTCTACCGCAAGCGTTTCACCGACGTGCGCCGCGACGAGCGCCTACTGGCTTTCTGCGGCGGCGACGACGAAAAAAATACGGCAGTCGAGACCGGCCCCGGCGGTAAGGCCTGGCAGACACCATCGCCACGTCACATGTTGCTATTCAACTCAATACACGAGGGTCCAAAGTGCGTAGGATAAGGCGTGCCGATCCATATCAATCAGGAACTAGGCCCGCCACGTCATTGACCAGCATTTGCACCCTGAGTTTTGTTTAAAAGGGCATCCCATGACGTGGCGAGCAACATCTGGCCGACCCTGGGCTATGGCGACATCGCCAAGTTCTGCAGTGGCATCAAGCCTGGCCTCGGCCTTATCTTCCGCTGCCTCAAGGTAGCGCGGTGAAGGTCGACCAGTTGAAACCACTTTGAGCTTTGTTGCCATCGCCTGCTCTCAGTGCTTCATACTAGACAGTAATTCAAAGTTTTGCGTTCAATTCAACTTGCGCCCATGTGAACAAGTTTGGAGCTCGAGGAACGTCAGTAAAGAAACTGAAAATATAACATGAGCCCCTGCATCAAGGCGCAGAAGGCCAAGCTGGCGCCCAAATGTGCCGCGGTGGTGGGCGTGCGGCAGATCGAGCAGGCGGAGGATATCTCGCTTGACACCCCGTTGGCGCTCATGTGCGAGGCCGACCGATCGCGTCTGTGCAACGACACCGGGTGGGGCGGGGGCGTCACCGAGCAGTGTCTCAAGGAGAAGCGCGCGGACCTGACCATCAAGTGTAAGCTGGAGGTGTTCCGGCGTGAGGTGGAGGAGTCCGAGGCAGGGGGGCTGTTGAGATCAAGCACTCCACCGACGTTGAATCTCCTCCTCCTCCGCCTCTCGTCTTTGTGAGCATTCACCCTGATGGTGAGTCGTGCTCCGATGTCAATGACCCTCCTGCACGGACGTGCGGTACGACGCATTCCTGTCCGATATGTGCGCCAGCGACAAAAACATGTTCTGCAAAGCAGGGAAGTGCAGCTTGACCACAGGTTGTCTCCATGTTGACCGCGCTTGATCTCAGCGCTCAACTCTATAAATATGATGAACCGCTTTCAAACCGTGCTTTCAATCTCAACCTGCGCCGCTACAGCAAGGACGTCAAGCCCGGGGAGAGCCGCGTGATGGCGTGCCTGGAGGCGCACTCCTCGGACGCCAAGTTCTCCGGCGACTGCCGCGCCATCATCGACCGCCGCGCGGTAGTACCTCACACGGCGTCCACTCTCCAATTCACACGTCTTATGTGACGAGTAGGCTCGTACACTAGGATTAGGCAGACAAGCTGAGGGGATGCCGCGTATGTTTTTTGTCATCATTGCAAGTCTAATGATCAAATCGTAAGTGTTAACGGCAAGATGCCGCGTAAGCTGTAAGACCCTGCTTGTTGGTGCGGCGTGCGGCGGATTGGCGGCTGGACTACGGCCTGCGGCGCGCGTGCGCCAATGACGTCATGAACGTCTGCCGCGACGAGGTGCTCGCCGCCAAGTCTAAGGTCAGCGCTTCCGGGAAAGTCCTGGCAGGGGGCGTTATTGAGAAGAAGCAGTCGATCAGTATCCTCCTCCTTCTTCTCTGAGTGACGAATATTCTCCTCCTTCTCTGAGTGTATTTAAAAGCATTCAGGCCTCACAATTGGTCATGCTCCGATCTCGGTCGTTAGCTTGTGCTCAATGACCATGCTGCCTGGAGTGTCTCAAGACCAACAACGCGGCGGGCAAGATTGTGGATGCGGAGTGCAAGCGGGAGGTGGAGAAGAAGATGGTGGCGGCGGCGGCGGACATCCGCCAGGACACCAGCCTAACGTTGGCAGGGAGGTCACTCAGAACAGGCATTCCTCAGACGTTGACTTCCCTCCTCGTCCTCCTCCTCCTCCTCGTCCTCGTCCTCCCCCTCGTCCTCCTCGTCCTCCTCCTCCTCATCCTCCTCCTTCTGGCATATGTATGAGCATTCACCCTGAAGGTAAGTAATGATCCGATCTTGCTCGACTGCGTGTTCTGAATGACCCTGCTACCTGGCGTGCAAGTCGGACCTGGGCAGCCTCTGCGCCGGGGTGCAGCCGGGCAACGGCCGCCTGTGGCAGTGCCTGGCGAAGAATCGCGCCAAGGTCGGGCGGTGCAGGTCATAACGAATTGAAACCTCTGTTGAGAGCACCTGGTTTCAGCGCTTCAACTTATAATATGATGAACTGCTTTAAAACGATGCTTCGAAGTTTAACTTACGGTGCTACACCGAGGCGACGGAAGGGTGCGAGGCGAAGCTATTCGAGCGCGAGGTGTGGATGAGCGGTGACTGGCGGTACAAGTACGCGCTGCAATCACGATGCGCCGCAGAGCGCGCATCAATGTGCCGCGGCGTGGCGCCCGGCCGCGCTCGCGTCATCCGCTGCCTACAGGGCTTCGTGGCCGACCCGCGCATGGGGAGCGAGTGCCGCGGCGCCGTGGCCGAGGACCAGGCAGAGGGGGTACTGAGAACAACAAGTCGACCGAAATTGAATTGACTCCTCCTCCTCCTCCTCCTCCTCTTCCTCCTCATCTTCCTCTTCATCCTTCTCCTCCTCCTTCTCCTCCGCCTCGTCCTCCACCTCCTCGTCCTCCTCCTACATATTTTATTTCTCTTAGTGTCATCTGCGCGTCTGGATGAGCATTCTGATTGAAGGTAAGTCATGCTCCGTTCGATTGCTTCGTCTGAATGACCATCTTGCCAGGTGCGCAGCCACAATGACATCCGCCTACACCACGAGCTGCGCACCTCCTGCGCCGCCGACACCAAGACGTTGTGCTCGGACGTGGAGCCCGGCGAGGGGCGCGTCATCAAGTGCCTGCGCGACGCCCGCCAGACGATCACCCACCCCAATTGCCGCGCGGTAAGGCCCAAGCAGGAAACACGATATTGCATTATGGTTGCCCTTTATTGAGGTATCATTGACTCGCCTATGTCAATAAGACCTTTTCACCCGAGGCGTTACCACTCAGCATGGTGGCCCGGTGTCATTGGCTTCCATACGTCAGTATGGCCACTCTACTCATATCCGACGTTAAATCATCACAGGGAGGCAACATGCGGGTTGACATGTGTTGACGGACGTTTCGAGCATTTTTTTGTCAGGCCCTGCCGCGCGGCGGTGCTGCGTCTCATGATGTCGGCGGCAGACAACTACCTGCTGGACGCGCCCCTCGCCACGGCCTGCGCGGATGACGTGACGGCGCACTGCGCGGGCGTGGTGCCTGGGCAGGGGCGCGTGCACGAGTGCCTGCGCGAGAACTCCGAGAAGCTGACGCCCGAGTGCAAGCTGATGGAGGTGGCGGCAGAGGCAGGGCTTGGCGGATAATGCCCGCCACGTTATCCCATGCACTTTGAACCCTCGTCTTGAGTTAAAGACAGCTCATTGTGCGGTGAGCAACATCCGCCAAGTCCATTGCCCGCCACGTCTTCCAACCCACTTTGCACCCTCCTCCCATGAGTTGAAGACATCCTACAAAGCCGTGCGCAACCTCCGCCAGCCCCATTGCCCGCCATGTCTTTGAAAGTTCGTCTCTTGAGTTCAATGACATCCTTTGACACGGCGATCAACATCCGTCTGGTCCTAGACAGAGGCGGAGGAGGTGGAGGACATCCGCCTGAAGCCGCAGCTGCTGGAGGCGTGCGAGGCGGCGGGCTCGGAGCTGTGTGGGACCGTCAAGCCGGGCAACGGCCGCCTGCTGGAGTGCCTGCTGAGCAAGGTGGAATCGCCAGAGATGGGCGCAGGTTGCAAGCGGCGGCTGCGCAAGCAGGTAGGAACGGATGGATAGTGCTCGCAACGTCATCACACACATTTTGAGCACCTATTTCTTGAGCTACGTGGCATTCTATGACGTGGCGAGCACTATCCATCAATCCCATCCATCAGTGGACAGATGGATAGTGCTCGCCACATCGTGAGACGCATTTTGAACTCTCTTTTATTGAGTTGAACGGCATCTCATGACTTGGCGAGCACTGTCCATCAGCCCCTACAAGCAGGTGGTGCGGGAGAACACGCACATGGCGTTCAACCTGCGCGTGAAGCGGGAGTGCGCCGCTGACCTGCCGCGCCTGTGCCGCACCGACGCCGACGACGAGTCCGCCGTCAAGGCCGCTGCAGAGGTAGGGCCGGGCGTATATTGCCCGCCACATCACACGATGCCACTCAACTCAAGACACGAGCTTTCAAAGTGCGGTAGCTCGCCACGTCATGGGATGCTGTTTAATTCAAGAGATGAGGGTTCAAAGTGCGATATTGCTTGCCACGCCATGGGATGTCATCTAGCTCAAGAGACGACGGTTCAACATGCGATACTGATCGCCACGTCATAGGATGCCATTCAACTCAAGAGACGAGGGTTCAAAGTGCGCTGGATGACGTGGCAAGCAGTATCCGCCTGGCCCTAAGCGGAGGGCGGCAAGGAGGACCCGCTGACTTGCCTGATCGACGCGCGATCGCAGGTTGGCAGCAAGTCCTGCCGCGCCGCGCTGGTCCGCACAGTGACCCGCGCCTTCCGCTTCTACCAGGCCGGCACCGCCGCCACCACCGCGTGCGACGACGTGGCGGGGCCCGGTATGAGAATGTGCGTTAATAGTGCACCTGCGTATCCCTTGAACCAAGGCCCAGCGTCACTCGGCGGTGCCCGGTGCCGGTGGCATTGACTGCCCCTCGTGTGTGATACTTGGAGATCTTACCCACGTGCAAAAACCCTGAACCGTAAACGCTGAACCCTAAACCATTAGCCCTGGTGTGCGGTCCCTACGACGTGGCGGCCAAGCGCTGCGGCGCCGTGGACGGCACCGCGCGATTCCAAGCCCCTGGCTCCGTTATGGGGTGTCTGCAGCGCGCCGCCGCCAACGTGAGCGACGCGTGCTGGGTGGCGCTCAGTGCCACGCTAGGGCAGCCCGACGAGGAGGCGGCGGCGAAGGAAGCTACGAAGGTAGGGCAGTGCAGGTTGACACAATGTTGACCCTGGATTGACCCCAGGCTGACCCCGAGTTGACCCCAGGTTGACCCCAGGTTGATCCCAGGTTGACCCCACGTTTGACCCCACGCAGACCCCAGGTCAACCGCGCATGGATTCAGCGCTTGAAGCTGAGATATAATGCATTCTCCCAAACTTTGCTTTCGATTCCAACTTGCGCCGCTATGTGAAGGAGGCGGCGACGGCAGCGAAACTGGAGAAGACCATCTCGGCCGCCGTCAAAGAAAAGGTGTACGCGGAGCTGAGCGCCTCACTGGAGCAGGACTCCAAGACGATCATGGAGGACACCACGGAGGTGGGGTCTCGCACATAATTCTCGCCATGTCATCGACATACATTATAAACATTCGTTTCTCGGTTTCTTTGTCAGTCCGATTGAAATGGCAGAGGGGGTTGGTTAACGCTCACCATTCGAGTGCCTTGGAGCTCGATGAAAATTGGTAAAAATAAAATGTCAGCCTATGATGTGGCGAGCAGTATCTACCTGGCTCTCGCAGGAGGCGGCGCGGGAGGTGACGGAGACGGCGCTGGGGGCGGCTGAGCGGCGTGTGGAGCAGCTGTCGGCACGCGCGGAGCACCACGCGGGGATGACGCGCGGTCTGGTGGACAATGTTTACACCTTCGCGGCGGTGGTCGGCGTTGGTCTACTCGCCATCGCTGCGGTAGGGCAGTGCAGGTTGACCCTAGGTCAAACCCTAAACCCTAAACCGCAAACCCTAAACCCTAAACCCCAAACCCTGCAGGGCAGTGCAGGATGACCCCGAGTTGACCGCGCTTGGACTGAGCGCTTGAAGCTATATTGTCTTTTTCTTCCGTTTTGTGTTTCGAGTCTTAACGATCAGACCCCTACAGTAAACCCCGCATTTAGGCCTCCGGAGGGAGCCCAAATAAAGCGTCCACGAAGTTGACGGACCGCTTTCAAGCGTTTCTTTCAATTTCAACTTGCACCTCTACACTGCGGTGGCGTTCCTCGCGCTGCGGAGGTTGTTCTCGCTTATGGGCAGCTCAAAGGGGCTGACAGGGCCGGGGGTGCGGCAGCGCGTCTGATGTGTCACGTGACTGGGACAGGGGTGCAACGTGTCTGATGCGTAACGTGACGAAGGGGAGGAAGCGCCTGGGGGGCATGTGTATTGCCATATGACGGGGAGGTGCGGGCTCTGGAGGGCGTCTGATTTGTCATGTGATGGTGAGGGGGCGCCTCCGGGACGTGTTGTGACGTGATGGGGGATGCCTGGCCTGCCGAGGGGCGTGTGCCGTGTCACGTGACGAATGGGGATGGGGGATCGGAGGGCGTGTGATATGTGGTGTGTCACGTGACTGGTGGGAGAGCGAAGAGCAGGCGCGAGCGGGCGTGTGATCATTCCGAAATGTTTCAACATCCATGTTTGCTTTGAAATTTATTGCCGTTGATATATCGTTATATTGCCAGTAATTGATATGATACAAATCGGTTGATTGTTCGCCCGCTGCCAATGGACGAAAATCCTAAAGAAACCACATGATGTTTTGTCCGCTGCCAATGGACAAAAATCCTAAAAAAATGCACATGTTGATTTTCCATCCGCTGCCGGTTGGACGAAAATCCTAAACCCAAGCCGAATCCACATTATATGTACAGATGTGTGGATTCGGGTGGTAACAGTATATACACAATAAGTCGAGTCCACGGGGGTTAAGTTACGGGCCACCCTCTTCATCATCACGCGACTGTCACCCGCGTGTAATGGATGGATGGCCGTCCCTATACGTAAACACCCCCCCCCTTCCCGCTTCCAAGCCACCCCCCTCCTCGCTTGTAACACCCCCCCCCTCTGCACCCCCCCCTCCCCTATCACGTGTGTTATTTGTGAGGGTCCTCCTCTATATCATCACACGACTGACACTCGTGTGTGACAAGGGACGATCTCCCACGTGAAACCACAAAACACCTCCCCCCCCGTGCTCCCTCCCTCCCCTCCTTTTCCCTTTCCTGCCCTCCTGCGTATCAACAAAAGCGATACTAAGAGACCCCTCGCCCTCTCTCTGCAATCTTCATATCTCTCCTCTGCTCCGCATCATATTCTATGGGTCGCCCCCCCTGCTCTGCATCACGCGAGTGTCAAGGACGTGTGACGAAAGTCTGACTGAGTGACCGCCCACTAAACCCACCCATCCCTTGCCCTTCTATACCTGGACCGAAGCACCCTGTGCCAGGGGCTTACACTCATCCAATTTTCAGCTCAACACAAGCGCTTCCCGTGGGATAGGGGTGCATCTAGGGGTTGTTTAGGGGGTGTTTAAGAGGTGTCAGGGGTTATGAGGGGGTGTTTAGTGTGTGTTCTAGGGAGTGTTTACGAGGTGTCAGGTGGCAATAAGGGGTATCAGGGGGTGTTCAGGGTGTATTTTGTGTCAGAAACGGCTCAAGTTGAGCTGAGAAGTGGACGAATGTAAGGCCCTGCCCTGTACATATGTCCATCCTACATGTCCATGTCGTCCACGAAGCTGTCCTCCACACCGCGGTACTCGTCGTCCTGGCCGTAGTGCCGCAAATTGAAATTGAAAGCAAGATTCAGTATAATTCCAGTTATAACAAAGTGCGCCGAACCACTTAGACACTTAGTGAGACTGAGTGCAAAGTCGTCCAAATGAAGCGTCTGATTGGTCGAGCAAGACGACTTAGTACTACTTCTTGCTAAGTTGTATGTCGCACTTTGTCATACCAGCTCAGAGATCAGGCACTGTAAGTTTCAACACCAGTTTCAACTGGTTTCAAGTTGCAACGCCGCCCCACCTCGGTGCGTAGGCCGTCCCATTCCTCGTCGCTGTCATCGTTGGCCGTTTTTGGGGGGCTGACACTCGCCCACTTTTCAGCTGAACGCAGGCACTTTTTGACATTGAAACCCCGTCACACTTAGGGTATTCAGCTCAACGTAAGCACTATGTCATTGAAACCCTGTAACACCTAAGGTAACATTCAAAAGGTGCTGAGTGAGCCAGAAAAGTGTATGAGTGTAAGCCCCTACCGACTTGGACACGGCGCTGCAGCTGAAGTACAGGATGCGCTTCAGCTTTTTGTTGTAGAAGAAGTAGTTGAAGCTCCGAATGTGAGGGACGGATATGCAATGCTCGCCACGTCATGGGATGTCATTTGACTCAACCTCGCCACCACCATTGCCGTGCAGCCCCCGCCGCCACTGTTGCCATCACAGCAAACACGTGCACCACCACCACCACCGCCACCACCACCGCCACCACCACCGCCACCGCAACCGCCGAGCCCACCGCTGTCAGCATCGGCAGCCACCCCCGCATCAATACACAGGCACACATGAGTATACAATCAGTATCGTCCGCACCACAGGTTGAGGTCGTCGCAGAACGGATCGCCCTCCGCCACCGCCTTGTACGAGTACACGTCGCACTCCACCAGGCCGATGACGTCGTCGATGGACTTCCACAGCTCGGCGCTCAGCGGCGCCGCCCCCGCGCCGATGGTGGCCTCGTGCTAGGGACCAAAACTCGTCCACTTTTCGGCTCAACGTAAGCACATTTTGTTGGATACCTTGGGTAATATCAGTGTTTGAGTGACCATAAACGTCTTGTGTTGATCATAAAAGTCGAACCCCCTGCCTCGTACACCTTGGCGCTCTCCAGCAGCAGCGTGTCGATGTCGTCCTTTGGGTAATGACGCAGGTTGAAAGTGAAAGCAAAGTTAGAAAGAGGCTCATTATGGTCATAGTGTACCGGTGTACCACACGCTAGCCGCATCCTCCTCCTTGACTTGGCCCTCGATCACATTTTCGCATAATGGCAGCGACTTTGAGGCAATTAGCTCTAAGCGCTGAACACAAGTGCGGTGAACCCGGGTCAACTTGCACCGCCATACCTTAGGGCGCGCCGCGCCAGTCTCTTTGGTGAAGTGGTGCCCCCGCAGCGCGCTGAAGTCGTAGTCGGGGTACATGTGATTCAACGTCAAGATGAGGTAGATGAGCGTCTTGCGGCTCGACGAGTCCGTCAGGGGCCCCACGCGAGGGCCACACCAGATGGTTCAGCAGTACGATTAGTACAGCTTGTATCTAGACTAAGAGCTGAATATCCAGTCTGTTCATCACTTGTGGTTGACTGGAGCAGAGCGTGGCCTCAATATTGCTCCGGCTTGCCACGTCATAGAATGCCACTTTCCTCAATAATTAAGGATAACAAATGCGTGTCGATGACGCTGACAGCTTGTCAACTTAGTATACTTTTGAAAATACACACACACACACACACACACACACGCGCGCGCACGCTGACGCGGTGGGCAACATCTGCTCCGCCCCTACCCAACCGGGGAGGTGCTCATGCCGGTGGGGGAGGTGGCCATCATGGTCACCACCTCCGACTCCAGTGACTTCGACAGCTTTTTGTCGATGCCCGCCAGTTTACCTGCAGCACACGAACAGGGAGGCAGCAGGATGTTCAGTTCTGTTCTGTGTGTGTGTGTTTATTCAAAGGTCTCGGTTGACCAGCTACGAATGTCCAACCCAACACCTTCTCATAGATTGCAGAGGTGATTTTTTGTTCAGTTCAGTTGTGGTGGCGCAAAGAGAGGGAAGTCGGCGCAGGGCAGCCGAGTATGCTGTGTCGTCGGGGAGTTGCGTCGTGAGGACTGCCGGCGGTTTCAGTGACAAAGCGGCTCACGTACAAGCGACAACTCTTAGAGGATACTTTGAATTTAAAAGGGTGGCGAGACTGCCAGTCAGTTTTTTTATGGGGATAACGTGATTCCTGGCAGCATCTTCGAAGCGTTGGGAATACTGCCAGTGGTGTCAGAGAGGGACGGCGTGGCCGGCAGTCGAGCGGAAACGGGGAGCACGTTCAGGCGGGCCCTGGGGCCCGTGGTGCACGCAAATGCGTTGACCATTCAAAAGTTGCGCCCTTTTCTGTTCGACAGCGTACCATATCGATACACGTGGCGTATCTCATTTCGCGCGTGGAATCGAGTGGGACGCGGGGGGGGAACGGGGAGTGGGCCGCTACGCACATGAGTAGGCCTCCAGCTGGCCCTGCATCACGTAATCCCCGATGTTGACGCTGCCGAGGAACGCATTGAGCCTGCAAACACGCGCGACGTCGTCAGTCAAAGCGACTCGTAGCATTGGTCAGCCTCGAACGGCACAAAAACTTTTCGCACTTCAAGGGGCAATTTCAAAGTTTCACGAAAACCGAGAAAGGCGTTATCACAGCGCACTCCAGGCGACGCGGGCGCGCAAACGCAAAGCCCCCACAGTATTCCCCACTCACCTGCTCAGCGCGACGTCCTCGAGGAACTTCATTCTGCGCGTCGCGAGGTCACACCTGTGCTACTAGAATTGCTATCGGATATCTCTTCGGCTTGAAAAGACGATGGGTTGCCGAAGGTCGCTTTTCTGAATTGGACGCTTAGGCTCTATCCCGGAATGCTTTATGTTGCACCTCCCACGTCTGTCTCTCGCCCACGGAATGAGTTGTCGCGCTGCGGTAGCAGCCAGCAGTCATCGGGTTATCTCACGCGCGGCGCGAGGGCGGATTGTGGCGTCGCCTTCGCACCCTCGGGGACACTCCCATAAAAAAACGCCGAGTCATCACACGAGCCGGCGCGTATTTACTCGTCATCGACGGTCTAAATAAACCTGAACATTCAGAAAAGGGGTCGTGAGAAATCGGTTTCTAGTATTCTTATCAGATATTCCTTTTCAGTCTTTCACCCTTTGTGATCCGCCCCCTTCGAGGCGGCTATTTAAAAAAAAATACAGTACCCCCCTCCCGCCTCCGCGCCCGCGCCCCCCTCTTATTATGGTCCGATGCATCGCCTCGTTCGAATTGAGACCGCCGCCGCCCAACACCCCGCTCACACCAGCACGCGCGCCCCAGCACGTGCATTTCCACGCCCATACCAGCCCTCGACCGATCGGGACTCCTCCTCCGCGGTAGCTGCTATCCGCCGGCCTCTCTTACCCACGACAGCTTCGCTAAAACTTTCTAACCGATCCATCTGCGGCTGCGCTTCACGCCCCCGCCGCATCCACGACTGGCACGATAGAGAAGGACGGGGAGAAGGAGGATAAGATGGGCGCCAAGGACGTCGAGGCAGGGAGGCTCTTGAGAGCGCCGAACTCGATACTGCATGTGCTGCTGCCAGCCGTCAAGCTGTAACACACCGCATCAGCCCAACTGCCAGCCGTCACAGTCGCAGCTGTGCTCCTCTACTCTCCTCCGCGCTGCTGTGGACTATGAGCGTTCACGCTGAAGGTACGCGGTAGTATGCTCCGATCGCGTTCCGATTGCGGAGTGCTTGTTATCATCGTGTTGGTGGCTGCCGTCGAAAGCATGCCGTGGAAGCGCTCCTGCGACACCATGCGGTGGCGGGTGTGTCGCACGCCTGGGGAAATTCAGTGCGGGGTAACAAAGGGCAGACCGAAGCTAAGCATTCAGTCAGTGGCGATCCTCTACCCACGTCAAACCAGGCAGACAGCACCAACAGCTCCGACCAACGTCAACCCGGGCATACACCAACACAAGGACCAATGTACGCTGCCGGTGTCTCTTTCCACCCCAACTTCCAGCCGTCACAGCTGTGATTCCATCCCTGGAACCAATGGCACTTATGTTTGCAAAATGGACGAGTTTAGAGCAACACAGCTTAGCACACACCTCGCCCTGAAGTCCGAACCCACACAATTGATCCCAACTGACCCTGCTGTGAGGGCGGCAAGGGCGTCGTCATGGCCTCCGATGATGCCAAAGCGCAGTATGCCAAGATCGTGTTTGGCATCGCGGCGTATGCCACGTGCTCATCCATGATGCTCATCATCAACAAAATCACCGTCACCTTCCTGCCCGCCCCCTCCGTCGTGCTCTTCTGCCAGCTGTTGACCTCCGCAGTTGCCATTAAGGTAAGGTCTCTGTCTGTCCATGGTGTACTAATGTACCCATTCACACTCGCCGCATCATTCTGCCTGTCCTTATAGTACAGCTGTGCCTGGCACGGCGTCCCCGCACCTTGTGATTGCTATAAGTGCACCGGTACACCATTGCTGCCGCCGCCGCCTCCACTGCCACAGGGCCTGACACGGCGTCACCTGACTGTGTGCGGCCCTGTGAGACGTGCATGAGCTCCGCGGGGATGGTGGAGAGCGACCCGCTCGTCTGGGAGAAGGCCAAGCCCTTTATGCTGGTCGCGGTGGCGTTCTTGGGGGCGCTCTACACTAACGTGAAGACGCTGCAGTATGCCAACGTGGAGACCTTCATCGTGTTCCGCAGCTCCACCCCCATCCTCATCGCCCTCATGGTAGGGACTGATGGATAGTGCTCCCCACGTCACAGGATGCTGTTTAAGTCCAGAAATGAGGGTTCCTAATGCGGTTGATGACGTGGCGAGCACTGTCCATCAGTCCTTACTTCGTGGACTACTGCTTCCTGGGGCGCGCGCTGCCCAACGCGCGGTCGTGGGCGAGCCTCATCGCCATTGTCATTGGTGCCATGGCGTATGTCTACACCGACTCCAACTTCGAGGTAGGGACTGATGGATAGTGCTCGCCACGTCATAGGATGCCATATGACTGAAGAAACGAGATTCGAAATGCGTTTGCCGACGTGGTGAGCACTATCCATCAGTCTCTACTTCGAGGTGCGCGCGTACGGGTGGGTGTGCGCCTGGTTCTGCGTGTTCGCGTTCGACCAGATCTACATCAAGTACGCCGTTGACTCTGTGAAGCTCACCGCGTGGGGCCGGTCGTACTACACCAACCTGCTGGCGGTTGGGCCTGTGTTCATGCTCGGCGCCTTGACGCGCGAGGATCAGGTGCTGGACGGCAGGGGCTTCCCCCCATCCAATTATCACCTCAATCAGAGCCGCTTTTGTCACCCAGCGTATCCACCCAACATAACCACGCAACGTAACCACCCATCGTATCCAGCAAAAAGTGCTTACATTAAGCCGAAAACTGGAGGCCCCTACTGCAAGGGTTTGAGTGGAGCTTCAACTCCGTGGTGGCGCTCGCCGCGTCGTGCATGGCGGGCGTGCTCATGTCATACTCACAGTTCCTCCTCCGTGGGCTGATTTCCGCCACGTCCTTCACCGTGGTGGGCACCATGTGCAAGATCGCCACGGTGGTGATCAACTGCCTCATCTGGGACAAGCACGCGTCGTTTGAGGCAGGGCGGTGTACGTTCACCCCGGCTGCCCTTGTTGACCGTATGTTGATTAAATTTCATCAACTTCTGAAACTAAGTGATGAACCGCTTTGAAACTTTGCTTTCAATTTCAATGTGCGCCACTACGTCGAGGGCCTGGTGGCGCTGTTCGTCTGCCTCTTCTGCGGCATGGCGTACCAGCAGGCTCCCTTGCGCAGCGAAGTGTCTCGGAAGTAAGACGGTGGACAGTAGCGGTTGAATAAGTTAAGTGTGGTTTCTTCATCTCTTAAACGGTGGAGGCTGGAATTGAAATGCTTGAAATTGCGGAGGGGGGTGATTAAGGTTGACCGTGTGAAGCTTCCTGAGTGTCGATGAACGTTAGTAAAGAATTCATTGTCTGAAATGGTGGTCCGTGTACAACATTGCGTCTACACTCGTTATTGAAAAAAGAGAAAAGCTCATATGCTATATATGCATATCGCTACGCATAGCGAAGCGATGTCTAAAGCGCTCGCGCAACTCGCACCACGCTGCCGCCCACGCCGCTAGTTCACTGGTGCCTAGTCTGTAGGTAAGTAACTTCTAGTAAGCTGGAGTTTGGTAACTCGGCCAAAAGCCAAATGACTTTTGGTCAAATTTACCAAACGCCTCCTCACTACAGGCAGTAGGATGTACTGCAGGCGGTGCGCTTTACTGACTAGGCACCGGACTCGACACTGTCTTGAACAAGGCGTCACTTCACATCGCAGCCGCCAACGAGCTGCTGCTCTCGCCGCCTTGCGCCACAGCCGATGAGGTGCTGCTCTCGTCGCGCCGGCCGCTCGTGCAGCTGAAGCACAGGCAAGCCTTGCCGTACCGGCGCAAGTTGAACATCATAGCCAGGTTTGAAGGGACTTCACCATGTTATGCTTTCGAGCGCGTAAGTCCAGGCGCTTTCAACATGGGTTCGATAGGGTCAACCTGCACTCCTGGCCTACCTTGCGGCAGCCACAGTCGGCCTTGTGGCTGGCCCAGTGCAGTTGCAGTACCGCACCTTGCTGCAGCCCTCGCACTAGGGGCTTACACTCGTCCACTTCTCAGCTCAACCTGAGCCGTGTTGTCACTGATACCTCCCAAGCGACGCAACGTATCGCACAAAAAGTGCACACGATATGCCAATAAGTGCACCAGTGTACGCCCCAGCCTGGCACCGGTGGGCTTTGCTGCCGGTTGCGCCGCACGCCGCGCACGGCCCGGGCTCGAGCTCCAACGCGCCTCCCTTGAGATCCTTCAGGGCTTTGATAGCATCCGCGTGGTCGTGCTTGGTGGCGCCCTGTAGGAATATCTTAGCGCGCTTGAGGTTTTTCTTTAGACCATACCTGCCCAACATCGACGCGGTTGGGGTGTTGAGCGTGCGGGCGGGCGTGGCAGTTCACAGCAGTACCCGTGTCCTCGGTGGCGGTGCGCGTGGCGGTGCACGCGGCGGGTGCGCGGTGTTGTGGGGTGCACTCCGCTCCCCCCTCAAAGAAAAAGTAATTATTTGCTCGGAAGCAACGAAAGCTTCAGATACCTGGCTGCCTGGGCACCCCCAATCGATATCAAAAGGCGGCTCACACAACCGCCGCGTTCACTTCTCACCCCGCCGCGCACGCTGTAGATCGTCAGCCCCGGGTGTCACACCGCGGTATATCTAGTCGCGCTGCGCCGGATCGAAAGGAGGAGGGGGTCGCGATGGCGCCGACTAAGGACGCACAGAAGCTGCGCCGGGCCGCTGAGAGGAAGGGCAGGGCGGAGGACCAGTTTCAACTCGCCCGCCTCTTCTACAACGGGGGGGAGGGGCTGAAGCACGACATGGTGGTGGCGGCAAAGTGGCTGAGCAAGGCTGCCGATCAAAAGCACGCGGGCGCCCAAGGCCTCCTCGGCATTTGCTACGCCAACGGCGAGGGCGTGGAGCAGAACTCCGCGCTCGCGGTGGCGTGGGTCACCAAGGCTGCCGACCAAGGAGATGCCGGCGCTCAAGGATACCTCGGCTTCCTCTGCCACGAAGGCAAAGGCGTGGAGCAGAACGACACTCTGGCGGTGGCGTGGTGGAAGAAAGCCGCGGCGGGCGATAACGCTCTTTCCCAGTTTAACCTTGGCGTGGCCTACACGCACGGCGAGTTGGGTCTTCCCAAGAACGCGCACTGCGCGAAGATATACATGATGGCCGCCGCCAAGCAAGGCTACGCCAGGGCTATCGAAGACCTGAAGCTCCTCCGGGCGTGCGCGGCATGCGGCGCTCCCGACGCCAGCCGCGCGTGCCAGGGATGTATGTCAGCTACGGGCCTCAGCACGGCGCGCTACTGCACCCCCGCGTGCCAGGCAGCGCACTGGAAGGCCCACGAGCCGGACTGTGGTCCCTCCTAGTGCCACCGCTGCAAGTAGAACGCCCGGTGGCAGAAACACAATCCTTTGTACAGACACGCACTGGATCCACTTCGCGGTGGACAACTCTTCATCCGCAGCGCAGAAGGGACAACAGCAACAATGACACGGGCACTGAAGCACCACCAAGGCCGACTGCGGCGGTCGCCATGCGTGCA
>Ga0307489_10000453_pt1 | contig 24954 bp, 35 predicted proteins | sample SB12metaG_FD_202247 | JGI IMG/M metagenome (GOLD analysis project Ga0307489, IMG submission 202247) | Sea-ice brine microbial communities from Beaufort Sea near Barrow, Alaska, United States - SB 1.2 | ecosystem: Environmental > Aquatic > Marine > Coastal | place: USA: Alaska | collected... | reverse complement strand
GGCCATTTGCACGGTACGTGCGTCCCACGCAAAGTTGTGTTCCCGAAGCCACTTCAACACGTCCAGGTGCCCGCTAGCAGCGGCGCACGCGCACGTGTACGGGGCAGTCAAACTGTGAAAGCCAGGGCAGTCGTTCTGCCAGAGCCACTTCAACACTTCCAGGTGCCCGCCCCGCGCGGCGAGTGCAGCACAGTCCTGGGGAGAATGAGTGTTACGGATGTCCTCATCCCACGGGCAGCCGTGCTGCCGCGCCCACTTCAACAGTTGCAGGTGCCCGCCCGCAGCAGCGCACGCGCACGTCCACTCATCCCAAGGGCAGTCGTGCTTCCAAAGCCACTTTAACACCTCCAGGTGCCCGCCCTTAGCGGCGAGTGCGCAACATTGTATGTACCACATGTGTCCGTCATACTCGTCCGGCTCCTCCTCCTCCCACGGGCACCCGTGCTCCCGCGCCCAGATCAACACCTCGAGGTTCCCGCTAGCAGCGGCGTTGTGGCACACCTGCATGTCCCAACTGCACCCGCACGTCATCCTGCCGCACCCGCACGTCCGTGGGACCAACGGGCACTCATTCTCCCGCGCCCAAGCCAGCCGCTTGACGGACCCGCAAAACGGCTTGAGTCTAAGGCGCGGCAGCCCCGCCCGCCCGTTCGTCCCCGCGCGTGGCAGTCCGGAGGCCACCACCGCCGCCCGGCTCGCCGGCCCCACTCGCCCGAACATAGCTAGATCCGTGGCGTCCAGCCGCGGCAGCACCTTAGCCACGAGGACCGCGGGCAGCTCTCCCCCGAGCAAGCCCTTGAGCATTGGCGACGGGTAGGTTATCAGTCCTCCCTCACGCAGCCAGCCCAGCAACTCGTCCTCGGGGAGCTCGGCGCCCTCGGATCGGCCCAGCAGCGCGGCGAGCGCGCCCGACAGGCGCACGGTGTAGGAGGCGGGGGTTGGGCTCTGCATGGCAGTGGAAGATGGCGGGTTGGTGACGCGGGCGTGTTTCGCGCGGGTGGTTGTGGTTTGCCTGGTGGGTGCAGACGACGGCAACCCTGCGGGTTTGCTCTCCTTCGCTTCCCGAATCTTTCGGCTGCGTTCTAGCGGTCGACCCGAGGAAATTGTGTTTAATTTAGTGCTGTGTTGTTGCTCGCTGCGGCACAAGCAGCGACCCCCCCACACCGACAGCACCTGCAACGGCCGCGGCGGGCACGGCGCGGGTCTGTACGCCGCAAAGGTCGAGCTGCGCGTGAGGTGCGTCGCGCACTCCGACTGACCCGCGAGGGATGGCGAGCAACGCGGCGTGGTCGCTGGAGAGGGTGCTGAGCGGCCACACCTGTGAGGTGTACTGCTGCGCGTGGAGCAACGACGGCACCCGGCTCGCCTCCGCGTCGGGCGACAACACGGTGCGCGTGTGGGACGTTAACGACGGGCGCGAAGCAGGGGCTTACACGCGTGCCCATTTCCGCTCATATGGAGCTGTCTGTGTCCGCCACACACCCAGCTTAACCCATTAATGTGTCCCGAAGGTGCTCAAGTTGAGCTCTACCGTGAACGAGAGTAAGCCCCTGGCGCGAGGTGGCCGTCTTCGAGGGGCATGACGGCGCTGTGATGTGTTGCGCTTGGAGCCCCGACGACGCACGAATCGCCTCCGCGTGCGAGTGGGAAAGCACGGTGCGCGTGTGGGACGCCGACACTGGGCAAGAGGTGATCAAGCTGGAGGGGCCAGACATTTACGACGTTGCCGTGCGGTGGTGCGCGTGGAGCCCCGACGGCGCGCGGCTCGCTGCCGCCTCGTACGACAACACGGTGCGCGTGTGGGACGTCCACACGTGGGGCGAGGTGGCCACGCTAGAGGGCCACACGGCAGGGGCTTACACTCGTCCACTTGTCGGCTGGAGTGAGCACTTTTTTGAGGGACACGTTGGGTGGTTTCAGTGGATTTGAGTGACAATAACGGCTCATGTTGAGCTGAAACGTGGACGGGAGTAAGCCCCTGCCACACGGACCATGTGCTCGCGTTCGCCTGGAGTCCCGACAGCTCCCGAATCAGCTCCGCGTCGGCTGACACGACACTGCGAGTGTGGGACGTCGACACCGGACGCGAGGTGGCGACGCTTGAGGGGCACAGCCTCATGCTATTCGGGTGCGCGTGGAGCCCCGACGGAACGCAGGTCGCCTCCGCCTCAGAAGACGAGACAGTGTGCGTGTGGGACGTGAACACACGGGAGGAGGTGGCCAGATTGGAGGCAGGGGCGTACACTCGTCCACGTTTCGGCTCAATGTAAGCGCTTTATGTGGGATAGGGGGTGTATTTAGGGGGTAATAAGGGGGTATTAAGGGGGGATTAGGAGGTATCAGGGTGTGTCTAGGGCGTTTTTCATGTCAGAAGCGGCTCACGTTGAGCTGAAAAGTGGACGAGTGTAAGTCCCTGATTGGAGGTGAACGTTGACTGGTCCTGTGGTGTGTACTCGTGCGCTTGGAGCCCCAACGGCGCTCACTTCGCATCGACTGACACGACGGTGCACGTGTGGGACGCCCACTCCTGGGATAAAGTGGCCAAGCTGCCGGGGCACTACGGCCGTGTGTTCGCGTGCGCGTGGAGCCCTGACGGCGCGAGGCTCGCCTCGGGGGCGGCGGACAGGACTGTGCGCGTGTGGCTGGCGCCGGGCATGACGCCGGCCGCAACGCCCGTGCTCACAGCCATAGACGGCCAAGCGGACAACAACGCGAACGTCCCCGACTCGTCCCTGGAGGCGGCAATGTCGCAGCAAGGGCGACGCGCGGAGGCGGAGGCGGAGGCGGAGGCGGAGGCTGAGGTACGCACAGAGCCAGTCCACTTGCCGGCGGACCACTCGTCCTACGAAGCTGAAGTTGCCACACACACTTGTGTGCGGCGGCTTCTGGCAGGAGACCCGGAAGCGCTGAGCGAGTGCTCCCTCGAGGAGCTGCGCCAGCTGACGGCTGCCATCGAGCGCGTCGGGCCCCGGGTGAGGGATGCTCTGCTCCGGGCGGAGTTGCGCGCTGCCGTGCGCGCCGCCGCTGCCAGCACCGCAGAGGATGCCGTCGTCTGCCGCATCTGCCGCCAGCGCCGCAAAGACACGGCGCTCAATTGCGGGTGCGTACAGTTCTCATTATAATTCATGATCTCCCACCTTGAGTCATGACATACATTGGCATCTCGCAGGCACCTGCTCTGCGGAGTCTGCGCGGGACATGTGACGACGTGCCCGGAATGCCGGGCTGCCATCATCGAGCGCCGCCCCGTCTTCTTCTAGGTCGGAGCTTGGCGCACGCGCGTTGCACATGAACCACTGAACGTCAACGTCACATAATGTAGCGGAACAAGCTGCATTTGAAAGCAAAGTGGAAAGCGTTTAATCGTATTGTAGCTTCAGGCGCTATAACCATAGGCGCTTTCACACGGGTTTTGATACTGTCAATCCACACCGCCCTGACGTGCATAGGAACCGACAAAATATAGCGAATGACGATTGCAAAGAAGACCCAAAACCACCCTATGCATCGACGCCACAGCCAGGCGCACATCGTCCACGCGTGCACGGCATCATACGAGCGATTCCGGGCTCCAAGCGGATGCATACCCGGCGGTACTAGCAGAGAGCAGAGAGGACGCTGTACATTCAAAGTACATTTCTCTTCAAACGCACGTCCGGTCGGTCGGGCAACGCGGTCGCCCCACTCGATACACCACTCGAGCGCTAGAAGTAAGCTGAAGTTATTGCTTTGGCAAAAGGTGACGCCGCCACTCCCCCCCACACCCGCCGCCACACGCCCGCCGCACACAAGTCGCCAAGAAGCTTCCTCTGCCTCCGCCATGCAGTCCCCGCCCGCCTCCGATACTGTGCGCTCCCCTGATCGCTACGTGGTGCGCCTGTCGGGCGCGCTCGCCGCGCTGCTGGGGCGAGCCGAGGGCGCCGAGCTACCCGAGGACGAGCTGTTGGGGAGGTTGAGGGAGTGGGGGCTGATAACCTACCCGTCGCCGCTGCTCGCGCCGCTTATCGTGGAGTGGCCCGATGTCCTGGCGGCAGGGGTGCTTCCGTGGCTGGACCCCACGGATCTCGCCATGCTCGGGCGGGTGGATGAGGCGAGCCGGGCAGCGGTGGTGGCCTCCGGCCTACCGCGCGCTGGGGCGACCGAGGGGGAGCTGCTGAAGGTTGTAGATTTTGTCGGGTCCGCCCAGCGGCTGGCTTGGGCCAGGCACAACGGGTGCCCGTGGGTCGCGAGGACATGTGCATTCGCCGCTGAGGGCGGCCGTGTAGAGGTGCTGAGGTGGGCGCGGGAGCACGGCTGCCCGTGGATGGAGGCCGCGGACGAGGATGACGGCGACTTCGTCATGAACTGTTGTGCGTGCGCCGCTAGGAACGGGCATCTGGAGGTGTTGCAGTGGCTTCGGGAGCAAGACTGTTCGTGCGATGCGTGGACGTGTGCGTTCGCCGCTGAGGGCGGGCACCTGGAGTTGATGCAGTGGGCGCGGGAGCACGGCGCCCCGTGGGATGAGGACTACGTTCGAGCACTCGCCGCTGAGGGCGGGCACCAGGATAAGCTGGCGAGGTGGCGCACCGAACACGGTGATCCTTGACGGCGCCCCGTGGAACGAGGACCTGGCGCGTGCACAAGCCGTCGCGCGCGGGCTCCTGGAGACGGGTCAGAGGTGGCTGGCTGAGCATTGAGCATCGTTCACGTTTGACATGATGGCATAATCCTCACGAGCACGTATTGCAGTGGGCACGGGCGCTCCACTGCCCTTGGGACCACAGACGCGGCAGTATGCACGAGAAGAAGCACACCTGGAGCTGTTGCAGTGGGTGGTGGAGCACGGTGCTCCGTAAACTCATGGTCGGGGAGACCGGTCTCCCTTATATACCGTGCTGTGATTGGTCGAGGGAATGACAACTCCCATGTGTACCGGTACACATTCTGGGGGGATTGGATTGGCACATTCTGATTGGTCTGAAAGCTTCGATTCGATACCAGATCTGACACTGGGTTTCAATCGTGCGAACTAGACTCGCGTCGCACTTAAATGCGTTGCGCTGTGCTCCAGAGGAAATAACCTTTGGCACTGAAATGCTCACCTCACAAAGCTAACACATGCTGCACTCAAAAAATGAAATCACTCATTCAGTCACCAGATATAGATTGAGAGATGACGCGGGAAACACATCTGAAAAAACAAAATGGAGATAAACAACGCAGCAGCCGCGGAGTCGCCAGCCCCCCGCTCGAGGTCGCGGACCGCGCCGTCGTCGTCAGCTATGTGCACCGTGATGAAACAACAACATAAAGCATCGAATTCGCCACTCGTTGCCTAATTCAAATTCTTGATCGTCGTTTGTGTGCACGCGCTGTGCCGATACAACATGTTCAAGCTGCGAACTCGCCACTCGTTTCCTGTTGGCAATTCAAATTGTTCATTGTGCCACACGTCTCCCTGTGCCCACCCGTGGTCCAGTCCTGTTTCTGGCATGCGACACCGCAATACCGGGTGGTCTTGCATTGCGGGCACACTTTGAACTCCTTCAGAAGGCCCTTAACCTCACACCCGTCGTTGCGGCAATACATAGCCCCTTCCGACGACATTTTGCTAAACCCAACGAGATAGTCGAGTGAATGCCCCCCCTTTTGCAACCAGTGAACCACGCCGGTCAAGACATCCTGTGGGATGTTGGTGTGACAGTCCACGACCCCAGCCAACATGGCGACGCCGGCGGCCTCCCCTGCATCCCCCGCACGCCCAACCTCGCGGGCGTAGGGCAGGTCTCCGTACATGCGAGCGGCGAGTGGCAAGCACGAGTCCGCGTGGCCGTTCTCCGCGGCCTTGCGCAACCATTGCAGCGCCCGCCGCTTGCTACGCGTGACGCCGCGTCCTAGGACCTGGCAGACAATGCTCGCCGCAGGGCGTCAAGTGATACCATTGAACTCAAGAAACGAGGTTGCGGAGGATGACTGGGCAGGCATGATCTGCCAGGCCCAGATATTGCCCGCCGCATCACGTGACGCCATTTGACTCAAGACACGAGGGTTTACAATGTGGAGGATGGTCTTGCAGGCATGTTATCACGTGATAGGCATTATCTGCCAGACCCTGCCGCGGCCGACAGTGTACACGCATAACCTCGCCACGTCATGTGACGCAGGTCAACTCAAGAAACGAGGGTCTGCGATGTGGAAGAATGACGTGGCAGGGATCACATGTCGGGCCCAACCGCGGCCGACAGTGTACATGCTAGCGAGGTTATGCGCCGCTTCCCCATAGTGTAGCGGCGCAAGTTGACTTTGAAAGCAAATTTTGAAGGCGGCTCAGCAAATTATGGTTTCAAGCGCTTAGTTCCAGGCAGTTTCAACTTCGGTTTGACAGGGTCAACCTGCACCGCCCTACCGTTGCCCCCATCTGCCGCACGCCTGTACCAGCCAATCGCTGCCGGGTAGTCCGGCGCCGCCACGCCCTCCACCGCGTCAAGCAAGTGCCCTAATTTGAACATCGCATTCGGCAACCCGGCCTCGGCGCCCATGTTGTAGCGGCGCAAGTTGAATTCGAAAGCAACACTTGAAAGCAGTTGATCATATCTTAGTTTCAAGCGCTTAGTTCCAGGCGCTTTCAACGTGGGTTTCATAGGGTCAACCTGCACCGCCCCACCATGGTGAACCAATACACCGCTTGCTCGTGCTGTTTCCTCTCTTCGTGGATGTATCCCAACCAATGCATAGCCCACACGTGCCCTTGCCCCGCCGCCTTCTTCAGAAGAGAAATGCCCTCGTCCTCCACCCCGGGTCGACACCAGCGGATAGTTCATTTGATCAGGTGTCCACATCGAAGAAGAAGAAGAAGAAGAGAAAAGATTCCACCACAAATATACTTGTCGCCACTCAATTAGCCTACAAAGCACTAACCCCTAAACTAGCTTAAACTAGCCTAGTCTAAGCCCCCCTATTGTACTAACCCATTGTAACCACTAACCCACTAACCACTAGCCCCTAAACTAGCTCATACTAGCTTAGATTAACCCCCCCCATCGCCAGCACTAGCTTAGTTCGACAAGCATACAAAGGACAGCAAAAGCATCAGGAGGCAACAAAGACTATCAGCCACGAGGCAAGGTCTCGGTCGGTGAGCGACCGGAAAGTGCGCGGTGCAAAGTGCAGACCCTACGTCCATCTGTGTCGTTCTGTCGCCCGCGCCCGCGGCCCCATCCGCTTCACTCATTAACGAGGCCCCGTGGCTGAATTGCGCTTCAATGTTGCCCTCGCTTCAGGGGCTTACACTTGTCCACTTCTCAGCTCAACTTAAGCGCATTATGTGGGATAGGGGCTGCATCCATGGGTTGTTTAGGGAGTGTCTAGGGGGTGTTAAGGGGGTGTTCGGGGGTGTCTAGGGTGTATTTAGTGTCAGTAGCGGCTCAGGTTGAGCTGAAAAGTGGACGAGTGTAACCGTCAAACAAATGGCTAGCGAGGCAGGGGCTTACACTCGTCCACTTTTCGGCTCAACGTAAGCGCTTTCTGTGAGATAGGAGGTGCGTCCAGGGGTTTCTTAAGGGGCTGTTCAGGGGGTGTTAGGGGGTGTTAGGGAGTATTAGGGGGTGTTCAGGAAGTGTTTTGTGTCAGAAGCGGCTCAGGTTGAGCTGAGAAGTGGACGAGTGTAAGCCCCTGCCTCGCTTGCCATCTGTTTCACGGTCTCGGCGCCAAGCGCCAGGGGCTTACAATCGTCCACTTTCCAGGTCATTTTGAGCCGTGTCTGGCACCCAAAAATACCCTAAACAACCCCTATGCGCACCCCCTATCCCACAAAAAGCGCCCAAGTTGAGCTGAGAAGTGAACGAGTGTAAGCCCCTGCCGAGCGCTCGAACCAGGTCCTCTGGGTCCTTCGCTTGCGTCGCCCAATCCCTGCCGGCGACGACGACGACGACCAGGTTCTGCGGCTTCACGCCCACCACGCGCGCGCCGGCCCCGCCGCCGTCAATTCGCACCTTCGCCCGCGCCATCTCGTGGCTCACCACGCGCCCGAGGCAGCCATTCAACTCGGCCGCGCCCGTCAGGCCCTCGCAACGCACGCGCGCGCCCACCGCCGGCAGCACCAGGGCTCCGGGGGGCTCCTGGCGCGGCATGCTGGAGGAAGCGGAGCAGGAGCGGGAGCAGGAGGGAGGAGGATAGGAGGAGGAGGAGTAAGGAATGACGAATGAGCAAGGTGCCGTGTTTTGCGAGGAGGACGTCGACTGATCAAGTCAGCGCCCGTGGCGTGCGGCTCGATACGCAGAGGGCCGCGTGGGGAGTCCACCGAGGTTGGCACCGTCTTCGGTGACGCGCGGGGCGCGTGCAATAGTGGTTGGGGGCGGCGCAACGACGGGGGGGCGAGAAGGTGGACCTGTATGCGCAGATCAGGTGGGGGGTATGTGCAAACATCCGGATCTGCGCAAGTTGGTGCTGCGGGAAGGGGGACCGGCGGCGCTGCTGCACTCAACTCGGGATCCACTACTACTAGTACATGATGCCAGGCGACGGTGTCCACGGCGGAATCACAGCACAACGAAACCGTACATCCAAAATGTATAGCCACGCCAAGGCTGCGGAGATTAACACCGCTCTGGCGGCGGCGCAGCTCGCGGTGTACGCGGCGGGGCAGGAGGCGGCGGAGGCTGAGCGCAAGGCGGCGCGAGCCGCGTGAAACGGCTCGAGCCTCAACGAAATATGCGCATATATGTATAAGACTACGAGTAGCTAGCTTGCAGAGTGTGCACACCCCAAGTCCCTTACTTGCCCGCTCCTCGCGCACGCTTTGTTGTCGGATCAAATCTATATTACCTGTGAACGTGACTTTCGGATGAGCCACACTTCTCCTTGTGCCCACCCGTAGTCCAGTGCTCTTTCTGGCACGCGTCGCCGCAGTACCGGGCGGTCTTGCACTGCGGGCAAACTTTGAAGTCCTTCGCACGGCCTAGAACCTCGCACGATTCGTTGAAGCAATACTTACCCCCTTCCCGCGCTACTTTGCGAAAGTCTTCTAGCAAGTGGAGTGGATTACGATTCCCCTTCACGCACCCCTTCCGCAACCATTCAAACACGCCGGTCAAGACGTCCGGGGGGAGTTCATGCCCCTCCATGAACCCGGCCGGCGAGGCGACCCCAGTGGCCTCTGCCACATGCCCAACTTCGCGGGCGTGTGGACGGTCATCGTACATGCATGCGGCGAGGCTACAGCACGCGTCGAGGTGGCCATTCTCGGCGGCCGTGCGCATCCATTGCAGCGCCCGCCGCTTGCTGCGCGTGACGCCGCGCAAGAGGGTCACTGAGAACAATCACTCAACAGGGATCGGAGCATGATTTCCTTGAGTGTGAACGTATATACACACACACTGACGAGCGGAGGAGGAGGAGATGCAACGTCGGTTGAGTGCTCGTTCTCATTAACCTCCTTGCTCGCCACAACATGTGAAACCGTTTGACCCAAAGAAACGAGGGTCTCAAATGTGAAGGAATGCTATGGCAGGCATTATCTGCCAGGCCAAACCGCGGCCAATAGTGTACATGTTGCAGAGGTTATTTGCCGCGAGCTCGTGGCCGGCAGTGGCCGCACGTTCGAACCAGCCCGCGGCAGCCGGGTAGTCGGGCGCCGCCCCGCCCACCCCCTGGTCGAGCAAGACCCCGAGGTATAGTGGCGCAAGTTGAATTGAAAGCAAAACTTGAAAGCGGCTTGCCATATTTCAGTTTCAAGAGCTTAATTCCAGGCGGTTTCAACGTGGGTTTGATAGGGTCAACCTGCACCGCCTTACCGAGGTTGAACATCGCGATTGGCAACCCGTCGTCCGCGGCCTAGGTGCAGGGGCTTACACTCGTTCACGTTAGAGCTCAACTTGAGCAACTCCAGGACACGTTCATGAGCTAAGACGGGTATGCTTGTCGCCCCTAAACTAACCTACTAAGCACCAGCCCCTATACAAGCTTAAAATAGCTTAGTTTAAACGTTTAAACCTCCTTGTTTTGCTGACCCACTGTAGTTGCCGACACTAACCCACTAGCCCACTAACCACTAGCCCCTAAACTAGCTTATACTAGCATAGTTTAACGCCCCACCTCGCCAGCACTAGCTTAATTCGACAAGCATAAAGACGGGTGATATGGTGGACAGAAGAGCTCAAGTTGAGCTGAATTGGGAACGTGTGTAAGCCCCTGCCTTGGTGGTCCACTCCACGGCTTGTTCGTATTCCTTCTTCTGATGGTGAATACCTCCCACATGATACATAGCATGCACATGCCCTTGCCTTGCCGCTTTCTCTAGAAGCGCAACCCCCTTCTCCGCCCAGGGTTGGCACCCGCAAACGTTTTCATGTGGTTGAAAGGTGACCGCCTCAACGCGTCTCGCCGGTATTGTGACTTGTGCACTTGTGAGCGACCGGAAACGTGTGGGTGCAAAGCGCGAACCCTACATCCGCAACCTCAGCCCTGTCCGCTGCGTTCAGCAACGTGACCCCCACGCTGAACTGCGCTTCCTTCTTACCCTCGGCAGCCTTGCGTTGCACGACATCCCATCCGAGCGCTCGAGCCATCTCCTCTGGGTCGTCTGCTTGTGTCGCCCAGTCCCCGGCGGCGACGATGACGACCAGGTTCTGCGGCTTCACGCCCACCACGCGCGCGCCGGCCGCGTCCAATCGCACCTTCGCGCGATCCCCCTCGTGGCTGACCACGCCCCCGAGGCAGCCATTTAGCTCGGGTGCGCCCGTCAGACCCTCGCACCGCACGCGCCCGCCCACCGCCGGCAGCTCTGGAGCGTTGCACCGCTCCCGGCGCGAGATGCTGGAGGAAGCGGAGGAGGAGGAGGAGGAGGAGGAGGAGGAGGAGGAGGAGGAGGAGGAGGAGGAGTGAGGAATGACGATCGAGCTGTGGCGTCGGATCTTATTGCCGTGATTCCCACTTATTTTTGTGAGGAGGACGTCGATTCATCAAGTCAGCGCCCGCCACGTGCGGCTCGACACGTGGGGGTCTGCCGAGGAGGACACTGTCTTTGGCGACGCGCGGGGCGCGTGCGATGTGGGGGCGCTGGGGCGTAGGCTTGTTTTATCCGTCGCAGTTATGCGTGGATGATCCTTATCCTTGTCCTCGCGGGTGCCGAGTTCAAGACCTCACTCACGTCCGCGGGGTGGGCGGGGGCGGAGCAGCTAGAGTAGTAGAGATATGCACGCTCAGGGCGTCATACGTAGGGTCGCAGCTGACTCAACACGCGGGGGCGGAGCAGCCTGCGTAGCCGGTTAGCATGCTCCGCGCGTCTTAGGGTGGTAGCTGACGCAACACTAATCCGTGCTCGGCGGCGTGACTACCCCGGCCAGTCGATTGAGTAGCAACGTTGATGCGGCCTTGAATCCTGATCGACTTCACGGTCTGTCCGCTTGAAATGGCGGAGGGGTATGGAGCTGGTTAATGCTCACCATGTGAAGCAGCTTGGGGCTCGATGAACGCCAGTAAAAATGGAAAACGTTGCTAGCTAGAAGACAAAACGAATGGTTTAAAATACTAGTCCACCTCCAAGAGCACGACGTCCACATGGTCGTGCGCTCCCTGCAGCAGCATCTCCCCCTCGAAAGTGATCACCTGCACCACACATGGGACAGGCCCAGACCAGAGCGGCTCAGCGTCTCACACACAGCTACGAGAACGGGAAAACAAGACAGTGCCTGTGTTGTAATAAGTGTCAAGGTCTCTGGCCTTGCGACAGCGGTTAGGAGGGCGACATACGTTCGTACAGCTCGGGCAAAGGTTTCGCCGCGCGCGTGGGCACGCGTGGGTGGCGGTGGCGTCGTGGGGCGAGGGCGAGAGGTGGCGGGAGCGGGGGCGGTGGCGTCGTGGGTCGGTGGTGGCAACGCGTCGGACGGATGGCGCCAGGACGGTCTACGTCAACAACCACGATGATCTCCTTTGAGGGATGTATGAGGCCTGTGTTACGGGTATATGGGGGTGTATGAGGGGTGTATGAGGAGTGTATGAGGGGTGTATGAGGGGTGTATGAGGGGTGTATGAGGGGTGTATGACGGTTATATAAAGTGTGTGAGGGCAGAGGGCAGAGAAGAGGCGGGGCACAGAGCACCCATAAGTTATCTTCAGCGGCTGAGTCAACTTGATGGACTTGCAATTTGTCATTTGTGTGACACCCACCTTTCGCTTCTTCGCCGCGCGCAGGGTCCCCACCAGCGCCTCGAAGATGTTCTGACACCGGTCGTCCGCGAACAGAACGCCGAACTTAACCTGTGGTTTGAACGGCGGTGGGGGGGCGAGGGGCTGGTTAGCTTCCTGCGAAAGTGTCCGACTGAGGCACGTTCCCCTCAAAGTCAGATACTGGAATGTGCATTTTGTGTCTCCTGTTCTGTGCTCTGCTACGCTGAGTGTCCGCCGAGGGTCGGAGCAGAGCAAGCCCGCACAAGGGGCGTCCCAGCATGATGTGTGCTCGAACCAAAGTGAGATGCGCTGTTCCGAACGTCAAGGACAGTTGGTGGCAGGCAACTTCTCTTTTGAAGTGACGTGCCGAGTTTTACGTTCTCAGCCTGGGTCGATGTCGTGTCAATCGCTCGTACCGCGGTTTCCCCGTCCGCGCTCTTGGACCCCAGCCGCTTGGAGGATGTGGTGAACGTGTATGTTGACCACATGATGCCGAGTGGCCGGATACGATGACGAGTGGCCCGGGGAGACGGGCGGGGGCGGAGGTGAGGTGGACGTGCACAGGTGCACAGAGAGAATACCGGTAGGCACTCGAGTGAAATGTAAGGTCACGGTCAGTCGCTACTGCTGACGTACCGCGGTCTTCCCGTCAGCGCCCTTGGACCCCAGCCGCTTGATCTCCTCCACCAGCATCTTCACCTCCCCCTCCACATCGAGACCCATCGCTGCGGCAGAGGCCGGCTGCCGTGTTGTGAAGAACTTGTGAACACCCATTGCCGATGCCGCAGAGGACAGGAGGCGTCAGCGCGGAGCGCGGGGAAACTCGACCATGGCTATACTCGTCCACTTTTAGGCCTGACGTGAGCACGTTTTGCGAGGTATGCTCGTAGCTTTCAGTGGCTAAAACATCTCAGGTTGATCTGAAAAGTGTGCATGTGTGCCCACCAAGGAAACCAAGGGCACAAAAGCAGCTCTCCCGAACGTTAGAAGAGAGGCCAACGATCGGTTGCACGCACAGCGCTCCGCCGAGCCGCAGCCGCCGCATCGACTTATCGACGGATCACCACGCGGTACGGCTTCTTCAGGTTGCCTGCACCGCCCGGCGGACGCTCGGCGGAACCGGTGTCAGAATGGCGCAGGGGCGGGGCTCAGCGGGGCGTGGGTCCGATGGGCGGGGTGGGGCGTGCCTCCTCGCGCTGACCCTGTTTACGATGGTGGCCGGGGCCGGCGCTAACCCGTCCAAAGGGCCGACCATCATCTACTACTCCATTCGCCAGGTACGCAATGCCTTGCCAGTGCTCGCAGCGCGCCTCCGCTGGCTGTGCACCCATCTGCCGCGAATGCTGTTGCCAGAGTCATTTCGCCCCGCCACCCATGTAGACTTGCGGCTCCCCTGCACCCAGCGGGCCCGCAGCCATGCAACCCCCAGCACCCATCCAGCTCCCCGGTCCCTCCGGCAACCGGACGCCGTGCCGATCGCGTTACCCGCTGTCGCCTCCCCCCTCGAACGCCATATGGAGCTGGTGCACGGTGCAATGCTTCCTCTGCAATCTGCAAGAACGTGGGCTCACAATTGCCGGCGGACGCGCCCCGCCGTTCCTTTCCTTGGGACGCCGATGCTTGCGCGTACGCCGCCGGGCGCGGGTTCCTTGGTGCGCTGCACTGCACGCGGGGCGCGGGCGTAGGATCCGCCCCGCCCGTGGGGTAGATGGTCGTTGGTCGCGGTGGTCTGCCTCTCCTCGAATCGAGCATTCTGTCGGACAGTTGAACAGTGTTCGTTTACTATATCCATCTCTTCAGGCTGGCTGGCTGACGCGCCCCTGCTTTCCTTGGTCTTGGTTTCGCAGGCGCAGCAGATGTGCGACATGCCGCTTCCACGGGCAGGGGGCTTTTTGAGAGTAAGCGCTCAGCCGACGTTGAATCTCCTCCTCCTCCTCCTCCTCCTCCTCCTCCTCCTCCTCCAACTCCGCGCGTCTGCATGAGCATCACCCTGAAGGCTTGTCCGATCTCCGTCGAGTGCTTGTTCTCACTGACCCTCCCGCCAGGGCCACGAGAACGACGGCTCGCCACTAATGGCTAAGGCGGCGGTGCAGGGCATGGTGGACGCGCGCGCGTTGCACCTGTGCCAGCAGTGGAACTTCGTGGTGAACCAGGCACGGGCTTCAACTCGCAGCGGCATTCAAGGCTTTCAACTTTCAACTTGTTAGACCCCGGGGGACTTCCACTTGTATGGGAAGCACTTCTCAACATACCCTGAGCCGCCGTTGTCACTTGCACCGATCAACCACCCAATGTATCCCGCATAGAAGCGCTCATGTCAAGCGTGAAAGTCGACGAGTGTACGCCCCTGGAACCAGATGCAGTCCCAAGGGAAGATGGTGGGCTACAAGATCAAACCGATCATCCCGGCTGAGAATTTCCACGATGTCAAGGCAAGGGGGTTATTGAGATCAACGACTTGCCTTCAGGGTGGATGCTCTCATATGCGCGTGCCTTCGGTTCTTGGTGGCGAGACCGTCGTATCAGCATGTACCAGTACCGGGGGCTTAGACTCCTCCACAGCACGTGTTGCGATACGTTGGGTGGTTTCATCTGTCTCAGTGACTGACACGGCTCAGGTTGAGCTGCGAAGTGGACGCGAGTAAGCCTCTGACCAGTACCCTCGGTCTGCTTGTGGTGTTTCGTCCATTCAACGTCGGTCGAGCCGTTGTTCTAGCGACCCTCCTGCCAGGGCGTTGCCGCCTCGCGCAAAGGGGGCCCAGCAACCGCGGGGGCGTACCCGCTGGTGCAGCAGGCAGTGGCTGCTCAGGGGTACCAGGAGGGCGCTGCTGAGGGCCCCGCGGCTGCTGAGGGCCCAGAGGCAGGGGCTCACATTCGTCCACTTCTCAGCTCAACCTGAGCCGTTTCTGACACAAAACACACCCTAGACACCCCTTAAAACCCCCGACACCCTCTCAACACCCCCTAAACACCCCCTAAATGCACCCCCTATCCGACACACGGCGCTTACGTTGAGCCGGAAAGTGGACGAGCGTAAGCCCCTGCCCAGAGGGCGCTCCCGATGGTGAGCACCTCGATGCGGCACAGGGTGTGCACGACGACGCGCACACCACTTTCCAGGCGCCAGACGGGACCGAGGGCGGCACGGTAGGGCGGTGCAGGTTGACCCAAGTCCCTCTTGTCTGCTCTGCTCTGCTTGTGACCACAGTTCGAATTGTGTGACTCGTCTTGTAGTCTGCAGTCTGGTTGCTAGGCGTAGGTAGCGTCGTAGCGAAGTCAACCCCGGGTTGGTACCAGGTTGATCCGGGACTGGCCGCACTTGTTTGTAGCGCTTGAAGCTAAATTATGATGGACCTCTTCCAAACGTTGCTTTCACAATCCGCTTGCGCCCTTACAGCAAGGGTGAAGGTGCGGCGAACGCGCTGGCGGATGATGTGCTGTTCGTGGGGGGTGCTTTCCTGGCCGGGTTCGCCATCCGCCACCTGTGGAACATGCGGTCATCGACGGAGTAAACTACCTCGGTAGTCCCCTCGACAACATCCGTGGCGGAGCCGCGGGCGTGAGCGGGGCCAGGGTTGGGGTCGGCAGGGGCTGTGGCTGGGGCGGCGAAGGGGGCGGGGGCAGTGGCGGGGGCGGCAGGGGGGGCGGGGGGAGCGGCGGGGGGCGGGGAGCAAGGGGAGGTGGGAACAACGGCGACGAGGACGATGAGGACCTTCATGCGGCCATCCAAGGCGAATCTCAAGGTGGCATACACGGCGGCAGCCAAGGCGACAGCAGAGGAGGGACGACGCTGGTGCGTCTATGAACAGCTGCGGCAGTCAAGGCGGCGGCGGCGGCCGCGCAGTTAGCTGCGATCGTTGCCACGAGGCAAAATATGTGATACACAGTGTGTGTAACTTTATCAATAATTTTAAATCCCAATCACGATTGCCATGAACCCACAACCCCCTCGTCGCACTCGCCGCCCTCCCAGTAGTTGTCAATACTGTAGTCTAAGGGAGCACCGCGCTCCACCGCCCACTGCAACAGCTCCAGGTGTCCTTTCCTTTTGGCCCATCGGCGCGTCCGTGCATCCAAGACCCGTGTCTGCTTCGAGGATTTCGAGACCGATGCAGAATTAAGAGACACAAACACGTCTGAAGCGTCCACAGCCCGAATGTCTTGTCTTGTCAATCATCGTCATCGCACCCAAGGCGTTCACATGCTGAGCTTCGGTTCAAGCCAGTCAGAGTAACAAGATATCCCATATCGATATCGAGGAGGACCATATTGATACTGTCATATCCCATGTCATTAGCCCATATCCCATATCGATACCGCGGATGACCATATCCATATGGTAAATAACCATATCGATATACCATATGCCATATCGACAATACATCTCCCTTATCGATATCGGATCATATCTTGTGACTCTGCACCTGAACCAGTCTGGCAGCGCGACATAGGCATTGTACTCCCGTTCATCGAGCCACGAAGCACTCGCTTCAATCCGCGTTGAACTTATTTCCGGTCGCCTGATTGGCCAATATAAGCAGCTTATGTTGGCCAATCTGATGACCCGGTTGCTTAAATTGGCCAATCAGATGACAAGGTTGCTTGTGTTGACTAATCACCCGTCGAGCGCGGCGGAAGGGGGGGTCGCGGCCTGCATCCTATATGTCTTTATTCCCACCCGTATTGGTTCGGATTCTCAGAAGTAGGCTCTCCATTCATCGTGGATTGAACGCACATGGTGCGCATACGGCCGTCCCCGTCCACCAACACTGGTATGGCGGCGTGATATAGGCGTGTCATGAAACCGTCGTAGGTATGTTGCTTGGTAATGACAGTGAAAGCGAGAGGGGTCGAAGCATGTCTGGGGATCAAAGAGAGCTAATAGAACAAAGCATGATCGAAATAGAAAGGTGCTTATTGACAAAATTGGATACTAGCCAGAGACACTATACACATTTCTCAAGGAGTTTCTCCTGGCGACATTTACCACACACATTCGAAGGCATGTCACTCACCGAGCCACTAGGCACTCACATGGTGCGCGTCAAACCAACCCCGTCCTCCACATCAGGACTGGCGTGATTCCGTCGTTGCGTTTTATGACCCGTGCACGCTCACACTCAAAGTGGCCTAAACAGGTGGCAACCTAACGTGCTAGGCCGTCAAGGTAGCACTGCCTCAGATCCCCCTCTACACCGGAACCGATCCCTCCAAGAATTGCGGCACACGCAGCAGGGCTCGCATCCTTAGGAAACACCAGTGGTATGCAAAGAGAAACGTCATTCGATAAATGAGTCTTGCAGAACGTGCCCGCGAGGCAGTCACAATCAAGCTCGCTTGCGCACTCCTTGTATGAAAAGTCAATTTCGCTAGCAACTAAAAACCCTATGGATTCAAAGAGGACATTACAGGTGGCCCGGACCACTGGTGGGTCAGGGATAACCGGGCACCAGGGCCTTACAAATGTGCCTGTCTCTGATCAACTTCAAATTTACAGATACACAAAGAAGCTACGCATACTACGGATGCACAAGGAGGCACTGGGCTTTCACCGGTGCCCCAATGACAGGGAGACATACATACAGAGAGAGACACTTCTATGTCTACAAGGAGGCACCAAGCTTTCGCCCTGGCCCCCGTGTCATGGCCCGCACACAAGGTAGCACCTTTGATGTGAAGCAAAAACGTCAAAAGTGCTCGGACACATCAAGCCGAAAAGTGGACGAGTGTCAGCCCCCTGCCGGGCACGGCCGGTACTTGTCCTTCTTGTATTTCCAGAAACTCCACCAACGCCGATCTAGTACAGGGTGCACGGAGGGGGGGGGAGAGGGAGGGGACGGCGGTCAGTGCGCAACGAGGTGCGACCCAAACTCATTAAAATATAAATTACTTTTGGTCAGGCAGGCATTGCTCGGATCGGGTGAAGTTGTGGACGTAGAGCTATTTCGTTGGAGGGATATATATGTAAACCAGGGGACGAGACGAGTGGCAGCTCACCGAGTGTCTCAGGACGGGGCGCTGCCTGCCTCACGGCGGCGACGGCGGTGACGGCGGCGGCAGGCTGGAGGCGTCGCGCGGCGGTCATATTGGCCGGGGGGGCGCCGCGGCTTGTCTGTAGAAGGGGTGTAGAAGGGGGGCGGCGTGTTGGGTGTGTAAGAGGTGTATTGGAGGCGCACAGGGGTGGGTGTAAAAGGCAGTAGGGAGAAGGGAGGAGGCAGGCTGGAAGCGGGGAGAGGGAGGAGGGAGGATGTGAAAGGGGGTACGGAGGAAGGAGGAGGGAAGGGTGCGGGAGGAGGGCGGTGGGAGGTGGGAGGTGGGAGGAGGGATGAGGACGGAGGACGGAGGAAGGAGGGAGGAGGGAGGAGGGAGAGGAGGGAGGAGAGAAAGTAGTTTAGGATAAGGTTCGGGAGTGTGAGGGGTTTATAAATGGTGTATACGGGGTGTATGGGGGCGTGTGTGAGGGGTGTCGCGCGTTGGCGTGCTCGCCTGCTGTCCGACCGCGGGACGCGCGCAGGTGGCAAACACAGCCGCGAGCAGGAGCAGCCCGAGGGCGCCGCGAGCGCTGCCTGACTGTTTGCTCATGGTGCACCTGTTACGCGTGTCGTGAGGAGAGCGCGCGCTGGGACAGGAGGGGGGCGCGCGGCGCGCGGCCGGGCTGGTCGGGTGGGTGTGCGACGCCCGTCCCCGCATGGCGTCGTCTGCCGTCGGCCGGTGGCGGCGTTCGGCAGTGCCGGGGGTTGTAAAGAATCTGCTCACAACACTGGTACTTCGGAATATTCCGTCACAACCTGTGACTCTCAAGCGTCGCCACGTAGACCTAAGCGCGTAACAAAACTAACAATATTATGACGCGTCTGATGACGACCCCCCGACCAGAACTGCGTAGCAGGGCCGTTCATCCAATTTTCCCACACCCACACTCCGCTTCTCTTGTACTGAGTTGGGGCCTTCATGTTATGGATTCGGCCTTGTAAACCCAGGGCCGTTCTTCCTATATGCCCATAAGATACCCACACTCCGCTTCTCTTGTTATGAGTTGGGGCCTTATAAATTGTTGCAAATGTCATTAGGGGGGTTTATTTCACAATTCGTATCAGCATTCTGCAGTGACATAGCCCGTCTCCTTTCATCAAATGCCCCCTTCATTCGTCAATGAAAAGGAGCTGCTGCCGTGGTCTGTCCAGGCTGCGCCACGACACCGGAAACAAACTGAAAGGCTACGGAACCTCCCCCGAAAAGCAAGGTTTATTTGCCCCCGATGAAGTATGAATCGTCCGTTTCAATTTTTGAAACAGGTAACGCGTTGCTCTGACGCCGCTGAGTTCGGGCACCTGGAGGTGATGAGGTGGGCGCGGGAGCGCGGCTGCCCGTGGGACGCGGCGACCGCGTTGCGAATGCGCCGCTGCGGGGGGAGATCTGGAGGTGTTGAGGGGGGCGCGGGAGCGCGGCTGCCCGTGGGACGCGGCGAGTGCGAACGCGCCGCTGCGGGCGGGCACTTGGAGGTGTTAAAGTGGGCGCGGGAGAACGCCTGCCCGTCGCCAAAGGCGACGCGTGATCTCGCCGCGATGTTGGGATTCTTCGAATAAACAAACCACTCCCTTACCTAAATACACAAAACGCCCCGTAAAAAGAACCTTAAAACCCATAACCACTCCGTAAATACAAGTCAGTCCCCGAATACAAGTCAGTCGCTGTCAGCGCTCGGCGCAATGAGGTTTCTCTCCGCGCTCCGAGGAGGATCCCCCCGCCCCCACCGCTGCCGCCCCCCTCCGCCGCCGCCCGCCGCCGCCGCCGCCGTCGTCGCTTACGCAGTGTGTGAGACAGAGAGCGACGCGTCAGCGTGTATGAGGAGGCACCAGGCTTCTGCATACTTGGCCCCCGCGCAGTGACCCGCACGCAAGCGCGCGGGGACGGGCTTGAGCCGTCAGCGCCGGACGCAGTGTAGACTGTGCGGTGCGAGAGCTGCCGCCGCCGCCTTGTTCGCCGCAGCCACCGCCGCCGCCGCCGCCGCCGCCCTCGTCATCCCCAACCCCGCCGACCCCCCCGCCCCCGCCGTCCCCGTCGCCCCTCTCCGCCGGGGGTTGAGGGTTTAGGGTTTAGGGTTTTAGGGTCGCCGGACGCAGTGCAGCCTGTGCGGTGCGAGAGCTGCCGCCGCCGCCTTGTCCGCTGCCGCCGCTGCCGCCGCTGCCGCCGCACTCGCCACCCCTGCCCAGGGGCTTACACTCGTCCACTTCTCAGCTCAACCTCAGCCATTTTGCGCGGTGAGCCGTGTTGTGTCCAGTTTGTGTCGAGTCATGTCCCACATGTCTGCCGAAGATACCCTACGTATGCCACTATCCCACAAAAGTGCGTGCGCTAAGCTGAGACGTGGACGAGTGTTAGCCCCTGCCCCCGACGCCGCCTGCACCGTCACCAACGCCGCCGCCGCCACCTTTTTGCCCGCCCCCGCCGCCGCCGCCTTCGCCCTCACAGCCGCCACCACCGCCGCCGTCATCGCCGCCGCTGCCTTCGCCGCCATCGCCGCCTTCGCCAACGTCGCCGCCGCCTCCGCCGCCGCCGCCGCCGCCGTCGCCGGCGTCGTCCAGTGCCGCAGCTCAGGGGCTTACTCTCGTCCACTTCTCAGCTCAACGTTAGCACCTTTTGTGGGCTACACACCACCACTTTTCAGTTTGTCGCGAGTACTTTTTGTGGCCATGTTGTATGTTTGAGTCACAAATACGACTCAGGTTGAGCTGGGAAGTGGACGCTAGTTATGGCGTCAAAGAACAAAGCTGGCTCAGGGTGAGCTGAGATTAGAGCGAGTGTAAGCCCCTGCCGCTGCTGGCACGCGACGCTGCAGTACCGCACCTTCCGGCACCGTCCGCATATCATGTGATGCACGTCGAGCTCGCCGCAGGACACGCACTTGCGGAGCTCCTTCAAGAGCGTCACGGCGGCCGATTTCGCCGGTACATCGTACCGTTCATGGCTTACATGCGCGGCACAGAGATCCAGGTACCTCTTCGCCAGAGGCAAGTTCTTCTTCACGCCGATACCGTATGGCAGGGGCTTACACTCGTCCACTTCTCAGCTCAACGTGAGCCGTGTTTGGTCACTGAAGCCACAGCAAGCGTCCACTGATCAGCTTTACCTGAGACGCTTATGCCAATGACACCTGCTGACATAGCCCACAAAAAGTGTTCACGTCAAGACGAAAAGTGGACGCGTGCAGCCCACCAAAATGCGTACGTTGAGATGAAATGTGGCGAGCGTAAGCCCTTGCCGTATGGCCACTCGTAGATCTCACCACAACCGTACAGTGTGCCCAGATGAAAGAGACTACAGGTCAGCCTTAGCCGCGTCATCAAACAAATATTGAACTCTCGTTTCTTGAGTTAAACGCCATCCTGTGGCATGGTGACCGCTGCACAATGCTTGCCACGTCATCAAACGCATCATGAACCCTCGTTTATTGAGTGGCAAGGTCATCCTATGACCTGGGTACTGATGGATAGTGCTCGCCACGTCACTGGATTTGCATTTGACTCAAGAGGCGAGGGCTCAAGATCCGTTTGATGACGTGGTGAGCAATATCAAGCAGACTGCGGGATGTGCTCGCCACATCATCGGGACTGCATTTGCCTCAAGTGACGAGGGTTCGAGATGCGTGTGATGACGTGGCGAGCACTATGCAGCAGTCCCACCACATGATATTGCGACAAAATGTCGCCTTGGTCGGCCGCCTTGCGAAACCACTCCGCCCCGAGCCAGGGGCTTACACTCCTCCACTTCTCAGCTTAACGTAAGCGCATTACGTGGGCTACACGCGCTTGCTTTTTGGCTTGACGTCAGCATGTTTTGTGGGCTATATCTAGAGGTTGCGCAGGCAAACGCGTCTCAGGTTGAGCCGATCAGTGGACGCGTGTTGTGGCTTCTGTACACAAAAGCGGCTCAAGTCGAGCTGGGAAGTAAACAGGTGTAAGCCCCTGCCCCGAGCACGCAGTTCTGCTCCAATCCCCCGGCACCAGGGGTTTACACTCGTCCACTTCTCAGCTCAACGTAAGCACTTTCCATGTACTACACGCGTTCACTTTTCAGCTTGACGTGAGCACGTTTCATGCGCTGTCAGCGGGGTTTCATCGACGGAAACGTTTCAGGTTGAGCTGAAGTGTGCACGGTAGTCGTGGGATCAGGGACCAAAAGCGGCTCAGGTTGAGCTGAGAAGTGGGGGAAGTGTAAGCCCCTGCCCGCCACCAGAGCAATATAATGCGCCGAGTTGGCGTAGACCGGCAGCGTGCCCGAGGCCAGCCGCGCGGCGGTACATCGCCATCGCCTTAGCATTGTCCTGATCGAGGCCCGCCGCTAGCGACTGTTGCATAGTGCTCGCCACGTCATAGGATGGCGTTTACTGAAGAAACGAGGATTCAAGACGCGTTTGATGACGCGGCAAGCACTATCCATCAGTCCCTACATCATCCGACAGATTGTTGGATAGTGCTCGCCACGTCATGGGATGGCTTTTGATTCAAGAAACGAGGGTAAAATATGCGTGTGATGACGGTCAAGAAGCTTTCCGGCAGTCCCTACCCTCATTCCCCCCCAGGTGCCAGTGGCCGAGTTCCGTCGAAGCCGCTGCATTGCCACGCTTGGCCGCCCTGCACACAGGGGCTTACAACCGCTCACTTCTTGGCTCAATGTAGGCACTTTTGTGGGCTACACACCTCCACTTGTCAGAGTGTCGTGAGCACATTTTGTGGGCTGAGGTCGGTATTTGGGTCGCAAAAAACGGCTGAGCTTGAGGTGGGAAGTGCACGCCAGCTGTGGCTTCAATGACCAAAATTGGCTCAGATTGAGCTGAGAAGTGGACGAGTGTAAGCCCCTGCCTGCGCATCCGCATCGCGTACTCAGTTGGCGCCATCACGCCCCGTCGTCGGGGCTTACACTCGTCCACTTCTTGGCTCAACATAAGCAAGTTTTGTGGGAAAGGATGAGTCTGTGGGTGGAGTTAGTGACACTAAACGGCTCAGGTTGAGCTGAAAAGTGGACGATAAGCCCCTGCCCCGTCGTCGCCCTCCTCGCAATCGCCGCGGGCTCGGGCCACGCTTGGCCGCCTTCTTGAGCTTCTGCTTCACGTCCCCACTCACTCGTGTACTTCACTCGTCCACCTCACTCGTCCACCTCACTCGTCCACCACACTCGTCCACCCCAGTCTACTACCTCACTCGTCCACCTCACTCGTCCACCTCACTCCTCCACCTCACCCGTCCACCACACTCGTCCAACCCAGTCTACCACCTCACTCGCCACCTACTCGCCGCAGGTCAGAGCCACGCTTGGCCGCCTGGAGCTGCTGCTTCACGTACCAGTACTCACTCACTCGGCGCCAGCACCGCCCAGCTTTGGTTCAAGTTACCTTTCACAACTATGTTTCTTCTCAACTAACTTTATTCTCAACTGACTTGCTTCTCTATGCTCGAGGTGCAAGGGCTCGAGCTGTTTAGGGCTCGACGGGGGGAAGCGGCTCGCTTTTCTCACTCGCGCGGGCGATCGCGGCCGTCTCCGCCCTGGCTGTAGCGTCGCAAGATGAAACTGGAAACAAACGTTCAAAGCAGTCTGTGATATTCCGGCTTCAACCGCTGAAACCATATGCGCTTTCACCATGGGTTTTGATACTGGTAACCTGCACCGCCCTACCTGGCATGGCGCCGCAGGCGTTCGCGCGCGTTGAGGAAAATGAGACCGAAGATGACGAGGATTAAGACGGCGATGACGGCATAAGCGATCGATAGAGTCGTCGACGTCATAGCGCTGAAGCACGAGGACGCCCTGCCTTGTACCAGGGCTTTCACTCGCTCCCATTTCAGCTCAACTTGAGCTCCTCTGTCCACCGTATAACCCAAAGTAACTCATGAATGTGTCCTGGAGTTGCTCAAGTTGAGCTCTGACGTGAATGAGTGTAAGCCCCTGCCTTGTATACCCTGGACGGACCTCCGCCTAGCCCCGCCACCTACGTCTACTTCTCCTCTGCCGCCGCCCTCACTCTCCTCCTCCGCCGTCGCCTCCGCCGCCCGTGCTCGCCTTCGCCGCGGGTTACAAGCGCGGCAGCGAACCTGCGCGTTGCGCGGCGGGGTGTCCGGAATGGGGAAAAGATTAGAGTATCCTTGGGAAGGTTTCGGCGGCGAAAGTGGCGGTTGAGGCGAGAGCGGCGACGGCAGCGGCGACAGTGGCCACAGCGGCGTGGGGTAGGCACGGGTGGCGGCGACGGATTACAAGCGCGGCGGCGAGCCCGCGCTTAGCGCGGCGGGGGACTCCGAATGGGGAAAAGAAGAGAACTCGTACTGTACTTACACACCTGTGCTGCTCGGACGCGCAGTAATATTTCAGGGTGACCGAGGCAGTCTGGCGAGGCAGTCTATGGAGCACGCAGCACGGTGCACGGTACTGTGCGTGTGAAGTGCTCCGCGCGTGCCCCCACCACACGGTTTACAAGCGCTGCGGCGAACCCGCCCGTTGCGGAACGGGGGAATTCAAGATATTCTATCCGATGACTGTACAACGTGGTCGGGCGGTCAGATAACTAACAAACAAGGTGAAGTCCCTCGACTCTAGCCATAACACGAGCGCCTGAACCCAAGCACGATCGCCAGCATGAGCGTCCTCGGTGCCGCATATGGCATGTCACTGGCCCGCGCCGCGCCCTCGCTGTGCCGCGTCGCGCGCGGCCGCCGTCCCGCCAGGCAGGGGCCATCCGAGATAATTTATCTTCCTTACTCGTACGGAAAAGATATTTGCTTCAAAAAGTGCCTTGTTAGTCGGTATGAGGAGTGTGTG
>Ga0307489_10000452_pt1 | contig 24970 bp, 46 predicted proteins | sample SB12metaG_FD_202247 | JGI IMG/M metagenome (GOLD analysis project Ga0307489, IMG submission 202247) | Sea-ice brine microbial communities from Beaufort Sea near Barrow, Alaska, United States - SB 1.2 | ecosystem: Environmental > Aquatic > Marine > Coastal | place: USA: Alaska | collected... | reverse complement strand
AGATGATGCGATGCGATATCTACTTCAAAGAAAATCCACACAAAGGCGGAATCGTTCGTTTTATAGGCACCTCATGCCAGCTAGCCGCACACTGCGCTGTGTGAGGTACTGCGCCGCCGCCGCCGCAAAACTGACACCCGCCAGGAGCCGCACGGCACCCACGTCCAGGGGCTTACACTCCTCCACATCTGTGCTCAACCTGAGCCGTTCTGATCACTGAAATCAGCAAAGCACCCCAACACATGGGACAACAAGTGCTCGAGTTGAGCTGAAAGTGGACGAGTGTAAGCCCCTGCCCACGTCCGCCGCCACCACGCACAGAACGTTGAGCGGCGCCAGCAACATGAGCGTCAGCGGCGCGACCCGCGAGAAGGGGCTTACATCGTTCACATTAGAGCTCAACTTGAGCACATTCGAGACACATTCATTGGTCAAGTTGGTTTATGTGGGGCACAAAGACAGCTCAAGTTGAGCTGAAAGTGAATGAGTGTAAGCCCCTGCCCGCGAGAAGGACCACAGGTAGTTGGTGAAGCACACCGCGTTGGGCGCCGCCGCCAGCCAGGGACTGACACTCGTCCAGTTTCCCAGCTCAAGGTAAGCACTTTTTGTTGGATATGTCGAGTAGCGTCAGTCTGTCAGTGACTGAAACGGCTCAGGTTGAGCTGAAAAGTGGACGAGTGTAAGCCCCTGCCGCCAGCAGCATGGCGAAGTTGCGTGCCGCCCACGGCCAGCGCGCCGCGGTCTGCAGCGCCGCCGCTAAAGCCACGGGCCCGTGCAGGATGTGCGACACCGCCGACAGGCACAAACTCGCCACGATGGCGGCCAAGGTGGAGCGGCGCAAGTTGAATTTCAATGCAAATTTTGAAGGCGCTTCATCATGTTTTAGTATTCAGCGCTGAGATCCAGGCGCTTTCAACGTGGGTTTGACAGGGTCAACCTGCAGCGCCCTACCAAGGGAGGCGCGTATCGTTGCGAGCCGGTGAGGGATTGGAACAGGATGGTGTCCTCGTGCAGGAGGAGCAGGATGGGCGCCAGGGCGAACACGGAGGTGTCGCTGCCCTGCGCCACGCGCCGGCTCAGCAGCACCGACACCGCCAAGTAGGGACTGGCATATGTTGGTCGCCACGTCACAGGACCCCGTTTAGATCAAGAAACAGGGTTCTAAGAGGGTTCTGAGTTGCTTGAAATTGCGGAAGGGCTTGGTTCAGCTCGCTAAATGAAGCGCCTTGGGGCTCGATGAACGTAAAAAGAAAAAACTATGTCGAGGATTCTGATGGGTGTCAATGATGTGGCAGGCAATATCTGGCAGGCCTCACGGTGAAGGCGATGAGGGTGGCGACGTTGCCGACGACGGGCATCCACGCCGCGGAGAGCGCCGCCATGGTCCGCTGCGCCAGCGCGCCGCCCGCGCCGCGCAGATGCGCCGGTCGGCGCCCCGCGAAGGGCGCGAATGCAAACGCCTTACCCGCCCCACCCCCGCGCCCGCCCCCCCCGCCTCCGCCACCGCCGATTCTCCGCCCCGACCCGCCCCCCTTCACCCCCGCCATGACGCCCTTCCGCCCCCCGCCGCTATACCCCCCACCCCCAACCCCGCCGCCGCGGCCCCCTGCGCCGGCCCCTCCCCCGCTGCCGCTAATGGCCGCAACTTTGAGCTTGAGCGCGAACGCCACCTGGAGCGTGAGCCCCGCTGCTACGCCCAGCACACCGATGCGCGCCTCCTCCCGCCGCACGCGCTCCTTGGTGTACCGGCGCAAGTTGAAATCGAAAGCAAAATTGAAGCAAAATTGAAAGCAATTTGCAATGTGTTAGTTTCAAGCGCTTAGTTCCAGGCGCTTTCAACGTGGGTTTGATGGGGTCAACCTGCACCGGCTTACCTTGGGCCCCGCTGCCGACGTGCCCGCCGCCGAGCTCGCCTGCGACGCGTACGCCGCCGCCAAGCACACCAGGTATTAGGGGCTCACACTCGTCCACTTTTCGGGTCAACGTAAGCGCTTTCTGTGGGATAGGGGGTACATGTGGGAGTTGTTTAGGGGTTGTTAAGAGGGTGTCCGGGGGTGCTTCGGGTGTTTTTTGTGTCAGAAACGGCTCAGGTTGAGCTGAAAAGTGGACGAGTGTAAGCCCCTGCCAGGTACCCAACGAACACGTAGGGCAGCTGCTGCGGCGACGTGGCGGAAGGGAAGTACGTGAAAGCCAGGAAGATGGCGACGAGCGCGCACGCGCAGCACAGCGGCGCGGCGAGCGAAGCGTTGGACCCCGGGAAGCAGGGGCTTACACTCTTTCACGTTGGAGCTCAACTTGAGCATCTCCAGGACACATTCATGAGTTAAGTTGGGTTATACAGTGGACAGAAGAGCTCATGTTGAGCTGAAAAGATAACGAGTGTAAGACCCTGCAGGGAAGTATTCGAGCGTGAGGTAGAGACCGAAGGAGGCACCCGCGCCGGCGGCGAGCAGTGCCCGCACGGGCGCGGGGGTGTTGCCGCCGCTGCCGCCGCCGCGCCGCCTCGGGGAGGACGCCACGAAGAGCCCCGACAACACCGTGAGGATGAGCAACCAGCACGGCCAGCCGCGGTGCGTGCCCCGCCGCAGCCCGTAGATGTCCACGTCATCCGGCTCCGTGTCCGGCACGTGCTCGGAATCGTACGAGAACCAGGGGCTTACACTCGTCCACTTTTCGGCTCAACGTAAGCAGATTTTGTGGGATACCCTTTGGGTGCATGATTTCCCACCAGTCTATTAGATAGAGGGACACCGGGAGGTGTGACCAAACTGGCTTAGGTTGAGCTGAGAAGTGGGCGAGTGTGAGCCCCTGCCCAGAACCCGATCTCGCCCTTCCACGGCATCGGCGGCCGCAGACCTATCAGCATCCCACCCGCCACCACCAGCAGCATGAGCAGGCGCAAAGCGAGGGAGTTGTGCTGGAAGTGGCGGCGGAGCAGAGGCGTGATGCCCAGGCCCGCCGAGAGCAGCAGCCCCCCGAACAGCGTGGCGTCCGACGGCCGGTGGCCCGTCACAGCGAACACCACGTCGAACACCGCGAAGCAGGGGCTTGCACTCGTTCCCACTTCAACTCAACATGAGCTCCTCAGCACACCGTATGACCCAAATTAACTCATCAAAGTATCCTGGAAATGCTGAAATTGAGCTGTGACGTGAACGAGTGTAAGCACCTGCCGCGAAGCGCGCGTGCAGCAACGCGGCGCAGAGAAGCCCGGCGTGCGCCATGCCCCTCACCGCCGACATCCGCTCCCCCCGCTTCGTCCCGGGCTCCACCACGTGCGGCGCCGACGCCGCGAGCGCCACCAATATCGACGGAGCCAGCGAGTGGCTTCCTGGCTGTAGTGGCGCAAGTTGAATTTGAAAGCAGAAATTGACAGCAGTATATCATATTTTCAAGTGCTTCATTCCAGGCGCTTTCAAGGTGGGTTTCATAGGGTCAACCTGCACCGGCCTACCTGGCAGCAACACCAGCGCAATCTTCCCTCCGTGAATGCACCGCATCAGCCACGCAAATGACTTGGGAATGCGACCATCACCCTCCAGCTTCCCCGCGAGCGTGACCCCCGCCACGGACGTCAGGGCCACGAGGTACGGCGGGTACATCGGCTCCCCGTCCTCGTGCGCCTCCGCGTGCAGCGCGTCCTCCACGCATGCGAACACCAGTGCATGCGCACACAGCAACAGCCCCAGGGTAGAGGGGGTGCACCCTACGGCGGCCAGGCCCGGGGCGGACGCGGCCACCGCGAGGCTGAGCAACAGAAACTGGCAAAGCTCCCCCATTGGCGTGCCGTCGATGTCGACTTGAAGGCTCCAAAAGTTGCGAGCCAAGAACCACCCCCCGCACACGGTGGCGCCGCACACGAAAAGGCAGTAGTCGCCCAGGCTGCGGCTGCCGTGGAAACGCGCCACGCCCCAGGCGCTAGCCGCCGCCGCGGGCAGCAACCAGAGCGGCGCGCCCACCGCCAGCGCCGCCGCACAGCTGGCGATCACCAACGCTACGCCGATGAGCCAGGTGGGGATTCCGCCCCTGGCCCCCGCGGCGCCCGTGCACACCGCCGCTACCGCCGCCAGGGTGTAGCGGCGCAAGTTGAATTTGAGACCAAATTTTAGAAGCAGTACATCACACTTTAGTTTCCAGCGCTTCGTCCAGGCAGTTTCAACGGGGCTTCCATAGGTTCAACCTGCACTGCCCTACCAGCGCCCCGTACAGCGCGGCAGTGACCAGCACGTAGCTCCACGGCGCGGGCACCCGGACGCAGGGGCTTACACTCGTGCACGTCAGGGCTCAACTTGAGCAACTCCCAGCACACATTCTTGAGTCAATTTGGGTCACACCGTGGACAGAGGAGATCAAGTTGAGCTGAAATGGGAACGAGTGTGAGCTCCTGCCCGGACGTACTCCCCGAAGCCGCTGAACACAACCCGCCCCTCCAGCCCCGCCGTGAACAGCACCAGTGACAGCCCCAGAACAAAAAACCTCAGACCCGCCAGGCAGTGCCCGTCGTGCATGCCGGGCAGCCACCACAGGCCAGGGGCTTACACTCGTCCACATCTTTGCTCACCCTGAGCCGTTTTTGTCACTGAAACCAGCAAAGCACCCCAACACACGGGACAAAAAGTGCTCACGTTGAGCTGAAAAGTGGACGAGTGTAAGCCCCTGCCACAGGCTGCCGCTGGAGGCGTACACGCACAGGAACACCATGGGGAACGACAGCAACAGCGCCGGGCAAGAGGGTCGTTGAGAATGTCAGGCTCGGGGTTCAGGGTTTAAGATTTAGGGTTCAGGGTTAAGCGAGATTGAGCAAGACTTCAGGGTGAATGTAGGCTCAGGGTTGAAGGGTGAATGTTTCGACGCACGGACTGACTCCGTTGGCTCATTCAACGTGGGCCAAGCGCGTGGTATCGATGCCCGCCCTGCCAAGCTGCAGAGATGCTCAAAGGAGTGCGCCAGGGAGTGGCCAACCATGGTGGGCCAGTGGGCAGGGGCTTACACTCGTTCCCATTTCAGCTCAACTTGAGCTCTTCTGTCCACCGCATAAACCATCTTAATTCATGAACGTGTCCTGAATTTGCTAAAGTTGAGCTCTAACGTGAACAAGTGTTGCTCAAGTTGAGCTCTAACGTGAACGAGTGTAAGCCCCTGCCAGTGGGTTCCCACGTACGTCATTGCGGGGACAAACACCAGAGCGGCGGCGTGCATGGCGGCCTCCGCGGGGCTCAGGATGAGGCACTCGTCGGTGGCCCATGACTTGGTGGCGCCGGCAGCGGGGGGCGTGCGGAAGGAGGAGGGCGCCGGCATCGTGAAGGAGGAGTAGAACCACGCGAGGAGCGGCGCGAGGTAGAACGGCGCGGGCCCGGCGCCAGGGGCTTACGCTCGTTCCCATTTCCGCTCAACTTGAGCTTACTTTGCCCCTGTTCGCTCAACTTAGGCTGACTTTGTGCCCCACATAACCCAAATTCATCCGTGGATGTGTCCCGAAGGTGCTCAAGTTAAGCTCTGACGTGAGCGATGTGTTCCCGAAGGTCCTCAAGTTGAGCTCTGAAGTCAGCGAGTGTAAGACCCTGCCCGGCGCCGACGGAGGCAACTATGGCCCAGCCCAGGATGGGCCCGCACACGAGAGGGACGCACGCGAACAGCATGCGCTCCGACGCCAGCACCATCCCCGGGAATTGCAGCTGCACCCAGCGGAACTGCAGGGGCGGGGCGACGGAGTGGTGGAGGGATGGAGGGTGTGAAGGCGAGGCGGGGAGGTTCGTTTGCGATGGAGTGGTGGAGTGTTGGAGGGTGTGAAAGCGAGAGCGAGACGGGGAGGACGGTTTGTGGCGGGTGGCATGGGATGGTGTGAAGTGTAGCCAGTCAAGGCCCGATGTGCCAGCGCCCGGGGAAAGGGATGAGCACCGGTCAACTCTTTGGTGGATGACGAGGCGAGCACCGGTCCCATCTCACCTTTGCGCGTCGCGGAGGGAGGGGATAAAGAAACTTGAAAATAAAATAGGGTTCGATCGGTCTGGGAGCGGGAGGGCATGGGCACCTGGAGCGACGCCCAGAGGCCGGTGAGGAACAGATTTTGGCCGTTGGCGACGAGCAGGAGGAACGACACGCTGGTCGGGCGGGCGCTGCTGAACAGGTCGGACGCGATGAGCATCGCGAGATACACGCCTGCGGCCAGGGCCGTGACACGGCATCCCCATGCACCTGAGGAGCTTTTAGTTGGCGTTGAGACGAGGGCGAATGAGTAAGTTTGCACTGGGAGCGACCTGCCAGCAGCGCTACCCGCCTCGCCGGCAGTGGGTCCGGAACATGTTGTCACACCTGTGGCGGCACGAAATGTGCGGAAAAGGGAACGGCACGTGCGGCCCCCTACCGATCAGCGTCGCCCATACGGACACCAGCGCTCCCTCCGTCATCTTCAACACGTCGAGGATGTAACTGACCATCAGTCCCACGAGGAGCGTCCCGAGCAACGCGGCGCCGCCGGCGCCCGCGAGCATGAGGATGGACGGCACGATGGCGGATGCCACCCGCGTGTTGTACGCCCATCGGCCGCTCTGGTAGCGCGCCGGCGCCGGCGCCATATCGCCTTGCCCCTGAGTTGACGGTTGGAGGTGCCCTGTGCCTGTGCCAGTGTCCCCGCGGGGTCAGGATCGCAGGGTTGTCCCCACACCCCTCGAGGGCGGTCCCCCAACCCGGCGAGGGGAGTACTGGTTGTTCCCGGCGCTCGAGGGCTGGACGCCGGCGGCGGCTGGCCACTGCGATCTCGGGAGTGGCGCCGCGCCCCGTCCCCGTCCCGTCCTTGTCCCGGTCGTCTGCGCATAATGCTCGAGTAGAATACTCTTCCACAATCACCATCATTATCCGCGATTGGAGTTTTTGAATCGAACGGTCAAAAACGTTCCCTACATTGCTCACAAAGCGCCCCGCACTCTCCGCACGCCGGTGAAGAATGGCGCGCGGTTCGGTGGCGGCTGCCAAGCCCGTTGCCACGCTTTCCACGTTAACGGACGAGGTGGGCGCCGGGCTGTACTGCCGCCGTCTGGGCATCAACGCCGCGCAGTGCCGCGGCACCTGGCTCGGCCTCTGCGACTTCATTTACAATGTCCTCAAGAAAAACAAGGCGAGCACGCGTTACTCCCAGCGGCGGCGTCGCAATTCCCGTGTTTGCTGATAGTGTAACCGTACCCGTCCTCGTCCTCAACATTCTCGTTCTCCTCCTCCTCATCCTCCTCCTCCTCCTCCCGCCCCTCCTCCTCCCGTCCCTCGTCCTCTACCTCCTCATCCTCATTTTCTGTAGCTTCCTCCCTTTCCTCCTCGTCCACCTCCTCCTCCTCCTTTCCAACGGAGGCGTCGTAACCCCTCCCTGTGTTCGCGTCCCTCCTCTCGAGCGCGTTTGCACGCAACCTTGCGACGAAGCATCGCGGGCGTCGGCCACTCGCACGCGGAGTTCCCTCGCGGAACACACAAATTCAGAATTGCCAGCTGTGGGAAGACTTCTAGTTTAGTTGCCTCCCACCACTGGACCGTACCCGACAATGCGCAGGGCGTGTCGCTGCCCGGGCTGGGGAGCTTCGCGGTGGGGCAGTGCGTGGACAGCATAAGCGGCGCGGCGGCCTCCAAGCGCGCGCCCGTCTTCGTGCTGCACGACGTCTTCAATGGGATCTCGCAGGCATGGGCTTACACTCGCACCCATTTCCTCTCAACTTGAGCTTACTTTGCCCCTTTCCGCTCAACTTGAGCTTACTTTGTCCCCCATGTAACCCAAATTAACCCGTGGGTGTGTCCCGAAGGTGCTCGGGTTGAGCTCCAACGTGAGCGATGTGTACCTCAAGCTCCCCAAGTTGAGTTTTGAAGTGAGCGAGTGTAAGCCCCTGCTCGCAGGTCAAGGGGCGGTACTTCCTCAAGGCATCGCCCACCTACGTGCGGGTCAACTCACTGTCGCTCGCTGCCAAATGCAAAATGCACAAGTCCGCGGTCACGTACATCCTCAAGGTAGGGGCGGTGCAGGTTGGCAGTCGCAAAACCCGTGTTGACACCCAGCGCCTATGGTTTCAGCGCTTCGAAGCTACAATGATGAGTTGCATTCAAACTTTACTTTCAATTTCAACTTGTGCGCCGCTACGTCAAGGAGATCTTCGCAGCCATCGCCACGCGCCTCAAGGCGGGGCGCGCTTGGCTCAAGACACCAGTGCATCCCTGTCCAGGACAACCTACCTGTGGCTCGAGTGTACCTGTGTATCCGTATGCACTGAGCGCACCCTGCCCCCAAACCCTTGGTGGATGAGCAAGCAGTGAGGTTGCTCAATACACCAGTGCCTCCCTTTCCAGCTCAACCTGCCTTTAGCTCGAGTGTTCCTGCCGTGTGTATCCGTATACACTGAGCGCACCCTCCCCGTGGTGGATGAGCAAGCAGTGAGGTTGAGGTCCGGCAGGACGGAGTGTAGTGTGCGGCCCTCGGCGACTAACTCGACGCATTGACTCGACCCTTGCCTCAACACATTGCCAACCCTGGTCCTTTACGTTAAACGCCCACCGCCTTGATGTTCCGAGCATTTTCTGCTTGGCCCTAAGCGACGGAGGGCAAGGAGCTGGACGTGGACTTCACGTTCGCGCGCCTGACCAACACGTCCGGCCGCGCGGAGCTTAAGTTCAACCAGAGCTTCCTCAACGACTTCGGCATCGCCGCCGAGGAGTCGCCGCCCAACTCCCGCGGCCGCTTCCTCCAGTCCAGGTCACCGCTTGACGTCACCATGAAGATCACCCGCACCACTCCCGTCGCAATGGTAGGGCCTGGCGGATTATGCTCGCCACGTCATCATACATATTTTAGACCCTCGTTTCTTGATTTCAATTGCAGCCCATGACGTGGTGAGCATAATCCGCAAGGCCCTGCGCGTTGGCCGCCGTCGCTGCTGCTTCCGCATCGCCCTTCCACCGCGGCGACCCCGTCACGGAGGTAACACCCAGCGACCTCGCTGCCGTCGGCGCGACGCCAATGGCCACCACGCGCGTGTACACCGGCGGCGCCCCCGCCCCCGCCTCCGCCTTCGTCGCCCCCGCCGCCGCCGCCGCCGGCTCCGCGCTGGGTAGGGCCTGGCGGATTGTGCTCGTCACGTCATCATCCACATTCTAGACCCCCGTGTATTGAGTGAATCCCCGTGTCTTGAGCCAAGTTCCAACTTATGACGTGGCAAGCATAATCCGCCTGGCCATAGCGCTGGGCCTGAAGTTCCTCTCCCTGTGCGGCAAGCAGGACCGCCTGAACAGCGGCACCATCGACCGCCTGCTGGTCGAGCGCGTGCTCAACGGCGACTGCAAAGATCTCATCGCCGACCTCCCCGCCGCGGTAGTATTCGATGCGCTCAAGAGGCACGCCGGCGGCAGGGGCGTACACTCGTTCCCATTTCAGCTCAACTTGAGCTTGTTCTGTCCACCGTGTAACCCAAATTATCTCATGACTGTGTCCTGGAGTTGCTCAAGTTGAGCGCTAACGTGCACGAGTGTAAGCCCCTGCTCGGCGGGCGCATGGGGCGCTACACCTACTACCTGCCGCTGCTGCGGACACTGGAGGAGGCGGCGGCGGCGGTGGAACCCCGGCTGCCTAAGTCGGCGTGGGGCGACGGGCCCTCCCCCGAGGTAGGGCGGTGCAGGTTGACGCTATGAAATTCGAGTTGAAAGCGCCCGGATCTCTGCTCTTGAAACTAAGATGTGATGAGCACTTTCAAGTTTGCTTCAATTTTGCTTTCAAATTCAACTTGTGCCTCTACACCGAGGAGGTTGAGGCGGTGAGGGCGGCTAAGGAGGCTGGGCAGGCTAAAGCGGCGACGACAGCGGCGGCGGCGGCAGCGGCGGCAGCGGCAGCGGCGGCGGCAGCGGCGGATGATGCAGCCGGGCACGACAGCGAGCCCGTGGAGTTCGGAGGGCCCATCGCGGAGCTGTTCCACTCCTTTGGCGCCGGCTCCCGCGGTAGGGACAACTCGATTCACCACGTAGTGAACCGTCATCCTCCGCATAGCGTACCGTTGCTCGCCATGTCATAGTGTACGATGACGATGTCTCCCCAAACCTATGACGTCTCGGTGAGCATCATTACTCGGCCCCACGGGTCGGCGTCCCGCGGCTGAAGCTGACCGAGTTCAACCGTGGTTACGGCGCGGCGCTCAAGCAGTACAACGCGCTGCAGCCGGGCGAGGCAGGGCCTCCTACGCCGTGCCCCATTCCTCTCAAGTTTGAGCCAGTTCGTCCTGACTCAAACTAAGTTATCACAGTTTTATGCCTCGAGGATGTTACGTTGAGCCACCACGTGGTCCCATGGGTGCTCCCTAAACCCTAAACCCTAAATCCCATGGTTACGGCCCTGCGGCGCGGTGACGCCCAAGGTGACCTCCAACCGCGCCATGAGCTCCACCTACCGCCCATCCACCGCCACCACCAACCCCATGGGGCAATTTCTGCAGACGCAGATCGACTCCAAGGTAGGGCGGTGCAGGTTGACAGTATCAAAACCCGTGTTGAAAGCAAAGCGCCTTTGTTTCAGCGCTTGAAACTAAAATGTGATGAACGGCTTTCAAAATTTGCTTTCAAATTCAACTTGCGCCGCTTCACCAAGGCGGCGGCGAAGCGCGCTGAGGTGGCGGCGTCGCGCGCATTCGACAACATGCAGCTGACGTCGGCGCGCGCGGAGATTGCGGCGGACGCGGAGACGGACGCGGATCGCAAGCGGCGGAACGCGATGGAGCTGCGGGCATGGGCTTACACTCGTCCACTTTTCAACTCAACCTGAGCCGTTTCTGACACAAAATACTCGCTGCATACTCCCAATACCCCCAAACATCCCATACACACCCCCCAAGCAACCTCTAAACGCAAACCTTGTCCCACACAAAGCGCTTACGTTGAGTCGAAAAGTGGACGAGTTTAAGCCCCTGGCTGCGGGCGTCGTGGGACGCGCAGCTCACGGAGCGCTCCCGGCTCAAGAAGGCAGGGTTTAGGGTTTAGGGTTTAGGGGACGCGCAGCCCACGGAGCGCTCCCGGCTCAAGAAGGCAGCGCCTGTCACTGGCACTCCTCGGTTGATAGGGAGGCACCTCTCGGTTGATAGGGAGGCACCCCTCGGTTGATAGGGAGGCACCCCTCGGTTAATAGGGAGGCACCCCTCGGTTGATAGGGAGGTGGTCCCCTTTCCAGCTTACTTTAAGCCGATTCGTTCCTGAAAACTCCTAACTTGAACCTCGAAGGAGAACCACAGGATGCCTTGCTGTTCGATGAACATCGGTGAAAATGAGCAAACGCGGGAGTGGTTGTGTACGGCCCTGCGCTCAGGATCTGAACCGGATGGGCCAGGCGTGGCCCTACGGCCCGCAGCATGTCATGCCCCGCACCCCGATCATCCAATAGGCCGATTTCGGTACATCGCATAGGTGAAATGCCCATAGAGAGTTGCGGACAAAGCGTCGGCGCTCGGGGCGGGAAAGAGGGCGCCAGGTTGAATGCCCATACAGAGTTGCAGACAGAGCGTCAGCGCGCAGCTCGGGAAGCGATATACCGAAATCGGCCTAGTCAACTGTGTTGATGAGATCTGCATGTGAGCGCCTTGCTTGGGGCTCGATGCACAATAGTTAAATTAAAAGTGGTGACGGGATAGGCGGGAGCTCGTCGGAAGCGGAAAGCGGGGGAACAGGGAAACCGGAGCAATTATGTACATTTGATGCGTGCGGCAGTGCGATAGCAGTGATATTTAAACGATTTTTCGTTGAAAATGTATCAAACAGAATCGTTGCGTGCACTACGAGAATGAAACTATTCGAGCTACTGGTTACACTACAGGTTCAACGCAGTCGCAGTCGCATTACATGCCAGCGGCGGTCTCGGCGGCGTCCTCAGCAGCGACGGCGGCGTCGGCGTCAGCCGCCGGGTCGACGGCGCGGAGCTCCATGTCCACGGCGTCCTGCTCCACGTCGGCGTCCACCGCACCCTCAACGCGCAGGGGCTCCGCCGCCACCTCACCCTCATACGCCACCACCGCGTCTGACGCCGCCGCCGCCGGCTCCGCCACGGCCTCCACCACCGCGGGCGCGACGGGCGCGACCGTCACTGCGGGCGCAGCGGCGTAGAAGTCGACGAAGTCCGCTTTGGGCGCGGCGGGGGCGGGGGCGACGACCGAGGACTTGAATTTGTCATCGAAGTAGTCCACCTTGGTGGCGCTGTCGTCGCCCAGGAGGCCGGTGATCAGGGGCTTACACTCGTCCACTTTTCAGCTCAACGTGAGCACTTTTTGTCCCATATGTTGGGGTGCTTTGCTGATCTCAGTGACAACAACGGCTCAGGTTGAGCAAAGACGTGGACGAGAGTAAGCCCCTGCCGGTGACGGGGCCGCCGATGGCTTTCTCGAGGACCAGCATGGCGACGAGGCCGACCATGGCGGCGCGGGAGTTGGCGCGCTCCGCGTCGATGCTCCACGGGCCCGAGGTCTTCAGCGTCGACGGGTTCGCCTTGTACAAGAGCCCTTGATTAAATTTACGAATCACCGATTACTCTTAGCTCTCATCAAAATGATGCTTATACCACCTTATAATATATATCCCCCCTTACTGTACACAGGCCTCACATCACTTCCCTCTCAACCTTAACTTCAGCGCATCTCCTCGCACGTCGAGTTGTGAAGTTGAATCCACTCGTCATAGTACACAGAGGGGAAAGCACGCGTGGAAGCGACGAGGGTCCGAGGGACAAAACCACAGCTGTGGTATTGAGGCTGGAGGTTGAGCTGAGAAGGGGGTGCTGTGTATCAATGCAACGCGCTGCCCCAAACATGCGCTGGACCAGAGCGGCACGGCATGAGCGACCACCGGTACACTTGTACGCTATGAGCAAACGGTGAGGGTGATAACCGACCACCGGTACACTGGTACACTACGAGCACACGGTGAGGGTGATAACCGACCACCGGTACACTGGTACCCTATGAGCAGACGGTGAGGGTGTGCGACCCTGCCTTGTACGCGTCGGCGTTCTGCAGGTTGGGCATGAAGGAGGCGAGGGTGATGAGGCCGGACGCGAAGGCGATGGACCCCACGTGGGCGCTGAACTGCGACGTGAAGGACTCGCCGGTGGCCAGCTCGGCGCCCAGGCCGGCGACGAAGGCGATCTGTAGAAGGATGAGGTTGGGAGGGGGACGGCGGAGAGGTCAGCACACAGGTCAGGAGACAGGAGACAGGTCAGGAGACAGGTCAGGAGACAGGAGACGGGAGAGGACAGGACAGGACAGGCGGAGGAGAGGAGGAGAGGAGGACAGGAGACAGGAGAGGACAGGCGGAGAGGACAGGAGACAGGACACAAGGAGGACAGGAGACAGGACACAGGTAAGGAGACAGGTCAGGAGCGCCAACGATGCGACGGAGGCGACGGAGGCTTCGCGATAGCACGGGCGCGGGGCGAGTGTTGGTTGCAACTTGCAAGACTCGATGCGATGCCCCGACCTCAGCAGGAGTTGGAAAGAGGGTGGGCGGACGGGACGGGGGGTGCGTGTCACCTGCGCAACTCTGCCGTTGATGGTCTCGGGAGCCCATCCGCTGAAGCCCATGGTGTTCACGAAGGCGTCCTTCATGCTCAGCTTGGGGGGAGCGGCGGCGGCGGCTTCGTCCGCCGATCCCTCGGCACGAACACGGAGGACGACGGTGGAGCGGGCGACCGCTTTGCTCGTGGTCGTGCTCGCGCGCAGGGAGCGCGCGCGAACGGGGCCGGCGACGGCGACACGCGCGGTGAGGGCGGCGGGGTTCATGGTGATAGCGGACATTGTTGAGGAGGTTGTGGGAGGTGAGGGTGCGTGCGTGAGGGAAGTGACGGAGAGGCCGATTGCTGCCCAGCTGCCGCTGCCAAGCAAAGATATGAATAGGAAACGTCCAAGGGAGGATGGGCGAAGAGGGGTCATGAGAATAACGGCTCGAGTCGATTGGGCATGACCTACGATCAATAATAATGCTCATACAGACGCCGTGACTCGGTTGTAGATTCAACGCCATTCTCACTGCACCTCCTTTTGTGGGACTACGTGGCGCGCTGTCGTCTCTGCCGCCGTGGCACGACTCGTGGCAGCCACGTGGGCACACGTGGTGAGTTGATCAGAGCTACTCGTATGTACGCAGATCCGGTGGGGGGGTCAACGTCAATCGCAACCACCCCATCGGATCTGCGCATAGGATCCCTTGTGATGACGATGACGGCTCCCCGGCACACGGCACCCTCCTGGCCCTTCCGAAGCCAAGTCCACCGACGCGCGACACCACACGCGCGACACACCGAGCGACACGACGCTAAACGATGGCGCCAGACCCGGCCCGCGTGGGCGGCACGTGGTTTCCGGGCGTCCACCCCGCGGCGTACCAGCTGCCCGACGGATTGGTGGACCGCGTCATGTCGCCGGCAGGGGCTTACACTCGTTCACTTTTCGCTCAACTTGAGCGCTTTCCGTGGGGTAGGGGGTGCGTTTAGGGTTTCTTTGAGGGTGATTAGGGGAGGTCAGGGGGTATTAGGGGGGGGTCGGGGGTTACATTTTGTGCTGGAACCGGCTCAAGTCGAGCTCAGAAGTGGACGAGTGTAAGCCCCTGGTCGCCGGCTCTGGTGGTGGACCTGGCCAAAGTCAGACACAATTTGGTAAGGGCTGAAATGACATAGCATTGCGCATGCTCGCCACGTCAAAGGATGTCGTTTAATAAAGAAACGAGGGTACCATGCGACAAGCGTTTGACCATGTCACGGGGTGCCATTTGACTCAAGAGACGAGGGTTACAAATGCGTATCATGACGTGGCGAGCAACGTGTACCCGGCCCTACAACTTGGGCGTCATGCTAAAGCTGATGGGGGGCAGGGGCTTGCACTCGTTCACGTTAGAGCTCAAACTGAGCAACTCCAGGACACATTCATGAGTTGACTGTGGTTATACGGTCGACGGAAGAGCGCAAGTTGAGCTGAAATGGGAACGAGTGTGAGCCCCTGATGGGGGGTGACGCCGGGCGGTGGCGCCCGCACCTCAAGACCACGAAGATGCCGGTCGTCTGGAGGGAGGCACTCCTGGCCGGCGTGCGCCACTTTAAGGTGCGGCGGTGCAGGTGAATCCCGGGTTCAACGTGCTTGCTTTACAGCGATGAAGCTGAAATGTGATGACCCGCTTCCGAACTTTGGTTTCAAATCAACTCACGCCGCTACTATTACTGTACTGTACATCAAGGTGGCGGTTCACCGTGCTTGCTTTTCAGCAATTGAAGTTGAGACGTGATGAACCGCTTTCAAACCTTGGTTTCACGTTCAACTCACGCTGCTACCTCAAGGTGGCGACGACGCGCGAGGCAGCGGTGCTCCTGCGCACCGTGGAACAGCTTGCAAAAACCGGTCTGCTGTCTTGCAAATTACCGACACACGCGGGGGACGCTGGCAGCGGTGCAGGGATAGAGGGTGCGTGGGTGGACGTGCTGATCGCGTACCCGCTGGTGGGACCGGCGCTGCGCCGCGCGGGGCAGCTAGCGGTGGGGTCTGGCATATACATTCGTCCACTTTTCAGCTCAACCTGAGCCGTTTCTGACACAAAATGCACCCTAGACACCCCCTAATACGCCCTAACACCCACTGAACACCTTCTAAACACCCCTTGAATGCACTCCCTATCCCACACACAGCGCTTACGTTGAGCCGAAATGTAGTCGAGTGTAAGCCCCTGGCGAGGACCACGTCATGGGAAGCCGTGTAACGCAAGAATCAAGGGCTCAAAACGCGTGTCAATGACGGTGACTCCCAACATCCGCCGGGCCCTAGGTGGCGGCGATGCACCGGGGCAGCGGGCGCGTGTCGGTGCTGGTGGAGTGCGAGGCCGCGGTGGCGGAGCTGCCGGAACACGTCGAGTGCTTCGTGGACGTCAACCCAGGCAGGGGGGGTTGAATTTATTACAGTGGCAGAATAACTATGCGTTGGGGGGTTTGATGAGCATTTATTGTAGCGGCGGTCCCCCAATACACCCCCAATGCACCCCCAATGCACCCCCAATACACCAATACACCCCCAATACACCTATAATACACAACTAATACACCCCCATTACACCCCTAACACATCCTTAATGACCCTACTGGCGGGGATGAACCGCACGGGGTGCTGCTTGAGCGACGCGGCGGCGGAGGCGGCGGCGGCGGCGGGGTGGGAGGCAGGGGCTCACACTCGTCCACTTTTCGGCTCGACGTAAGCGCTTTCTCTGTAGGATAGGGGCTGCATCTAGGGGTTGTTTAGGGGATGTTTAGGAGGTTTTACTGGGTATTAGGGGGTATGTAGGGGGTATTAAGAGTGTATTTTGTGTCAGAAACTGCTCAGATTGAACTGAGAGGTGGACGCGTGTAAGCCCCTGGTGGGAGGCCTGCGCCCTGGGCGGCCTGCGCCAGGTCATCGACACCGCCGCCGCCGCAACGCGCTCCCGTACGTTCCGCGGCGTGCACTTTTACGAGGGGCACCTGTCGGAGTGCTGCGCGGTGGCGGGGGCGTCGAGCGCCGAGGTGGCGGCAGGCGCTTACACTCGTTCCGATTTCAGCTCAACTTGAGCACTTCTGTCCACCGTGAAACCCGACTTAACTCATGAATGTGTACTGAAGTTGCTCAAGTTGAGCTCTAACGTGAACGAGTGTAAGCCCCTGGGTGGCGGCGGCGGTGGCGGCGCGCACGCTCCGCTGCAACCTCGCGTATGAATCGCTCGCGGACGTCATCGCCGCGTTGCAAACTCAGCGCGGCATCGCCGTCACGGAAGCCATCACCAGCGGCACCCCCGGTTTCATGGTGAGGGCCCGTGCAAGTTCTTCGCAGTTTTCCGGGTACCTCAAATGGCGGACGCCAATTCTTGAGAAATAGATGGTCGAATGGCCATATTGTACCATTTTATGACAAATCTGACGGTTTATTACTCGAGTATTTCGATGCAAAGAGCTTTGTCCGCCATTTGAGGTACCCTGGAAAACTGCAAAGTTGGCACCTGTGCAGAAAGCGCCTGATTTCGGCTCTTTTAAAACTATAATCTGATATGACAAAGTGCGCCATACCACTTAGACACTTAGTCTGACTTAGTGCTACTTAGTCTGACTTAGTGCCCGCTCGACCAATCATAACGCTCTATTTGCACGACCTAGTACAACTTGTTGCTAAGTGTCTAAGTGGTTTCACGCACTTTGTCATAACCTGCCTCCAAGTTTGGCTTTCAATTGCAACTTGCACCCCTGCATGGTGGCGGCGCTGGCCTTCGACCTCCGCGCCGCCGTGCACTCCCGCTGCGCCACCGCGGTAGACCCAGGCGAAATCTGTTTTCTTTTGCCCAAATTCCCTACGCTTAATTCCCCAAACCCAGCCTTTTATGCTCGGATTATGCCCAGAGTTCAAGAGTGCCGAGAAAAAAATGCCTGAAATTCCCGGCATTACTGGTATGCCGGAATTCTCGATTTGCCTATTATGCCGAAAGTAATGCCGGCATATTCAGCCTGGCCCTACACCGCGGGTGCACCGTACGCGGGCGTGCACGCCGATCTGCCCATCCACCGGGTGAGCCCGGGCACGGTGGTGTTCCACGACTGGCGGGCAGGGGCTTACACTCGTCCGCTTTTCAGCTCAACCTCAGCCGTTTCTGACACTCGAATACACCCTAAACACCCCCTGATACCCCCTAACACTTGCTAAAACACCCCCTAAACATCCCCCAAATGCACCCCCTATCCCACGGTAAGCGCTTACGTGGAGCCGAAAAATGGACGAGTGTAAGCCCCTGCTGGCGGGGCGAGCGACAGAACCCCGGTCTGGGGCTGCTCCCCGCGGCGGTGCTCATGGCACGGGTGGTGAGCCTGCCGGCGCCCGGGTTCGTTGCCACGTTGGACTGCGGGCAGAGGCTTACACTTGTCTACTTCTCAGCTCCACTTGAGCCGTTTCTGACACATAATACAACCTAGATACCCCCTAATACCCCCTGACACCTCCTGAACACCCCCTCAACAACCCCTGAATGCACCCATATCCCACAGGTAGCGCTTAAGTTGAGCCGAAAAGTGGACGAGTGTAAGCCCCTGACTGCGGGTCCAAGTCGCTGGCGGCGGAGGCGGGTGACCCGGCGGCGTACGTGCTGGGCAGGGGCTTACACTCGTCCATATCTCAACTCAACTTGAGCCGTTTCCGACACTCAACACATCCCCTCAAAGCCTAAGCACCCCCTCCACCCCCGCCTCAAACACTCCACAAATACCCCCTCAATGCCCCTTGTCCCACCAAGAGCACTTACGTTGAGCTGACAGGTGGACGAGTGTGAGCCCCTGGTGCTGGGGCGTCCGGGGTGGACGGCCATGGGTTGCAGTGAGGAACACTTGCCCTGCTCCATAGGCGGCGGTGGCGGCGGTGGCGGCGATGGCGGCGATGGAGGCGGTGGCGGCGGCGGTGCCGGCGGCGGCGGTGGCGGCGGTAGCGGTGGCGGCGGTGGCGGCGGCGACGGTGGCGGCGGTGGTGGCGGTGGCGACGGAAGTGGTGGTGTTGTGGGCGCTGATAGGAAGGCAGACGCTGCTGGCGCGGGCGTGCCTGCCGCGGCCGCGGCCGCGGCCGCGGCCGCGCCCCGGCGAGGCGACGTGATGATTCTGGTGCCCGAGCACATCTGCCCCACGGTGAACCTGGCGGAGCAGGCGCTGGTGCTCGACGGTGGGGCCCACCAACTGCTCCCTTTTTTCCAGCTCAACTTATGATATCGATGAAACATGCTCACCACGTAAGTGCCTCATGGCTCAAATGTGAGTTTTTCTTTTCTTTTTTTGTTCATCGAGCCCCAAGGCGCTTCACATGGTGAGCTTGACCAACCCCCTGGCTCAAACGTGAGTAAAAAAGAGAAACATGTATTTGAAGACCTTAGAGGATGGTGGGCGCTTTGTGGGGCTGGTGGATGTGGAGGCACGGGGTCACGAGGTGCTGTTAGACCTCGCCGAGAGTGACACGTGCTAACATCTACGCAGATCGGCTGGGGGGGTTGAACGGGGATTTGGACATTTCTTGAGTTGATAGACAGCCGCCCACATAAATACACAGTGAGGCAACTCTGAGATTCTCAAGGTCTGACTGTACATTTTTCGTATGGCGCAAGGTGACCATACCGCGCTTCGTGCCATCCCCGTTTTACCGCCCCAGCCGATCTGCGTAGATCGCCCCATGTCTCATACTAATACTTATCCAGGTAGTAGTCAGACGCGACAACGATGTCTTATAACGTCGGGTAAGAGTGCTGGTTGCACGTGGCAAGTAGAGTAGTGCCATGAAGTGTGATGTGACGCCGGTGTTGCGATAGAGTCGCGGCTTACTTTGAAGTTAAATAGTATTGAAAACCAGGGTGGGTTTTTTGTGTCGCGCGGTCAGGCGCGTGGTGCTAGTGCCGCCCGTGCACCCTCAGGCTTATGAAATAAAATAAACGGGATCATGAACAGTCACTCTAATCGTCCCCTTTCCGGACCTTCACCCACCACCCAATACTGTCCTCCTCCTCCACAACACATGACTCGTTTCTCAAGTCCTCATATATACTAGTACACGCCTCATACCTCTAAACAAACACAGCCGGCGTCATGCGTTGCGCCTATGGCCCCGGGCTCGACTCACGCACCGGGCGCTCACTCACCTAGCGCGCCCAGGCGCTCGACCGCCGCCGCATCGCGCGCCGCTCACTGCCCCAGCGCAGCCTGACGCAGGGAGGTGCCATTCATGCTTTATTTTCTACCCAAACTGCCGGTGCCGATTTCTCGGTCATTCAGCATACAATGCCTGGGAAATAGCCGAAAATGCTGGAAAATGCCGCGAAGATACCCAATAATAACACCCAAAAATGCCGCTCATTCACCCAGCGCGGCCTGGCGCTCCGCCGCCGCCGCGCCGCGCGCCGCCATATCGTCAATCACCACCGGTGGCATGTAGTCGTGGAAGCTGGGCTCGCCGGGGTCGCGCCGCTCGCCAGGGGCTTACACTCGTCCAGTTCTCAGCTCAACCTAAGCCGTTTTGGTCACAGCTCCGGGTGTCCCCCTGTGTAATAGACTGGGGGGAAATCATGCACCCAACGTACCCAACAAAACGTGCTTACGTTGAGCCGAAGAGTGGACGAGTGTAAGCCCCTGCCAGCCGCCCTCGCGCACCATCTCCTGCACCTCGATGGCCAGGTCCAAGGTCCGGCGGCGCCCCGCCGCCGCCGCCGCCAGCAGCTCCCCCTTCTTGCGCTCATCCTGGTCGTCCATCCTGTAGCGGCGCAAGTTGAATTCGAAATAAAAATTTGAAAGCGATTCATCATGTTTTAGATTCAATCTCTGGATCCACAGGCGCTTTCAACACAGGTGTTGATACTGTTAACCTGAACCGCCCCATGTGACCCTGTATCTGTATGAATACGACACTATATCTGTACGGCTTTGACTCTGGATTCGTATTCATCTGACCCTGTATCCGTATACATCATGGGTCGACCTGGGGTCGACCTGGCTTCAACCTGCAGCGCCCTACCACGTAGCGCTTGATGAGCAGGTAGCGGTGCAGCTGCGCGGGGAACGCCCCCGTCTCCTCGCACACCGCACTCACCATGTTGTAGCGGCGCAGAATGAAATTAAAAGCAACACTTGAAAGCAGTTCATCACATTCCAGTTTCAAGTGCTTACTCCCAGGCGGTTCCAACATCGGTTTGATAGGGTCAACCAGCACCGCCCTACCATGTCCTCCGTGAGCATGTTCTTGTCGCGCAACCACTTCTCGTACATCCGCCGCCGCACCACGCTCGCCTTCTCATACGCCAGCTTCGCGTCCATCACCGGTTCAATCAGGGTTCCCAGCTCGGAGGGAATCGGCTCGCCGTCGTCGCCCCCCTCGGTGTAGCGGCGCAAGTTGATATTGAAAGCAAACTGTGAAGGTGCTTCATCATATTTTAGCTTCAAGCGCTGAGACCAAGCGCAGACAACTTGAAGTCAACTTGGGGTCAACTTGGGGTCAACTTGGGGTCAATTTGGGGTCAACTTGGGGTCAACTTGGGGTCAACTTGGGGTCAGCTTGGGGTCAACTCGGGGTCAACTTGGGGTCAACCTGCACCGCCCTACCTCGGTCTCCTTCTCCGCGATCTGCGCCAGCACCTGCATCAGCCCCAGTGGGTTCTCCTCATCCAGCTCATCCAGGCGGAACCACGGTGTAGCGCCGCAGTTTGAAGCCGAAAGCAACATTTTAAAGCGGTTCATCATATTATAGCTTCAAGTGCTGACACTGTAAGCGCCTTTAACACGGGATTTGAAACTGACAACCTGCAGCGCCCTACCACGGCTCGCCGCCGCTCATGCGGTCCACGTAGCGCACGAGGCGGCAGTACCGCTCCGCCTGCGGCATGGTGCAACCCTCCTGGATGCACGCAAACTGCCAGATGGTAGGGCCTGGCGGATCATGCTCGCCACGTCATCATCCATACTTTAGACCCTCGTTTATTGAGTGAAACTGCAGCCCAGTGACGTGACGAGCATGATCCGCCAGGACTTTCGCCACGCCATCATCCATATTAAAGACCCTCGTTTCTTGAGTTGAACTGCATCCTATGACGTGGAGAGCATAATCCGCCAGGCCCTGCCGGATAGACATGATGGTCGCTGCGCGCGACCCCATCACCGTCACGTTGCGCTTCGTGTAGCGGCGCAAGTTGAATTTGAAAGCCAAACTTGAAAGCAGTTCATCACATTTCAGTTTCAAATGCTTAGAGTCCAGTTCCAGGCGGTTTCAATATGGGTTTGATAGGGTCAACCTGCACCGCCCTAAGCTCCAGGCGGTTTCGACATGGGTTTGATAGGGTCAACCTGCACCGGCCTACCTTGGTGCTCCAGATGTGGTACGCGGACTCGCGCACGTTCTTGCCGATGTTGTAGCACCGGCGCACGTTGGTCACCGGCACCAGCTCTTTGTAGTGGCACAACTTTAATTGGAAGGCAAAAGTTGAAAGCGGTTCATCATGTTCCAGCTGCAAGCGATTGATTCCAGACGGTTTTAACAGGGGTTGGATAGGGTCAACCTGCACCGCCCTACCTCGTGGAGGAGCCCGGCGGCGGTGGGACGCTCCCCGCGGTCCGTCCACGTCCCCGCGCGGCTCTGCAGACTGATGGTATTCACCAGGCCGTAGCGGCGCAAGTTGAAATTGACAGCATCGTTTGACAGCGTTGTGTTTCATCACATTTTAGTTTCAAGCGCTGAGACCACGCGCGCTTTCAACAACTCGGGTTTGATAGGGTCAACCTGCACCGCCTGACCAGGCTCTGGATGGTGCTCGTGCTGTTGTACTTGTAATCCATCATCCGCTCCGGCGTACAGCTGTCCAGATACCGAACCACCTTGAGGTACCGCTCCGCCGCCGCCTCGTCAATGTCCTTACCATACAGCCTTCCACGCATTGTGTTGCCACGTCATAGGATGATATGTAACTCAAGAGAGGTACAGCCTGCCACACGGTGCGAGCCACGTCATAGGATGGAATGTAAATCAAGAGAGGAACAGCCTGCCACACGTTGCGAGCCACGTCACAGGAGGGAACGTGACTCAAGAAACGAGGGGTCAAAATGCGTTGGATGACGTGGCGAGCATCGTGTGGTAGGCCGTGGCCGTACCTCCGCCTGGCAGACGCGCGCGAAGGGGGTGGCCGGGCGAGTGAGCAGCATGCGGTAGCGGCGCTCGCGCAGCGCGCACCCCGCGCGGTACGCGTCGCGGATGAAGCGCAGGGGCTCGCGCTTCTTGGCCTTCATCCAGGGGCTTACACTCGTTCCCATTTTCGCTCAACTTGAGCTTACTTTGTCCATTTCTGCTCGACTTAAGCTTACTTTGTCCCCCATACAACCCAAATTATCTCGTGGATGTGTCTCGAAGGTGCTCAACTTGAGCTCTAACGTGAGTGACGTGTCCCGAATGTCCTCAAAATGAGCTCTGAAGTGAGCGATTGTAAGCCCCCTGCCTTGATCCACTCCACGTCGCCGCGGCTACCGACGCGGATGAGAAAGTACGCGAGCAGCAGCACATTCTCCGCGCAGAACGCGGCGAACCCGCGCTGCAGCGGCGTTATCGACGTGAAAAAGTACTCCTTCACCAAGGGGCGCAACTGCAAATCGAAAGCGAACCATTAGAGCAGTTCATCATATTTACTTAGACTCAGAGTCGGCGGTACTGGTAACGCTGATCTCCCAGAAATCGAGGGTCTAATTAAAGGATGGCGACCCGGTCGGGTAGCCGGCGAATCGGTCAGTGGCATTTTCGAAACGCAGAGTTCTGATTGGTCGAACGGGATTCGATACCGCAAATTCGATACCAGATCCGACACTGAGTGTAACAGGGGTATCAAGTTGCAGCGCCCCACTTTCATGGTGTTAGAGGCGACGCAGCACAGGAAGCAGTGGTTGGTGATACCCATGACGGCGAAGAGCTCGAAGATGACGCTCCAGAAGATGCCGATGTGAAGCGGCTCAAGTTGAACTTGAAAGCAGAAGCTCAAAGCACTGCATCACACTTTGGTTTCAAACGCTTAGTTCCAGGCGGTTTCGACTTGATTTCCTTAGGGTCAACCTGCACCGCCCCACCGATGTCGGGCGCCTTCTCGCCGAGGGGCCGCCGCACGAAGTTGCAGAACTTCCAGATGTCGAGCCGGATCTCGAAGAAGTTGTTGACGAACGCCAGCAGTGCCGTGCAGGAGGGTCATTGAGAACAAGCAGGGTCTATTAACTCAAAGAACAGGTTCGACTCTCCATAAACTTATCACGTGCCAACACTCTGGCGGCAGAACGGTCATTGAGAACATGCACTCGACCCAGATCAGAATAGTGCCCGCGTTACTTATCTTCAGGGTGGCCACTCATACAGTCAGACGCCTTGAGGAGGAGGAGAGGACATTCAATGCGGCCGAGTGCTTGTTCGTTCTCAATAACCTCCCTGCTGTGAGCGGCCAAACCGCTCCGAACATCGAGATGAGCCCGAACTGGATCATCACCTCCACAAACTCCGTCGCCGTGGTCGGTTGGTCGGACTGGATCTCATCGCGCGCCGGGCTGAAGGTCTCAACCACCGAGGGCCCGAACTCCATCGAGTCCTTGCCAGACTCCAGATTCCAGTGGCGCAAGTTGAATTTGAAAGCAAATCTTGAAAGCCGTTGATCATATTTCAGTTTCAAGCGCTTGGTTCCAGGCGGTTACAACGTGGGTTTGATAGGTTCAACTTGCACCGCCCTACCAGGTCCACGCTAGCCAGCAGCCCCGCCGTGCCCGCCCCCGTCGCCCCCGCCCCGCCGCCGTCGCCACCCCCGCCTGCCCCGACGCCCCCCGGCACAATCGCGAGGTGCTGCGCCCGGCTCATCGCCGACCGGGTGTGCTTCCGCGCGTACGCCTTCTTCGCCCGCTTAAGCAGCTTGGCCTCGCGCTCCCCCACTTTCTTCGCGTTGGGTTTGCGCCCCTGCAGCCACGGCAACACAAACTCATTGGCGTTGCTGAGAACCTGCCCTGCGATCAGGGGCTTACACTCGTCCACTTTTCAGCTCAACGTAAGCACGTTCTGTGGGATATGACGGGTCTGTGGGTGGACTTACCATGGTCGTGGGCAGGGGCTTACAATCGTCAACTTCTTGGCTCAACGTAAGCACGTTCTGTGGGATACGACGGGTCTGTGGGTGAACTTAGTGACAATGAACGGCTTAGGTTGAGCTGAAAAGTGGACGAGTGTAAGCCCCTGCCAACGACCATGATGGCGGCCAACATTGCCGCAGTCTTGTCGAGCTCAAGCAGGTAGTAGCTGTAGTAGAAGAGCGGCGTGAAGGTGTTCACGAACTGGAAGATGAGCAGGCGGATGGACAGCGAGGTCTCCATGGTGCAGCGGCGCAAGTTGAAAATGAAAGCAAAACTTGAAAGCAGTTTATGACATTTAAAGAGAAGCCCACGTTCGAAAATGTCATT
>Ga0307489_10000451_pt1 | contig 24978 bp, 42 predicted proteins | sample SB12metaG_FD_202247 | JGI IMG/M metagenome (GOLD analysis project Ga0307489, IMG submission 202247) | Sea-ice brine microbial communities from Beaufort Sea near Barrow, Alaska, United States - SB 1.2 | ecosystem: Environmental > Aquatic > Marine > Coastal | place: USA: Alaska | collected... | reverse complement strand
CCCCCTGACTGTTTGCTCATAGTGAACCGGTGTACCCGCCAGGGGGGTTATTGGAAACAAGCATTCGACCGACGTTGAATCGAATCGAGAACGCGAGTCTGAGTTCGCGCTTCTATGTGAGTATTCACCCTGAAGGTCAGTCATGCTTGCACGGGGCATGTTCGATCTCGGTTTGAGTGGGTTTGTTCTCAATGACCCTCCTGCACGGCGTGCGCGGCGATGATCCACAAGTGCGGCGGCGGCGCGGGCGCTGAGGGCAGGGGCTTACACTCGTCCACTTTTCAGCTCAACCTGAGCCGTTTCCTGCACAAAAGACACCCAGGACACCCCCTCATACCCCCCGACACCCACTAAACACCCCCGAAACAACCCCTACATGCACCCCCTATCCCATACAAGGCGCTTACGTTGAGCCGGAAAGTGGACGAGTGTAAGCCCCTGGCTGGGGGCCCCACGGCGGAGGGCAAGGAGCACGCCAAGCGCTGCACCGACGCTGTAAACTTCTGCGAGGCCATTCCGGGCAGGGGGGTTATTGAGAACAAGCAATCGAAATGGGGGGTATATTTTATTAAAATCTGGGGTTGAGAACAAGCACCCGACCGACGTTGAATCGACGAACCGAGCTCTCGCGTCTGCATGGTTATCCACCCTGGAGGTGAATCTCGCTCGTTCGAGTGCTTGTTCTCTCCCAGGTTCGACTGTTGAGTGAGAGAATGGCACCTGAGCCCTTGATTTCATTTACGATTAACCGACTAGCTCCAATTGTTAGACCCCGATACCACCTTTTAATAGATAGCCCCCCTCAGCTTCTCAAGGACCCTCAACCCGGGCGGGCTGCTGGAGGCCGCGGGAAACATCAACGTGTACGACGTGCGCAAGCTGTGCACCGTTCCCGGCCTATGCTACGACTTCTCTAACGCTCAGAAGTTCCTGAACCTGCCCGTGGTGCTGGAGGTGGGGCCTGCCAGATATTGTCTGCCGAGTCAAACTAGATGTTGTAGACCTTTGTTGTTAAGGCAGACCTTAGGATCGGTCGCTTGAGATGGCACAGGAAAATCGTGAATGCTCATCTTGTGAGTGCCTTGGGGATCGATGAACGTTAGTAAAACTGGAAAATGGCGTCACATGACGTGGCAAGCATCATCTGGCAGGCCGTACGCCGCGGCGCTCGGCGTTAGCGGGCGCACGTGGGAGATGTGCTCCGCCAAGGTGCACTCGGACATGATGGCAGACTGGATGCGCAACCTGGAGCCTGTGGTACCGCCCATGCTGGAGGCGGGACTGCGGGTCATGGTGTACGCCGGCGAGGCAGGGGCTTACACTTGTTCACTTCTCAGCACAACTTGAGCGCTTTTTTCGTATAGGGGGTGGCGTATGGGTTGTGTAGCCCATGCTAACGGCATGTTAGGGGGTGTTTAGGGTGTGTAAGATGTATTTGAGTGTCGGACACGGCTCAAGTTGAGCTGAAACGTGAACGAGTGTAAGCCCCTGGGGCGAGGACGACTTCATCTGCAACTGGCTGGGCAACCGCCGCTGGGTGCGCGCCATGGAGTGGAGCGGCCAGGCGGCAGGGGCTTACACTCGTCCACTTCTCGGCTCAACGTAAGCGCTTTCTATGGGACAGGGGGTGCATTTAGGGGTTGCTTAGGGGGTGTTTAGGAGGTGTCAGGGGGGGTCACGGGTGTTTGAGGTATATTTTGCGTCAGAAACGGCTCAGGTTGAGCTGAAAAGTGGACGAGTGTAAGACTCTGGCAGGCGGCCTTCAACACCACGCTCCCCGTGCCCTTCGTGGTGGACGGTGTCACAGGCAGGGGCTTACACTCGTCCCTTTTCAGCTCAACCTGAGCCACTTGTGGTCACTGATGCTACAGTTACCGTCCACTTCTTAACTCAACCTGACACACTTTTGTCGAACAAACCTGACTCCCCAAACAGCCCACAAAAAGTGCTCACGTCAAGCCGAAAAGCGGATGCGTGTAGTTCACGAAAAGTGCTTACGTTGAGCTGAACAAGCGGACGAGTGTGAGCCCCTGGTCACGGGCGGCGACGTCATCGAGAGCGGCGCCCTGTCCTTCGTCAAGATGTCAGAGAGCGGTCACATGGTCAGGCCACCGGGTACAGGTATCCCCTGGTTTCTTGAGTGAAGTGCCCACCCTGTGACGAAACAGGCACAGTCAATCATCCGGGGTCCGCCACGTTACGAGGTGACAACACACTCACGGGATTACCCCTGGTGTCTCGAGTCAAGTGCCACCATGTGAAGTGGCACGCACAACCCTAAACCCTAAACCCTGAACCCTGAACCCTGAACCCTAAACCCTTCCGGGCCCTGCCACGTGGTGCCCATGGACCAGCCCAAGAACATGGTCACGGCGCTTCAGCGCTTCATCACTGGCAGGGGCTTACACTCGGTCCACTTTTCGGCTCAACGTGAGCGCCTTCTGTGGGATAGGGGGTGCATTTAGGGTTGTTCAGGGGGTGTTTATGGGGTGTCAGGGGATAGCAGGGGGTGTTCAGGGTGTATGATTTGTCAGAAACGGCTGAAGTTGAGCTGAAAAGTGGACGAGTGTAAGCCACTGACCACCGGCGCGCCCATTGCGGGGGCCAAGTGGGCGCCCATGCAGAACGATGCCGCCGCCGCCGCCATCTCCACTGCTGAACTCGTTCTCAACACCGCCGCTGTCGCCGCCGCTGCCGACGCTGCCGCCGACGCCGCCGCCGCCGCCGCCGCCACCACCACTGCTGAACTCGTTCTCAACCCCGCCGCCGCCGCTGCCGCCGCTGCTGCCACCGCTGCTGCCTCCGGCTCCGCCGCTGCTGAAGCTCTGACTCCGCGCCGCGCCATGGGCTCCGCCGCTCTCTTCACCGTGTGAACAACGAAACTCGCCTGACGTTTGGAAGCGTTGCGTCGATTCAATTCACCGTCTGGTTTTGTGACCCCTCACTTTATCACTCATTCATCATCGGTCGTTGTGACCCCTCATTCATTCACCTGTACGCAAGCTTGTACTTCACGACGCACGACGCCACGACTACACGACACGGAAAGCAACACACACACAACATGCTCCCCACACACAACATGCTCCTCAGTCCACATCGATCGCCCACAATTCCAACATGTTACCGCATAGCACACCATATCTTGGGTTGTTATAAAAATCAGTCTAAAATCAAGTACTAGTACTCTGCGCGGTGCTCGCTCCTTCGGGAGTTTGATGGGCTCTGCGCTGGATACATGCTAAATGCGCGCGGGCCTCCCTAAATAAATGCCAATCTGCCTGTCGTGTTGCTGTTGTGAGGAAAACTAATTAATCTTTCAGCGACACCGCCGCGAGGTCGTCCGCCGCGCCGTCCGCGTCGCCCGCCTCGGAGGAGGGCCGGGCAGATGATATGAGGAACATGTCATGGATTGCCGCTGAACTCAGGAAACGAGGGTTAAAATTGCGTGCTGTGACGCGGCGGCAATGCGCAATGGGTCTGGCAAACGTTGCGCGAGATTCGTTTCGGGGGTGGTAGGGGGTATTAGGGAGGGTGCAGGGTGTGTTTTTATTTCAAAAACGGCTCAGGCTGAGCTGAAAAGTGGGCGAGTGTAAGCCCCGGGCCCCGCCGCGTCCGCCGCATCAATCAGTTGCTTGAGCGCCTTCTTGACGCTCTTGTGGCACACGTCCGTTGGGGTCTCGCCGTCGTTGTCTGGCACCTCCAGTCTGGCGCCAGGGGCTCACACTCGCCCACTTCAGAGCTCAACTTGAGGATGTTCGGGACACATCGCTCACGTCAGAGCTCAACTTGAGCACCTTCGGGACGCATCCAAGGGTTAATTTGGGTTGTATGGGGGACACAGTCAGCCTAAGGTGAGCGGAAAGGGGCAACGTAAGCTCAAGTTGAGCGGAAATGGGAACGAGTGTAAGCCCCTGCTTGGCGCCCGCCGCCGCCAGTGTCCTCATGCACTCCGCCTCCCCCTGCACCGCCGCGTAGTGCCTCACACAGCGTCCCTGACTGTTTGCTCATAGTGTACCGGTGTAACAAGTGGCCAGGCCAGGGATGAGGATGAAGCGAATTTGTATAGACGGGTGCACCGGTACACTACGAGCAAGCAGTCAGGGAACTCCCCCTCACACAGCGTCCCCATTGCAGCTCAGCCTGACTGTTTGCTCATGGTGTACCGGCGAGTGTGTACGGGTACACAGGTACACTATCAGCAGGCAAGCTGGGAACTGGTGTGGTGTGTGGCCAGGGAGGAGGATGCGGCGAGCACATGCCAGACCGTGTACAAGTACACCGGTACACTACGAGCAAGCAGTCAGGGAGGAGAATGCGGCGAGTGTGTGTGGGTGCACCGGTACACTACGAGCAAGCAGTCAGGGAGGAGAATGCGGCGAGTGTGTGTGGGTGCACCGGTACACTATGAGCAACCAGTCAGGGAAGAGGATGCGGCGAGTGTGTGCGGGTACACCGGTACACTATGAGCGAACAGCCAGGGAGGAGGATGCGGCGAGTGTGTGCGGGTACACCGGTACACTACAAGCAAGCAGTCAGGAAGGAGAATGCGGCGAGTGTGTACAAGTACACCGGTACACTATGAGCAAACAGTCAGGGAGAGGGATGTGGCGAGTGTGTGCGGGTACACCGGTACACTATGAGCAAACAGTCAGGGAGGAGAATGCGGCGAGTGTGTGCGGGTACACCGGTACCCTATGAGCAAACAGTCAGGGAGGAGAATGCGGCGAGTGTGTGCGGGTACACCGGTACACTATGAGCAAAAAGTCAGGAAAGAGGATGCGGCGAAGGAGGATGCGACGAGTGTGTGCGGGTACACAGGTACACTATGGGCAAACAGTCATGGTGCGCGGCCCTGCCGCCGCATAGTGCACGGCCGTGTCGCCGTCGTGGCACGTCTCGTTCAGTTTGCTGCCCGCCTTTATGCAGCGGCGCAAGTTGAATTTGAAAGCAAAATTTGATACCGGTTTGTCATACTTCAGTTTTAAGCGCATAATTCTAGGCGCTTTCGATGTGGGTTTCATAGGGTCAACCTGCACCGCCCTACCTTTATAAGCGCCGCCAGCATGTCGAGCTCGCCGCTGAACGCCGCCTGGTGTTGGGGCCGGGTAGACGTTGCTCGCCACGTCATAGGATGCCGTTTGATTCAAAGAACGAGGGTTCGAATGCGTTGGATGACGCTCTCTCCCAAAATGTGCCTTACACCGCTACGTTCGCCATACCCACGGCTATACCGGTACACTATGAGCAAACAGTCGGCCACCGGTGCACCGGTACACTATGAGCAGACAGTCAGGCCCCGTGCCAGGCCCTACCTGGTGCAGCGGCGTCCACCCGTTTTTGTTGGTCTCGTGGATGCAATCTGGGGTCTCCCACATGCAGGGACCAGAATGCTTGTTCCCATTTCATTTAGCTCAACTTGAGCATCTTCGTCGACACTGAACACTAGTCCCCGTTAATTTTTAGCTCAACTTGAGCACCGTCGAGGTTTTAAGTTGGGAGCGACCGTCCACGCAGGGCCCCACACCATCAGTCCCCCAACTTCTATTAGCTTCATTACTTGAGCACATTTCGAAGCGTTATGTTGGAAGCGACAGTCCACAGCGCGCCATTGAGCGGCGGAGCGCCCCTCCACCTGCGCACTAGTACACGAGTACACTATGTGGTGCATGTCGTGGCGAACACCTCCACACCAGCGCTACCAGCGCCACCCAGTGGACGCAGGGACGACGCGGCTCGCGCTGAGATGCACAGGGAACGACGATTGCAAGGCACCTGACTGTTTGCACACTTGGTACCGGTGTACCCGCACACACTCGACGCATCCTCCTCCCTGACATGCCACTCGTGTCCTTGCTGCCCAGCCTGACTGGTCGCGTACAGCGGACCGGAGTACCCGCTCACACTCGCCGCATCCTCCTCCCGGGCCTTGGCACTGTGTGCGGCGCCCTCCCGACTGTTTGCACACCGTGTACCGGTGTGCCTGTACTTGCTCGCCGCATCCTCCTCCCTGACGTGCCTCTTGTTCCCTTGCAGCTCAACCTGAGTGATTGGGTATAGCGTACGGGTGTACCCGCACACACTCGCCGCATCCTCCTCCCGGGCCTGGGCACTGTGTGCGGCGCCGCAGCACAGTGGTTGCACGGACGCGGCTCGTTGAGATGCACGGGGGACGACGGTTGTGATGCGCCCTCCTAAATGTTTGCACACCGTGTACCGGTGTGCCCGTACACAGTCGCCCACTCGTCCTTTGCAGCTCAACGTGAGTGGTAGCGTACGGCGGACTGGTGTACCCGCACACACTCGCCGCCCCGGGCCTGGGCACTGAGTGCGCGCTGGCGCCCCGCCTCGAGGCACTGCGCGAATTCGTCGGCGTCGCCGTCCTCGATGCTGCCGAAGATGGGCGTCTGCGAGGACACCTTGACGCCGCCCGCCTTCAGGGGCTTACAATCGCTCACTTCAGAGCTCAACTTGAGTGCCTTCGGGACACATCGCTCATGATAGAGCTCAACTTGAGCACCTTCGGGGCACATCCACGGGTTACGTTGGGGTATATGGGGGACACAGTCAGCTCAAGTTGAGCGGCGAGGGGCAAGGTAAGCAAGCTCAAGTTGAGCGGGAATGGGAACGAGCGTAAGCCCCCGCCCGCCTTCTTCTTCTTGCCCGCCGCCTTTTTCGCCATCGTGTGAGGGCGAGGGCGGGTGGGGTGGGGGGAGCCGCACAGGTTGTGTACCGCCGCCCGTTGTCGGTGGCCCAATGGAACGGGATTGAACCGCTTTTTTCGCGCCGCCGACGCCGGCAACTAAGCAACACGTGTTATATGGGGGGTTCCGAAAGCACGTGCGTGCCAGGATGACGCGGACGTCGATTGGTTGAGAAAATACTGTACTGTTGTCGGCGCACCAACGCGCGCGACAAACCGCCGCCCGCACGCCGCCCGATGGCCGCCATGATCCGCACCCTCCCGGGAATCGCGCTCCCAGCACGCGCGGCGCCGGCTGCCGCTAGCGCCCGCCGCTCCACCGTCTCCGTCCGCGCCGTCCACCGCCCCTCCTCCTCGCCCAACCAATCCACCACCTCCACCTCCACCACCTCCACTTCCATCTCCGCCTCCACCTCCACCGCAGCCTCCACCTCCAAGCTTGCCACCCCCGCCGCCGCCGCTACCACGCCCGCGCCCGTGCCCGTCGAAGGGGTAACGCCCTGGCAGTTATCTCTCCCCACATCATCGACACCGATTTTGAGCCCACGGTTCTTGAGCTCGATGGCATCGCATCCACCATATGACGTGGCGCGCAATGCAATATCGGATAGTCCGTACCGCGGGGGCGGAGACTACGCGGCGCTCCTCAGCGCCTTCCCCGTGCTGGCGCTCCTGGCCATGCCCGAGGCCGCCGAGGCCGCGGTCAATCCCGTGGCGTCGGCAGGGGCTTACACTCGTCCACTTTTCGGCTCAACGTAAGCACATTCTGTGGGATAGGGGGTGCATTTAGGTGCAGTTTAGGAGGTGTTCAGGGGGTGTCAGGGGCTATGAGGGGGTGTCTTGGGAGTATTTTGTGTTATAAACGGCTCATGTTGAGCTCAAATGTGTACTACTGTAAGCCCCTGGGCGTCGGCCGCGGTCGCGTATGGGCACTACTTCGGCCTTGCCGCCATCGTCGCCTGTGTGGTCACCGAGAAGTGGACGGTAAAGGGCGAGGAGATGACCGAGGCGGAGGCCAATCGCCTCATCGTGGCAGACTCCGTGTACGGCGTTGCGGGCGGGGCCACGGTGTCTGAGGCGTGTGTCCCTGACGGATGATGCAAGCATGCACCCAAATATGACAAAGTGTGAGTGTGACAAGTGTTACGAGCAAAGCTAAGCAAGGCAAAGCATGGGCCAATCACAGGTTCGGAACGTTTTGATCCGAGCCTGTGATTGGTCCATGCTTTGCTTTGCTTTGCTCGCAAGACTTTGACGCACTTTGTCATGACCTCACAGCTTAATTGATTAGATGCTTAGTGCCTCGTTGCTCAAGTTGAGCAGCCACGGGACCGGGCGGACAGGCCAGGGAGGAGGATGCGGCGAGCGTGTGGGGGCTAATTTGTACACTATGAGCAAACAGTGCAGGCACGAGTGTACGGCCCTGATTGGCGGTCTTATCGTGGTGTACACCGGCTACCTGCGTGGTAGGGTCAGACACATAGTGTACCGGTGCTTGCCGCGTCATCAACCACATAATGTACCGGTGCTCGCCATCCACCCCGCGTTACGCCCTCGTTTAGTAAGTTATATTACATCCTATGCCGAGGCGAGCAGTGACGAGAATCAGCAATCGATTTGACTCGATTTGATTTCAACCCCGGCCCTGCGCCTTGTCATTAAGTGAGTTACATTACAACCCGTGTCGTGGCGAGCAGTAACGAGCATCAGTATTTGATTTGATACGATTTTATTTCACCCCCGGCCCTTCGCCTTGTGACGGAGTACGGAAAGGGGTGGGAGTTCTACCAGCACGAGCCGGTGTTCTGGGTCAAGATGTTCCTGTTCGCGGTCATGGGCAGCAGCTCCCTCTTCGTCACCACCAAGGCAGGCCTGCTACGCGGTTCGACTCCCCCTGCTATCAGAAACTGAGGGGTCAAATAGCCACACCCTCATAAAGGTCGATTTGAGGGGTTATTGAGTGAAGCAGGTGGTCGGCTCTGTCGACTGAGACCCGGAATCAGGGTCTCGCCACTATAGTAGAGGGTCGGTGCGTGTAGTGAGCTCGCAGTTTCATACCAACCTAAGACGTGGTATGTTACGTTTCTGAACATTTCTTTCCTTGTGGGCGAGTTTTTGCGCGCCGCATTCGGGCTGACTTCATGACACCAGGCGCATCTTTCACCACAACTTGAGTATAGACCCTCTATTCGTCAATGCTCGTACATGAGACGTCAGTTGCCACACTTTCCGCGCTGTTTTCATGAGTTACATGATATCTGATGACGTGGCGAGCAATGTGCACCCGGCCCTACTCCCCGGTGGTGCAACTGGGGATCAAGATGTCCAATGTAGGGTGGAGCAGGTTGACCCTATGACACCCAAGTTGAAACTGCCTGGAACCAAGCGCTTGAAACTAAGGTGTGATGTACTGCTTTCAAGTTTTGCTTTCAACTCCAACTTGCGCCGCTACACCAAGGGGGAGAAGCCGGTGCTGGGTGACAAGCTGGCGGCGCGCATGCAGAAGATCATCAACGGTACGGCTCGGCGGATTGATTGATGTCCGAAAGTCCGATTGTTGGCGCATAGTGTGACTGTCATTCTTCACCACGTCATTCACCCATAGGGACTACTGAGGCGATAATCAGCCACCTGAGAGAGGGAGAGAGAGTATTCCGCATGTTTACGGGGGCATAAGCATCTCGCCCTGGCCCTTGGCCCCTCAAGCCCCATTGATCGTCCACCTCCGCCCAGCTTTGTACCAAAACCCATGGTACCGGTCCCTGCTCCGCGCTGAGCTGCTGGCCCTCGGGTCCATCCCGCTGGCGGCATCGCTGATGGCGCGTGGCGTGGGGTACAACGATGCCATCCCCTGGTAGGGCGGTGCAGGGTGACGGTATCGAGAACCGTGTTGAAAGCACCCATGGTTTCAGCACTTGAAACTTGAACATGATGGACCGCTTTAAAATTTTGCTTTCAATTTCAACTTGCGCCGCTACACCCTGGCAGGCCATGGCCGCGCCCGTCCTCGCCACCTCGCTCGGCCTCGGGGTGGGGACAAATGCATAGTGTACCGGCGCCCGCCGCGTCATCCACCACCACCACATAGTGTACCGGTGCTCGCCGCATCATCCACCACATGTAAACCCTCGATTATAGAATGGATGTGCGTTACATGATGACGTGGCGATCGCTGTTCATCTGTCCCTGGCGCACGGCCAAGTATGTGAAGGAGGCGCTCGACTTTCCCGAAGAGGGAGCTTCACCCGACGAGGCTGAAGGGGTCAAGTCTGTTTAAACGATTTATGGTTGTGCTTTCAAGTGCGAGCCCTCTTTTATCGCGTCCGGTGGGGCCGGATGATGTGAGTACTGAACAATCATGGGAGCATTATTATGTCTGTAGATGGTTAAATTGAATATGCATCTTAAGCCAACGCATGCGATCCACCCCGCACATCGATAGCTGTAGACTTGTTTCCCGGGAATCAATTGACATCTTGTAATGTTTAGAGCTAGAGCTAGGCCGAAGTCAAAACCACGCCAAAGCTTTGGAAATAATGTAATGCCCATCAATAAGGTGGTGTGTTTACTACTTCTTGCGAATGCTATCTATTGCATAACCGCCATTTACATCAACGATATACGAGGGTCGACAATGTGGAGGATGACGTGGCAGGCAGTAACTGACGAACCGCCCATTCTGAGGCAGATGGCGTCTGGGCAAGCGCACTGCGTGATATGGATGTGAGGACAACACCTGGGCCACCTCTCTCCCCTAGCTCTATCTCCGTTCTAGTCTATTAAACGGCGGTTTGTGTGTCAGATACGGAGCCACTCGTTGCGCGCGAGGGTCGACAGCAGCGCGCTGGTCTCCGCGTGCCCGTGCGCGTCCGCCGTCTGCCGCGTGGTAGCGCCCACACCCACATAGTGTACCGGTACACAGTTGGTGTAGCACGTGGTAAGATCACCGAGTGTTACATTCAGGCGTTTACTCGTAATAGGCCGATTTCGGTATATCGCCTGGGTGAAACGAGCATACAGAGCTGCGGGCAAAGCGTCAGCGCTCCGCGCGGGAAACCGGGCGTCATGTTGAATGCCCATACAGAGATGCGGGCGAAGCGTCAGCGCTTGGCGCGGGAAGCGATATACCGAAGTCGGCCTAAACCACATGAGTTGTCTACTACGGGACTCAGGCCCATGTGTCGTAAAGAGATCCCCATTTCTGTATGGCGCAAGATCAGAAATCTGGTATCGACAGCGGCATTATGCCGCTGTCGATACTAGCTCGCTGTCCTCGAGCCATACGAAGCAGGCCATTTGAATTGCCATATGGTTTGTTTATTACGACACAGGGGCATGAGTCCCGTAGTACATGGACCTCACCGCGGCAGGCGCCCTTTACGGTCCGTGGCCAGCATGTCTGCGCCGTGTCCGACCAGCCAGCGCGCCGCGGCCGACCGGCCGTGTGCCGCCGCCCACAGCAGCATGGTCATCCCTTCCGTGTTGGGCACCTCCAACATGGCCAGCTTGTGCTCATGTACCAGGCACTAGGGCCAGACAGACAATGCTCGCCGCGTCATCGACACGCATTTTATGTGACAAAGAGAGTGAAGCTGTGATTTAACTCAATGAGTTGATTTGAGTTTTCCAATGAGTTTACTGACTTGTGATTGGTCGAGAGGAACATTCATTGAAACATTCATGACGAATGTTCCTCTCGACCAATCATAACTCAGTGAACTCAATTGCAAACTCAACTCAATTCATTGAGTTCAGTCATAACTTCACTCTCTTTGTCATACCGGCGTGTCTTGACTTAAATGGTATCCTATGATGTGGCGAGCAACGTGAGCCAGGCCTTGCAGGGTACGCCTTGAGCAACAGGTCCGCCGCGCCGCCCTCCCCCACGTGCCCGCCCTTGACAGCCGCGAACAGCGCGCTCTCACCCTGCCGGTCGAACTCCCCCGCCGCCATCACCCCCGCGGGACAGGGGCTTACACTCGTCCACCTTTCGGCTCAACTTAAGCGCACTCTGAGGGAAAGGGGTGCATTTAGGGGTTTTATAGGGGGTGTTGAGGAGGTTTCAAGCGGTATGAAGCAACATCAGGGGTTGTTGAGGGTGTGTTTTGTGACAGAAATGGCTCAGGTTGAGCTGAAGAGTGGACGAGTGTGAGCCCCTGCCGCGGGAGCCGCGCCTAGTAGGTGCCGGCACATCGCGGTGCCGCCGAAGCGCGCCGCCAGCATCAGCGCGGTGCGCCCCTTGCTGTCGCGCACCGCCGCCACGCCCGCCGCATTCCCCGCCGCACCCCTTTCCGCACTTCCCGCCGCACCCCCCTCCGCACCCCCCGTCGCATCCACCGCCGCACCCCCGGACCATACCTTGGCGAGCGCCTTGTTGTAGTGGCGCAAGTTGAAACTGAAAGCAACCGTTGAAAGCAGTTCATGATAATCTAGCTTCAAGCGCTGAAGCCGTCGACGCTTTCAACACGGGTTTTGAAATTAACACCCTGCGCCGCCCTACTTCGTAGCACTCCACCACTCCCCCCGCCGCGGCGTGTAGCAGTGCAGCCATGCCTTTGCTGTCCGTGGCGCCGGTGTCACAGTTGGCAACCGCCGCCGCCCCGGACGGTGTCCGGTCCTCCCCCCCCGCCGCCGCCGCGCCCTCGCCGGTGAGCAGGAGCCCCACAACCTTGGACCAGGGGCTTACACTCGTTACCATATCAGCTTAACTTGAGCTCCTCTGTGCAGCGTATAACCCGAAGTATCTCATAAACATATCCTGAAGTTGCTCGAGTGGAGCTCTAACGTTAACGAGTGTAAGCCCCTGCCTTGGACTGCCCCTTGGCCGCGGCGTGCATGAGCGGGGTCATGCCGTATTCGCCGCTGCGCTCCTCCGCGAGGCAGGGGCTTGCACTTGTTCCCATTTCAGCTCAACTTCAGCTCTTCTGTCCAGCGTATAACCCAAAGTAACTCATGAATGTGCCCTGGAGTTGCTCAAGTTGAAGTTAACGTGGGCGAGTGTCAGCCCCTGCCGCACGTGCGCCGCCGCCCAGCAGCGCCTGCTCGCAGGGGCTTTCACTCGTCCACGTTTCGGCTCAACGTAAGCGCTTTGTGTGGGATAGGGGGTGCATTTTGGGGGCGAGTAGGGTATGTGTAAGAGGTGCCGGGGGGTATCAGGAGGTGTTTTAGGGTGTACTCTGTGTCAGAGACGACTCAGGTGGCGCTTAAAAGTGGACGAGTGTAAGCCCTTGCCTGCACGACCTGCACCTGACCGTGGCGGCACGCCAGGGTGTAGTGGCGCAAGTTGAAATTGAAAGCAAAGTTTGAAACCAGTATCATCATACTCCAGATTTAAGCGCTTAGTTCCAGGGGCTTTCAACGTGCGTTTGATAGGGTCAAGCTGCACCGCCCTACCAGGGAGAGCGCGGTGCGGTGCCGCGTGTCACCTCCGTCGAAGAACCCAACCGCCGCGCCGCCTCGCGTCCGCGACAGCAGCTCCGTCACTCAGGGCCTAACACTCGTTTCCTGTTCAGCTCTACCTGACTGTCTGCTCACATGACTGTCTACTCACAGCGTCAGGCCATGGAGGAGGATGCGGCGGGTGCCTACGGGTACACTATGAGCAAACAGTAGCTCCTGCACCCGGGGACCGATACTATGAGCAGACAGTCAATTCGAGCTGAAAAAGGAACGAGTGGGCAAGCCAGGGAGAGAAGGATGCGGCGAGTGTGTCCGGATACACCGGTACACTATGAGCAGACAGTCAGATTCAGCCGAAAAGGGAACGATTGGCCAGGCCAGGGAGGAGGATGCGGCGAGTGTGTAACGGTACGGATACACCGGTGTGTACCGGTACGGATATACCGGTACACTATGAGCGTCCAGTCAGCTTAAGGCGAGAAGGGGACGGCGTATGAGACCCCACCTGCACGACGAGCGCGTGACCGGCCATGGTGTAGCGGCATAAATGAATTTGAAAGCAAAGTTTGAAAGCAGTGTGTCACACTGTGGTTTCAAGAAATTAATTCCTGGCAGTTTCAACGCGGGGTTTGATAGGGTCAACCCGCACCGCCCTACTTTGGCGGCGGCCATGACGGGGGTCTCGCCGCGCTGCGTGGGCCACGTCAGCAGCGCCGCCACCGCGCCGTCGGACTCCACCACCTCGCGCCAGGGGCTCACAGTCGTCCACTGTTCAGCTCAACCTGAGCCGTTTCCGACACAAAATACACCTCAAATACCCCCTAATATCCCCTGCCATCTCCTGAATACCCCCTTCAGCAGCCCTCAATGCACCCTCTATGCCACAGAAAGCGCTTATGTTGAGCCGAAAAGTGGACGAGTGTAAGCCCCTGCCTCGCGCGCGTCCAGGACCTGGGCCACGGTGGCCAGGCGCCCGTGGAACAGGGACTTACACTCGTCCACTTCTCAGCTGAACCTGAGCCGTTTTTGTCACCGAAACTACATGTGACTACCCAGCGTATCCCTCAAAAGTGCTCAGTATTAGCCGAAAAGTGGACGAGTGTAAGCCCCTGCCGTGGAAAGCGGCGAGCGTCAGGCAGTTGGCGCCCACGGTGTAGCGGCGCAAGTTGAATTTGAAAGCAACTTTGGAAAGCAATTCATCATATTTCAGTTTCAAGCGCTTAGTTCCAGGCGCTTTCAACTTGGATATCATAGGGTCAACCTGCACCGCCTCACCACGGCGTCGGTGGCCAGCGGGTCGGCGCCCGCCTCGATGTAGCGGCGGCGCAAGTCGAATTTGAAAGCAGAAGTTGAAAGCAGTACATCAGACTTCAGTTTCAAGCGCTTAGTTCCAGGCGCTTCAACCTGGGTTTGATAGGGTCAATCTGCACTGCCCTACCTCGAGCAGGGCCTCCACAGCGTCGCCCGCGCCCTTGCTGCAGCGGCGCAAGTTGAAATTGAAAGCAACATTTGAAAGCAGTTCGTCATATTCTAGTTTCAAGTGCTTAGATCCAGGGGCTTTCAACGTGAGTTTCATAGGGTCAAGATTTGAAAGCAGCTCGTCATGTTTCAGCTTCAAGTGCTTAGTTCCAGGTAGTCTCAACTTGGGTTCGATAGGGTCAAGCTGCACCGGCCTACCTTGGCTGCGGCGCACATCAGCGGGGTGGCGCCGCTCTCCGTCCGCCCCATCACCCAGGGCCGCACGGGCATTACTCATTCCAGCTCGCTCTTGAGTATCCTCAAGGCGCTGCGTTGAGTGGTATAATGACTCAAGCCGGTCAAGTGTTTGTTGGGACGAACAGCTTCATGTTCAGCTTGTGTCAGTCCCTGCATCAAAAGAAAAGTATGACAAAGTGCGTGTAAACACTTAGACGCTTAGCAACAAGTAGTACTAAGTAGTACTAAGTCGTCCCGCTCGACCAATCAGAACGCTCTATGTGAACGACTTAGCACTGAGTCCCACGAAGTGTCCAAGTGGGTTGGCACACTTTGTCATATTGAGAGTATTTAACCAGAGAAACATATGTGCGGCCCTGCCTCAAGCCAAGCGCCGCGCGTGACCAAGTCCTTGATCCGCGCGCCGTCGTTCTGCAGCGCCGCCAGCCAGGGGCTTACACTCGTCCCGATTTCAGCTCAACTTGAGCTCTTCTGTCCACCGTGTAACCCAACTTAACTCATGAATGTGTCCTGGATGTGCTCAAAGCTCTAACGTGAACGAGTGTAGGCCCCTGCCGCCAGCAGCAGCTCGGGCGTTAGCGCCAGGTCGTACTGCGCCGCCGCCTAGGGCCTGGCGGATTATGCTCGCCACGTCATTATCCATATTTTAGACCCTCGTTTCTTGAGTTAAACTGCAGCCTACGACGTGGCGAGCATAATCCGCCAGGCCCTGCCGCCGCCGGCCGCCGCGCGCCGCCGGGTTCCCGCCGCGCCTGCCGCGCCGCCGTCGCCGCCGTCGTCCAGGGGCTTACACTCGTCCACTTTTCAGCTCAACTGAGCCGTTTCTGACACAAAATACACACCAAACACCCCCAAACACCCCCTGACACCCCCTGGACACCCTCTAAAGAACCCTTCGACGCACCCCCTATCCCACAGAAGGCGCTTACGTTGTGTCGAAAAGTGGACCAGCTTAAGCCCCTGCCGTGGTCCCCGCCGCCGCGCCGCAGGGCCTTACGGCAAGTACCAGTTTCAGCTCAACTTGAGCGTGTTGGGCGTGATGAGATGTCCCAAGTGGTTTCATGAATGAATACAGTAACGACGCTTAAGTCAAGCTGGAGAACGTACTCGTGTAAGGCCCTACCGCGGCGTCGCGGCCGCGGGCCCAGCGCTGCGCCTCGGGCCACTGCGCGTTGGACGGTAGGTGGTAGAAGTCGGGCACCCGACGGCAGGGGCTTACACTCGCTCACTTCAGAGCTCAACTTGAGGACCTTCGGGACACATCGCTCACGTTAGACTTCAACTTGAGCACCTTCGGGCCACATCCGCGGGTTAATCTGGGTTGTGTAGGGGACAAAGTAAGCTTTCGTTGAGCGAAACGGGCTTGGTAAGCCCAAGTTGAGCGGAAATGGGAACGAGTGTAAGCCCCTGCCCGACGGCACGGCCTTGCACTCGTTCGCATGGTTCAGGACCCGGACTTACGTTCGTCTACTTTTCAGCTCAACTTAAGCGCTTTGTATGGAATAGGGGGTGCGCGTAGGTTGGGTAGCCCGTGTCAAGGGGGGGGGTACCGGGTGCGTAGGGTGTGTAGGTTGTTTGCTTGTGTCAGACACGGCTCAAGTTGAGCTGAGAAGTGGACGAGTGTAAGCCCCTGGTTCGCATGGTCCAGGATAGCTTCAGCAATCTCATGAAACTTGTGTCCGGTACAGGGCCACGGAGAACGAGCGAGCGTGAGGCCCTGCCCGGTGGTCGAAGGAGGGGTTTTGGCGGTTGTACTGCCGGTTGGTGCCGTGCGTCATGCCGCGGCTGAACGGGTCATCGCACATGGCCGACAGGGGGCCGTGGGCGTCGGTCGTCAAGGAAAATAAATTACGAAGTTCCGGGTGTTCAGTTCGAGCTTTTGGAGAGGGCCACGCGGATACCCTGTCCGATTTCGCCCCAACCAGACGCGCTCCGACGTGGGGCCGTCGGGTGTCGGCGCACGAGGCGTACCCGGGGCCGTGCGTGCGTGTGTGGAGGAGTTGGCCATTTCAAATTCTTGTTGTGGGCTGTTGATGTTGGGTGCTTGGCTGCTGGGGTGCTGGGCTGCTGGGGTGCTGGCTCCAAATCTATCTGCGCTTCGCGCCAACCAGCTTGGATGCCCACCGCCAGCCGCCGACACTTTCGTGCGCGCGCCGCCGCCTCACGCCCCTCCGCCTCACAGCCTCGGTCGTGCCCCAGCCCTCGCCGCTACACCCACACCGTGCACCGTCACGATGGGCAAACGGCGGGCGCTGCCCCTGGGCCTGTCGCGCCGCGTGTGGAACCAGTCGGCCGCCATCGTCGCACGCCTGCTGCGCGCGGATGGCAGGGGCTTACACTTGACTCGCTCACTCTAGAGCTCAACTTCGGGACCTTCGGGACACATCGCTCACGTTAGGGCTCAACTTGAGCACCTTCGGCACACATCTACGGGTTGAGTGGGGTCATATGGGGGATAAACTTAGCTTGAGTTGGAGCGGAAAGGGGCAAGGTAACCTCAAGTTGAGCGGAAATGGGAACGAGTGTAAGCCCCTGGCGGACGGCGCGCGCCGCGGCGGCGCATCCATCAAGACGCTGACGCTCGCGCCCGGCGTCGCGGCAAGGGCTTACACTCGTCCACTTTTCAGCTCATCTTGAGCGCTTTGTATGGGATAGGGGGTGTACGTAAGGGGTTGTGTAGCCCGTGTTAAGGGGGTGTCAGGGGGTGTTAGGGGGTGTGTAGGGTGTGTGGTTGAGCTGGGAAGTGGACGAGTGTAAGCCCCTGCGTCGCGGCCAAGAGCGCGACGCACGCGGTGGTGTGCGAGACCATCAAGCACATCCCACTGCTGCGCCTGGTGCTGGCAGGGGCTCACACTCGTTCACATTTCAGCTCAACTTGAGCCGCGTATGACACACAAAAACACCCTACACACCCTAAACACCCCCTTAACACGGGCTACACAACCCCTACGCGCATCCCCTATCCCATAAACAGCGCTCAAGTTGAGCTGAGAAGTGAACGAGTGTAAGCCGCTGGGTGCTGGCCGACGCCGCCGTGCCGCTCGCCGACGACGTCTTCAACGACACGGACACGCGCGGCGACAAGCACCACTCGGGCAGGGGCTTACACTCGTCCACTTTTCAGCTCAACTTGAGCCGTTTCTGACACAAAGTACCCCCTACACACACCCCCTACACACACCCCCTACACACATCACCCCAAACACCTGCTACACACCCCGTAACCAACCCCTAAATGCGCCACCTATCCCACAGAACCCGCTCACGTTGAGCCGAAAAGTGGACGAGTGTAAGCCCCTGCACTCGGGTAAACGCAACCGCCGCGATGATGGCAAGGGCCGCGGCGGGGCGGCGGCGGGTGCCGAGGAGGACGCCGAAGAGGAGGAGGGGGGCGAGGAGGAGGAGGAGCAGGAGGAGGAGGGGTGGGGCGAGGAGGAGGAGTACGAGGAGGAGGACGAAGAGGGTGGTGACGAGGGTGAAAGCGAGGGTGACGAGGGCAGGGGCTTTCACTCGTCCACTTTTTGGCTCAACGTAAGCGCTTTCAGTGGGATAGGGGGTGCATTTGGGAGTTTTTGAAGGGGTGATCATGAGGTGTCATGGGGTAATCGGGGATGCCAAGAGTGTTTTTGTATCAGAAAGCGGCTCAGGTTGAGCTGAGAAGTGGACGAGTGTAAGCCCCTGGATGAGGGTGACGGAAGCGGCGGCGGCGAAGAAGACGACGACGGCAGCGTGCCTCGGTCGATGGCAGGTACTTACACTCGTCCACTTTTCAGCTCAACCTAAGCCGCTTTGGTCAAACCTCCCCGTGTCCACCTGTCTAATAGACTGGGGGGAAATCAGGCACCCAACGTATCCCGCAAAATGTGCTTACATTGAGCTGAAAAGTGGACGAGAGTAAGCCCCTGGTCGATGGCTTACGTGCTGGCGTACGAGCTGCTATTCGGAGCGGGGCTGGAAGAGCGCGAGGGCAGGGCCTCGCAGATGTCGCCCGCCACGTCATCCAACGCACATGCAACCCTCATTATTTGAGTTAAACTCAGTGTCGGCGTGACATGTCACGCTGCTCTACTAGACATCAAGGGTCTAATGACTCAAGGAACACGACCCGGCGAGTCGGTCGGTGGGATTCTCGAAATGCACAGTTCTGATTGGTTGGACGGAACTCGACACCATATATTCGATGCCAAGACCGGACACATATTTTTTAATGGCATCCTATGACGTGGCGAGCAATATCTGGCAGGCCCTGCGCGCGGGCAGCGAGAAGGCCGCGCCCGCCGCGGAGGCGCTGCTGCGCGCCGCCAAGGCCCCGTTGGCCAAGGTAGGGCAGTGCAGGTTGACTCTATCAAACCCATATTGAAAGCGCCCGGAACTAAGCGCTGGAAACTGAATTATGATGTACCGCTTTCAAATTTTGCTTTCAAAATCATGTGCGCCGCTACACCAAGGCGCTGAAGCGCCGGCTCAAGGCCGCCAATGCACGCGACGCCGAGGCGTTCCTTCTCGCGCAGCCCGGCGGCAAGGGCTTACTCGCGTTCCCATTCCCGCTCAACTTGAGGTTACTTCGCCCCTTTCCACTCAACGTAAGCTTACTTTGTCCCCCACATGACCCAACTCGACCCGTGGATGTGGCCCAGAAGTGCTCGGGTTGAGCTGTAACGTGAGTGATGTGTTCCCAAAGGTCCTCAACTTGAGCTCTGAAGTGGACGAGTGTAAGCCCCTGTCCGGCGGGCACGCACTGGCGCAGGTGCCGGCGCATTCCCGCCACGTGCGCGTCAACACCCTCAAGACCACGCTCCAGGCGGCGGAGGCCGTAGGGCCCCTCACGGATATTCCTCCCCACGTCATCGACGTCGACACGCGTTCTGACTCCTCGTATCCTGATGAACGTGGCATCCTATGTATGCTTGTCGAAGTAAGTCAGTGCTGGCGATGGGGGGGGTTAAACTAAGCTAGTATAAGCTAATTTAGGGGCTAGTGGTTACTGGGTTAGTGTTGGGGATTACAGTGTGTTAGTAAAATAGGGGGGTTTACACTAGGCTGCTTTAAGCTAGTTTAGGGCCTATGGCTTAGCAGGCTAGTTTACAGGTGATAATTATAATCCTATGACGCGGCGAGCAATGTCTGTGAGGCCCGAGGATGCGGCGCTGTGGCGGCTGAAGCCGAGCCGCGACCCGCACGTGCCGAACCTGCTGGTGCTGCCACCCGGCAGGGGCTTACACTCGTCCACTTTTCAGCTCAACGTAAGCGCTTCCCGTGGGATAGGGGGTGCGTTCAGGGATTGTTTACGGGGTCTTTAGGGGGTGTTTAGGAGGTGTTAGGAATATTAAGGGGTGTCTAGGGTGTATTGTGTGTATGAAACGGCTCAGGTTGAGCTGAAACGTGGACGAGTGTAAGCCCCTGGCGCCCGGCACGGACCTGCACACCCACCCCATGGTGGAGCGGTGCAGATTGAAACCAGCTGAACCCCCCCGGGTTGAGAGCGCGTTGTCTCCGTAAATGGGGGAGGCTCCCTATGGACCATTATACTCTAATATATGGGGGAGGCCCCCTTTGCACCATTCAGCGTTTCCTCACTCTAATATATGGGGGAAGCCCCCTATGCACCATTCAGCACTTGAAAGCAACATGTGATGAAGCGCTTTAGAACTTTGCGTTCAAGTTCAAGTTGCGGCGGTACAGCATGGTGCGGGACGGGCGCCTGATCCTGCAGGGCAAGGCCAGCTGCCTGCCCGCCGCCGCGCTGGCGCCGGGCGCGGGTTGGGAGGCAGGGGCTTACACTCGTCCACCTATCGGCTCAACATAAGCGTTTTCTGTGGGATAGGGGATGCATTTTGGGGTTGTTAGGGGGGTGTTATAGAGGTTTCAGGAGGTATTAGGGGGTGTTCAGGGTCACAAACGGCTCAGGTTGAGCTGAAAAGTGGACGAGAGTAAGCCCCTGGTGGAAGGTGCTGGACGCGTGTGCGGCGCCCGGTAACAAGACCACGCACCTGGCAGGGGCTTACACTCGTTCACGTTAGAGCTCGACTTGAGCAACTCTAGGACACATTCATGACTTGAGTTGGGTTACACGGTGGATAGAAGAGCTCAATTTGAGCTGAAATCGGAACGAGTGTAAGCCCCTGGCACCTGGCGGCGCACGTGGGGCCCGCGGGGAAGGTGTACGCCCTCGACGCCGATGCGCGCCGCCTCAAGCGCCTCAAGGTAGGGCGGTGCAGGTTGAAACCAGCCGAAACCCGAGTCGAAAGCGCGTTGGTTTCGTAAATGGTGGAGCCCCCCTGTGGACCATTATTTACGCACTGTGATGAATGGGGGAGGCCCCCTATGCACCAGACAGCGCCTGAAAGCAAAATGTGATAGACGCTTTGAAACGTTGCTTTCAAATTTAACCTGCACCGCTACATCAAGGCCAACTGCCAGGCCGCGGGGGCGGCGGCCATCGTCACCTCCAAGTGCGAGGATTTTCTCAAAGTGGACCCCGCGGCACCGGAGTACGCGGCGGTGCGCGCGGTTGGGCGGTGCAGGTTGACCCTTTCAAACTCACGTCGAAAGCGCCCGAACAAGCGCTTGAAACTGAGATATGATTATCTACCTTCAAATTTTGCTTTTAAATTCAACTTGAACTGCTACATCGCGGTGCTGCTAGACCCGTCGTGTTCCGGCTCCGGCACGGCGGGCACGCGGGGGGCAGGGGCTTACACTCGTCCACTTTTCGGCTCAACCTGAGCCGTTTTGGTCACACCTCCCCGTGTCCCCCTATCTAATAGACTGAGGGGAAATCATGCACCCACCGTATCCCACAAAATGTGCTCACGTTGAGCTGAAAAGTGGACGAGTGTAAGCCCCTGGCGGGGGGACTACCTGCTGGCGGCGGCGCGCGGCGAGGCGGTGGGGAAGGTAGGGCCCGGCATATCTTGCTCGCCACGTCATAAAATGCCATTTCTCTCCAGGAACGAAGGTTCGCATATTGCGTTTGATGATGTGGCGACTAATTTCTGCCGGGCCTTATGAAACGGGGAGCGGGACAGCGGGCGGCGATGGCGACGGCGATGGCGAGGCCGTTGTAGGGCGGTGCAGGTTGACAATATCAAAACCTGTGTTGAAACCGCCTATGGTTTCAGCGCTTGAAGCTACAATATGATGAAACGCTTTCAAATCGTGCTCTCAATTTCGACTTGCGCCGCTACACCTTGGACCCGCGCGTGGTGTCCATCGCCAACTTCCAGACCATGGTAGGGCGGTGCAGGTTGACCCCAGATTGACCCCGGGTTGAGCGCGATTGAAACTGCGATATGATGTACCGCTTTCAAAACTTGCTTTCAATATCAACTTTCGCCGCTATACGATGGCGCTGCTTCACGCGCTCAAGTTCCCCGCCGCGGTAGGGCGGTGCAGGTTGAAACCAGCTGAACCCCGAGTTTGAAAGCGAGTTGATGTCGTAAATGGGGGACGCCCCCTATGGACCATCATTTCCTCACTCTGGAAATTCGGGGAGGCCCCCTATGGACCATTCAGCCCTTGAAAGCAACATGGTATGAAGCGCTTTCAAACCTTTGTTTCAAGTTCAACTTGCGCCGCTACACCGCGGAGCGCGTGTCGTACAGCACGTGCAGCGTCCACGCGCTGGTAGGCTCAGGCGGAATAAACACTTTGTTTGCCCAAATTTCCTTTGTTACATTACCCAAATTCAGCCCATTATGCTCGAACCATGCCCAGTTATGCCCAATTGTACCGACCAATTGCCTAAAATTCCTGCCATTATGCCGGAATTGTCGATTTGCCTGTTATGCCGAAAGTGATGCCGGCATATTCTGCCCGGCCCTACGCGCTGGAGAACGAGCTGGTGGTGAAGGAGGCAGGGGCTCACACTCGTTCACGTTAGAGCTGAACTTGAGCCAGTCCAGAAGACATTCATGAGGTAAGTTGGGTAACACGGTGGACAGAAGAGCTCAAGTTGAGCTCAGATGGTAACGAGTGTAAGCCCCTGGAAGGAGGTGTTGCCGGAGGCGGAGCGGCTCGGGTACAGCCTGGAGGTTGTCATGCCGGGTTGGCACCGCCGCGGTCTGCCGGGGTTGGTAGGACCTGGCAGATCCTGTCCGCCACGTCGTCCAACGCAATTTTCACCCTCATGTTTTGTATCAAATGGCATCCTATGACGTGGCGAGCAATATATGCCCAATCTTGCCCGCCACGTTGTCCAACGCATTTTGAACCCTCGTGTCTTGAATGAAATGGCATCCTATGACGTGGCAAGCAATATCTGCCAGGCAGCTCCTGTCCGCCACGTCGTCCAACGCAGTGTGAACCCTCGTGTCTTGAATCAAATGGCATCCTATGACGTGGCGAGCAATATTCTGCCAGGCCCTAAGAGATGGTCGATGGGGCCGAGGCGCTGCTCCGCGCGGACCAGTTCGAGGCAGGGGCTTACACTCGTAAACTTTTCAGCTCAAAATGAGCCCTTTCTGACACAATGACAAACCCCCAAACGCCCCCTAATACCCTTGTAGACCCCCTAACCACCCTCTAAATAACCCCTAAACGCAACCCCTGTCCCATGGGAAGTGCTGACGTTGAGCTGAAAAGTTGATGAGTGTAAGCCCCTGGTTCGAGGACGACATGGAGGGGTTCTTCGTGGCGATATTCTCGCGCCCGACGCCGCCGGGGGCCTTGCGGGCTGTGAAGGCGGCGGGGCGCGCGACGGCGGCGGCGGCGGAGGCGGCGGCAGCGGTGGAGGCGGCGCGGCAGGCGGCGGGCAGAGGCTTACACTCGTCCGCTTTTCTGCTCAACCTGAGCGGTTTCTGACATAAAATATACCCTCAACACCCCCTAATACCCGTTCATACACCCAACACCTTGTAAACACCCCCTGCGTAAACCCCAAATGCACCCCCTGTCCCACAGAAAGCGCTTAAGTTGAGCCAAAAAGTGGACGAGTGTAAGCCCCTGGCGGCCGGCGCGGCGCTCAAGAGGGGGCTGTCGAACGGCAGCGAGGCGGGGGCTTACACTCGTCCACTTCTGTGCTCAACCTAAGCCGTTTGTGTCACTCAAAATATACCCTAAACACCCCCTAAACACGCCCTTGGCACTCTCTGACCCCCCGCTCAAATACCCTCATAAACACCCCCTATCCCACAGAAGTTGCTTACGTTGAGCCGAGAAGTGGACGAGTGTAAGCCCCTACAGCGAGGGAGTCAGGCCGGTGTATGCCAAGAAGAAGAGGAAGGGCGGCAAACCGTCCGCGCTCTTCCGGTAGCCGCGGGTAGGAGGACAGAACGCGTCCGCGTGTATATCAGCACACCGAGGCACCAGGCTTTTGTCCTGGTCCCCTCGGTAGCCACAGCTCTGTTCGTCGTTCGTATAGGCTAACATGAACTTTAAGGCCGATCTAGAAGAGCTAGGGCTATGACCTTCCGCCTAAAATAATAAGTTGGTTCTAATTGCTGACGTGGCGAGCACCGGTACGCTATTCAACTATGCGGTGGATGAGGTAACGAGTACCGGTGGACGACGTTATGAGCACGGTACGCTATTCAACTATGTGGTGAGCTTCGCTAGCACCCCCCGCAGTGTGGCTAATACCCCTCGAAGCTCCCCCGCGACCTCAGCTCCGTTGCCACCGTCCAGCCCGCCCCCGCCCTGGGCCTGTAACACCCCTTCGATGGTGGCCGCCGCGCTGGCAATGGCGAGTGAAGCCGATGACTCCGACCCCCCTGCGATTGTCGCCTGCGATGGTTCCAATGACGCCGTGCCTATGTCTGACTCCCCCTCGCTGGCGCTGACTGTTTGCCTGTAGTGTACACCATGTACCCCGGGGGAAGCGATGGCAGCAGTCCCGCCACCACCGCTCACCTCCGCTACCGCCGCCGCCGACACCGCTGAAACTTTGCTTGTCGTGTACCCGCTGCTCGCCGTCTCTGCCCCGCCTGCGTTGCCAAAGATATTGGCTACCTGGCCCGCGTCTCCAAACACATAGGGCACCCGGCGGACGGAGGGCGACGAGGAGCGCATGGGCATCGGAGCGAACAGCGGGTCCACTCCCGCGTCGTCGCCCCCGACGTCAGCAAACAGGCTCGACGTCGCCTCGCCTAGCCGCGACTTCCCTCCGCCCCCGCCGCTCCCGCCGCCGCCGCCGCTGCCGGCACCGGCGCCGCCGCCGCCGC
>Ga0307489_10000450_pt1 | contig 24997 bp, 38 predicted proteins | sample SB12metaG_FD_202247 | JGI IMG/M metagenome (GOLD analysis project Ga0307489, IMG submission 202247) | Sea-ice brine microbial communities from Beaufort Sea near Barrow, Alaska, United States - SB 1.2 | ecosystem: Environmental > Aquatic > Marine > Coastal | place: USA: Alaska | collected... | reverse complement strand
GAGAGCGATGCGGCTGGCGCGGCAGCGGCAGGGGCGTACACGTGTCCACTCCTCACCTCATCCTGAGCCGTCTTTGTCTCCAAGATCCTTCATTTCCACCAATGTATCCCGCACAAGTACTCACACCAACGTTTCCGGCAAAAACCGTTTCCGTCACCGAAATCCTTCATTTACACCAATGTATCCCGCGAATATACTCACACCAACGTTTCCCGCAAACACAGCTCACGACAATTCCAAATGTGGACGATATTAACTCCCTTGTCGGCGGTGGTGCGCATGACAGAGGCACGCCGTGCCGCAGCGGACGCCGAGATCGTTGGCCTGCAGGAGGCTGCCTCGGCGCAGGCGGCAGCGGAGGCGGCGTTACGCTCGGCAGGGCCTGACATGTATTGCCCGCCACGTCATCCAACGCATGGTGAACCCTGGTGTCCCACGTCATCCAACGCCTGGTAAACCCTCGTGTGTTAACTGGAGTAACACTCTGTAACTTGGCGGGCGATATGTGTCAGACCCGAGGAGGAGGCAAGTGCCGCCTTGAGCCGCGCTACGGCGGGCTCGGACCGCGAGGGGACTGCGGCGGCAGCGCGTGTCGCAGCGGACGCGGCAGCGGTTCTCGGCTCCGCCTCTGCCGCCGCGCCCCCGGCCCCCATCCGCAACCCGGTCAAGAACGCGGCGGCGGCAGCCACAGCCGCCGTCCGCGGCAGCGGCGGCGGCAGCATGGCCAACAACACCGTGCCCAAACCCACCCCCGCTCCCGCTAACGCGAAGTCTGCTCCCAAGAAGAAGCAGTACTCGGCGACCGACGGCCCCGTGATAGACTTCACGCCCCTCCCCCCCCCCCCTGGTAGAGACTGGTGTATATTGCTCGCCACGTCATATGATGCCGTTGAACTAAACCAACGAGGGTATAACATCGAGCTCCAAAGCGCTCACATGTTGAGCAGTAACCAACCCCCTCCGCAGTTTCAATTGGATAGACCCTAAAGTCTGTCAGGGTTTAGAATGTGATGAACCACTTTCAAATTTTGGTTTTGAATTCAACTTGCTCCCGTACACACCGGGCGCCCCCCGGCCGGCCCTGATGCCATGCAACTCCTGGCGCCCGCAGGCCGCAGCGGCGGCGCGCCGCTGCTGTACATCCCGGGTTTGGACGGGTCCGGCGAGGCAGGGTGGTTGTTGATAACAAGTGTTGATAACAAGCACTCGACGTTGAATGTCCTCCCTCTCCTCCTATTCCTCCTCCTCCTCCTCCTCCTCTCATCCTCCTCCTCCTTCTCCTCCGCTTCTTCCTCCTCCGCTCATCTGTATGAGCATTTATCTTAAAGGTACCTCACGCTCTGATATCGGTTGGATTGGTTTCTCTACTGCACCCTCCGGCGAGGGCGTGCGCATGCAAATCCCTGCGCTAGTCGCCGCTGGGTACGACGTGCGGTGCCTGCGCGTGCCCGCCGGGAATCGCGAGGGATGGCCCGGCTTGACGCGCGCGGCGGCAGCTCTGCTGCGCGGCGATGTGCCAAGCATCGTCGCCGCAGGCGGCGCCACTGTCGTGGCGGAGAGCTTCTTCGCGCCGCTTGCGCTCATGCTGGCTGCGGAGGCTCCCGAGCTGGTAAACCGCCTGGTGCTCGTCAACCCTGCGGTGGGCGCAGGATCCTCTGATGGCTCCGATGCCGCGGCCAACACCGCCGCCGCGTTCGCCGCCGCCGCCGGCGCCGCGGGCGCCGCCGCCGTCAGCGCCGCGACGGGGTCGCCCCAGAAGAACCCCATCCCCACCGTGCCCACCGCTACGCTGGCCTCCGTGGCGGAGGCGGCGGCGGGGCTGGGACTCCTGGAGATGGCGCCGGGGGCGATGTATGACCTGGCATTGGAGCTGGCTGGGGCGCTGGCGGTGGAGCGCACGCGCGTGGGCGGCGGCGAGGGCGTCAGTGGCGCCAAGTCATCGGGGCTAAAACTGCCGGGCGACGGTCTACCCGCCTCCGCGGCGGCATGGCGGCTCAGCCTGTGGCGCGCCGCGCGCCTGCCCGACCGCTACCTGCACGGTAGGGGCGTCCACTCCCCGACTTCTCACCCCAACCTCCCCCGTCTTCGTCACTGGAACCCCACAACATGTCCCCCGAAACTGATTCTCACCAGGGTTTAGGGTCATTCTCGACGAGGTGGTACTTCGAGACCACCATGCCCAGTCGCAATGTCGCCGCAAATGTCCACGATGGTGATCCCCGCAGATTGTTACTGATACCCTCAACCTGAAACCCTAATCCCCTGGCAAGTGTGAGCCCCTACAACACGGCATCGCGCAGCGCACGCTGATCGTGGTGGCAGCCAAGGACCGCGTGCTGCCGTCGCTGCAGCAGGTTGGGCCTGACGGATCGTTGCTCGCCACGTCATAGGTTGTCCTTCAACTCATGACACCAGGGTTCAATGTGCGTTGGATGACCTGGCCAGCGAAATCACCCCAGCCCTCGCAGCAGGGCGCGCGTTTAGCGCGGCTGCTGCCCAACGCTGCGCGTGTGGTGTTTGCCGACAGCGGCCACACACTGCTGCTGGAGGACGACTTTGACCTCGCCGCGGTGATGGACTGCCACGGTAGGGCGGTGCAGGTTGGATTTGTTACACAATCGTTCTAGCAACCGTTCCAGCAACCGTTCCAGCAACCGTGCAGCAACCGTTCCAGCAACCGTTCAAGCAGCTGTGCCAGTCACCGTTCCAGCAACCGTTCCAGCAACCGTTCCCGCCACCGTTCCACACAGCTGACACCCGTGTTGAAACCGCCGGGTGTCAGCTCTTGAAACTGACACGTGGATACACTCCTCAAACTTCGCTTTCAATCTCAACGTGCGGCGCTACGCCACGGCATCTACCCGCCCGCGGCCTCCGTGGCCGCGGCCATCAACGGAGCACGCGGCCCCGGGCCGGACGCGCCGGACCCCGACGACTTCGGCGCGCTGCGGGAGCACCGCGCGCGGAGCCCGGTCGCGGAGGAGGACCTCGATGCGCTCGGTAGGCTCTGCTGCATAATACCTGCCACATCATCCTCCACATTAAATCACCTCCTCCTCCGCCTCCGCCTCCTCCTCCTCATTATCTCCCTCCTGAACCACCTCCCCCCCACTCCTGCTCCACCTCCTTCTCCTCCTCCTTCTCCTCCTCCCCCTCCTCCTCCTCTTCCTCCTCCTCCTCCTCTTCCTCCTCCTCATCCTCCTCCCCATCCTCCTGCTCCTCGCTTCTTGAGTTGAATGGCATCACATGACGCGGCGAGCATCATCCACCCGGCCTCAGCGCTAGGGCGGTGGCTGGAGCCATGGAAGCTGGTGGCGAGCCCGGTGATACTCGGCACGCAGCACCTGCCGGACCCCATCTCGCGCACCGGCAGGAAGCCGCGCCCTATCCTCTTCGTGGTACGCCGGTGCAGGTTTACCACATGTTAACACCAAGTCATCGCCAAGTTGACGTCTTGTTGACCCCATGTTGGACCTCTGATGAACCCATGTTGTTCCCATGTTGGACCTCTGATGAACCCATGTTGTTCCCATGTTGACTCCTTGTTGGCCCCATGTTCACCTCATGTTGGCCCCATGCCCACCCCATGTTCACTCCATGTTCACCCCGTGTTCACCCCTTGTTGACCTCATGTTTTATCGATGTTGACCCGATGTTGACCCCCGGTTTTTCCAGGGTTGACCGCGCTCAAGGACAGCACTTGACACTATAACATGATGAACTGCTCTTAGATTTTGCTTTCAATGTTAACTTGCGCCGCTTCATCGAGGGCAACCACAGCGGCGCCGGGAGCCTGGACCTGCCGCTGCTAGTGCACGAGCTGCACCTGCGCGGATACGTGGTATGGAGGTGCAGCTTGAGCCCAGCTTGACCTTTGCTTGACCCCTGCTCGACCCCGGCTGGACCCCTGCTTGACCCATGCTTGACCCCTGCTGGACCCCTGCTTGACCCCTGCTTGACCCCTGCTTGGCCGCGCTTGGCTGCAGTGCTTGAAGCTAATATATGATGAACCGCTTTCGAACTTTGCGTTCTATTTCAACTTGCGCCCCCACAACGTGGCGCGCGCCCTGGCGCACCCCGCGGCGTGGTTCTCCCCCCTGGGCGCCGCCATCGAGCGCTTTGGGGGCGTCAAGGCCACACCGTACAGCGCTTACCGTCTGCTCAAGGAGGCATGGGCTTACACTCCTCCACCTCTCAGCTCAACCTATCAACCTGATCCATTTTGTTCCTTGATTTACGCAACAAATTCCACCAGAAGTGCTCAGAATAAGCCGAAAAGTGGTCTAGCGTAAGCCCATACACGGAGGGCTCGCACGTTTTGCTGTTCCCCGGGGGTGAGAACGAGGTGGGCAAGGGGCGGGAGGGGAACGTGGAGCTGCGGTGGAAGGCGCACGCGGACTTCGTGCGCATGGCGGGGCGGTGCAACGTGAACCCCGTGTTCAAAGTGCCATCCTACTCCTCCTCATCCACCTCCACCACCTGCACCATGTCCACCACCTCCTCTACCTCCTCCTCCTCATCCTTCGCCTCTGCATCCTACTCCTCCTCATCCTTCTTGTCCCTTGAAACTTAACCATGATGAGCTTCTTATGAGTTTGCTTTCATTGCATGTAGCGCCCTACAGCATGGCGGCTCGCTTCGATGCCATCATTGTGCCGTTTGCGGCGCTGGGTGCGGAGGACAGCGGCGGCGGCTTCGGGGGTGTTGGGGACTCGGCGAGCGCCGCGGCCGGGCCGCTGCTGCAGGCAGGGGGGTGATTGATATCAACTAGCACTGGACCAGCGTTGGTTCTCCTCCTCCTCCTCCTCCTCCTCCTTCTCCTCCGCCTCCGGGTATTTTGCGCATATTTATGAGCATTAACCCTGAAGGTAATTCATGCTCGATATTGAGAGCATGCACGCGAGCGACGTTGAGTCTCCTCCTCCTCTGTATACTCCGCGCACACGCATGAGCATTCATCATTCACCCGGAAGGTAATTCGTGCTCATTGTCATCTCGGTTCAGTGTTTGGTTTCAATGCCCCTCCTGTCAGGCGCTCTTCGGTGATCCCGCGCTGGCCGATGTGGGCGTCAGCGAGGTGAGGCGGTGCAGGTTGACAGTATCAAAGCCCAAGTTGATAGCACGCCTGCTCTCAGCGCTTGAAACTAAAATGTGACGAATCGCTTTCGAACTTTGCTTTCAATTTCAACTTGCACAGCTACAGCGAGGGCGGGAACCGCGGCCTAGGCCTGCCGTCGCCCGCCCCCAGCCTGCAGCGTGTCTACTTCAAGTTCGGGGTAGGAAATGATGGCACCTGGTCGCCACGTCATGAAACGCATTTGGAGCCCTCGTTTCTTGAGAGAAATGGAATCCTATGATGTGGTGAGCACGGATGGATAGTGCTCGCCACGCCATGAAACGCATTAGGAGCCCTCGTTTCTTGAGTGAAAAGGCATCCTATGACGTGGCGAGCACTGATTGATGGTGCTTGCCAAGTCATCAAACGCATTCCGAGGCCTCGTCTCTTGAATCAAATGGCATCCTATGACGTGGCGAGCAATATCTGTCAGTCCCTGGTTTGGGGAGCCGCTCGAGGCGTCGGCGTTCATGGACGGCGTGGGTAGGGACTCATGAATAATGCTTGCCACGTCATAACATGCCAACTGACTAAAGAAATTAGGGTTCAGAATGCGTTGGATGACGTGGCGAGCACTATCCATCGTCCTTTCATGTAGGGGGCGGCGGGGAGCAGGGCGCTGGCAGCGACGCGCTCGCCGCCGCTGTGCGCGAAGCGGTGATGGCAGGCATTGTGGTAGGGCGGTGCAGCTTGACCCGGGTTGACACCTCTCATATTTCCCTGACATGACCCGCATGTACCCCCAGCCACCTCATCAAACCCTCGCCTCGTGACCCCCCTCATACAACCCGCACACACCATTCATACCCCTAGCATACACCACTCATACGCCCCTCAGACTCCGCGCGCTTACAAACTAACATATGTGAGCGGCTTTTGAATATTGCTTTCGATTTCACCTTGGCGCCACTACGTTGAGGAGCTGGAGGAAGTGCGGCGTGTGGACCCGGAGCGCGAGTTCAGCAACCGCGCGGCGGCGGCGGCGCAGGCAGGGGCTTACACTCGTCCACTTCTCAGCTCAGCGTAAGCGCCCTGTGTCAGATACGATGGGTGATGTCATTGCCTGAAATGGCTCAGGTCCAGCTGAAAACTCATCTGGGCTTTGACACATCCACTTCTCAGGTCGAGCTGAAACTCAGGGGCTTTCACATATCTACCTCTGAGGTTAACCTGAGCCGTTTCTGTCACTGACAGGCTGACGCCACCCAACGTATCTCACCAAAGATTCTTACGTTGAGCTGAAATGTGGACGAGTGTAAAGCCCTGAGCGCAGGCGCTTATCCCCGACAGCGGCAGCCTGGCGGCGGCGTTCACCAGCCTCATCTCGAACCCTCTCGGAGTATTTTCGATCTTCGGGGGCGGCAACGGTGCTAAGACTGGGGCTGGTAGGGCCTGACAGATGATGCCTGCCACATCATCCTCCACGCCCGGGGGGAGATACACCCGCCATTGCGGGGTCCGGCGGCGTGGCCGAAGCTGGGGCCGGGGCCGGGACTGATGATGCATTAGTGCCCGCTCTTCCCCCCAGCGGGGTGTTGCACGTTATGGACTCTCGTGTCCTGAATGAATTGGAATCGCATGACGTGGCGAGCAATATCCAACAGCCACTAATTGGCGGCGGCGAGGGCGTGGATGAACAGGCTAGTGCGAAGTCGCGCTAGGGGGGAGTATCGGGGGAGGAGTAAAGAATTCCCGGGGAGGAGTAAAAGGCTACGCCTGATTTGTATTTTGCAGTTGAATGCGCCATAAAGCCACGCGCTATTATCCAATATTAGGGCACGATAGTGTCCACTTATAATATACGGGGTAGATGTATTATGATGATCATAGTGGGGGTGCTGGCGGTGCAGGTTGACCCCAAGTTGACCGCGGGTGGACCGCGCCTCGGGTCAGGGCTAGGGTGTTGGGCGGGCGGTGCAGATTGACCCCAGGTTAATATCGGGTTGACCGCGCCTGGTTTCAGTACCCGATGCTAAGACATGATGAGTTGTTTTCAAGTTTTCCGTTTTGCTTCCTTACTCAACTTGCCCCACTGCAAGTTGGAACACTTTCTTACGTTTGTTCCGGAAATTTCGAACCGTTCTATCAATTTCAATCAATTAGTCACATTACGCATCCAACGTGTCACTGTTCGCTCCGCCTCTCGCGCCGTGCTCTCACCCGGTACCCGCGCCCCGTACACACGCACTATAATCACGCTCTGCACTCATGCCTCGTAATCACGCCCCATACTCTAGCCCCGTGCCCTACTCATGCCCTGTACTATACTTACTCGTACACTCACGCGCCGTGCTCTACTCAAGCCCAGGACTCCAGCCCCACACTCACGCCCCGTACTGTACTCACGAGCCATACTCTACTGACGCCCCGTAGTCGCACCCTGCAGTTTCGCCGCATAACCTGGCTCGGAACTCACGCCCCTGAGAAGAGGATGCTCGCGGCATACTCCTCGTTGCCCCCCGCGGCCCCCAGAGCCTCCAGGAAGGAGGGTCATTGAGAACAAGCACTCCAACTGATATCGGATAAGCCCGCATGAATCATGTTCAGGGTGAATGCTCATACAGACGTGCTGAGCGTACGTCGGAGGAAGAGGAGATTCAATGTCGGTCGAGTGCCTGTTGTCATTTATCCCCTGCCGAGGAGGAGGAGATTCAACGTCGGTCGAGTGCCTGTGCTCAGGTGACCCCCGCTGAGGAGGAGGAGGAGGAGGAGATTCAACGTCGGTCGAGTGCCTGTTCTGATTATCTCACGCAGAGGAGGAGAAGATTCAACGTCGGTCGAGTACTTGCTCTCAAGATCCCCCCCTACCAGGCACTTGGCGCGATCGAACCCCAGCTCCATCAGCTTCACAACCTTGCCCTCCATACAGGGGCTTACACTCGATCACGTTAGAGTTCAACTTGAGCAACTGCAGGACACGTTCATGACCTAAGGTGGATATGAGAGCTCAAGTCGAGCTGAATCAGGAACGAGTGTAAGCCCCTGCCTCCATAGCGGCGCCCCCCGCAGCGCCACCGCCTCCAGCGGGAGCGGCGGCGGGCGCGGGCGCGGCGGCAGGAGCGGGAGCGGCGACGGGGGCCGGGGTGGAGCGGCACAAGTTGAAATTGAAAGCAAATTTTGAAGGCGGTTTATCATGTTTTAGTCTGAAGCGCTTAGTTCCAGGCGCTTTCAACATGAGTCTGACAGGGTCAACCTGCAACGCCTTACCGGGGGCGCAGGGGGTGCTGGTGTGGGCGCCGCCGCCGCCGCCGCCGCGCCGGCGGCACCCGCGCCGCTCCCGCTCCCGCTCCCGCCCGCGCCCGCGCCGTCAGTCACCATTGCTTCGGCTGGGATCGGCTCAAACTCCTCCTCATCCCCTTCCTCCTGCTTCTTGGGCAGCTCGTGCTCGCCCAGAAACGGCAGGCTTTTGTCGATGGTGCTGAACCGCAGCACGTTGTCCTGACAGGAGGGTCATTGATAACAAGCACTCGACTGCGATCGAGCATGACTCACCTTGCTCGTGCAGACGCCTGCGGAGGAGGAGGAGGAGGAGGATGAGCTTTAAGTTCGGTTGAGCAATAGCCTCCCTACCTTGAGGTCGATGTTGCACTGGTGCCGCTTCAGCATGTCCAGCCCGAAAATGAAGTCCATATCCTGCTCCTTCTCCAACACGGTGATCATGCACGGCATGTCGACGTTTCGGATCCTGACAGGTGCCTGGCAGCAGGGTCATTCAGAACAAGCGCTCGACCATAGATCAGGGCATCACCGCCCAGCTAGCCACACGGTGAATTGTGCATATAGAGGCGCAAAGAGGGGGAGCCAAGTACTTGTTCTCAATATCAGAGCCCTTGATTTAATTTACGATATACCGATTAGCTCCAATCATTAGACCCCTACACCACCTTTCAACAAATACCTCACCCCCCATGTTCGCAATGACCTCACTGCCTGGTGCACGCGACCAATGATCTTCTGCGTGCCCACCCCCTTGGCCACGCCCTGGAAGCGCTTGTCGATCAGGCGCTCCAGCCCCAGCCGCACCGCACACCCGTAGCTCAGGGGCTAACATTCGTCCACTGTTCACATCAACGTGAGCAGTTTCTGCAGGGTATGTTCGTTAGATTAAGTATCGAAACCGGTTCAGGTTGAACTGAAAAGTGGACGAGTGGGAGCCTCTTATGGTGCTTCACTTTTCGGCTTGACGTGAGCACTTTTTGTGGGATATGTTGGGTGGTTGTAGGGTTACAGTGACAATAATGGATCAGGTTGAGGTGAGAAGTGGACGAGTGGAAGCCCCTGCCGTAGCTCATGATGGTCATCTGCGCGCCGCTGTCCACGAACGCCTTGATCGCCTGCCCGTTGACCAGGGGCTTACACTCGTTGACTTTTCAGCTCAACGTAAGCGCTTTCTGTGGGACAGGGGGTGAATTTAGGTGTTGGGTATGGGGTGTTGAGGGGGGTGTGAGGGGGTATTAAGGGGGCCTTAGCGTGTATTTTTGTGTCAGAAACGGCTCAGGTTGAGCTGAGAAGTGGAGAAGTGCAAGCCCCTGCCGTTCACCTCCATGTCCACGTACAGCATGATGACGCTCCCGAAAGCCTCCGAGTAGGGTGTGTGCCAGGTGATAGGGGGGGTCAGGTGCCCATCGAATGGGGGTCCGGGACGTATTGTAGGGGGGTCAGGTACGTATTGTAGGGGCGTCAGGTGCCCATTGTAGGGGGATCAGGTGCCAATTGTAGGAGGATCAGGTGCCCATTGAACGGGGATCAGGTACCCAATATAGGGGTGCAAGGTGCCCACTGTACGGGGGTCAGGAGCCCATTTTAGGGGATCTAAGGTGCCAATGACAGTCCTACCTCTGGCGTGGTGTCCATCGCCGTCTCGTAATTCTCGTTCACATTTTTCTGCCGGATCTCTTCCTCGGTGCAGGGGCGCAACTTGGCACACCCCAACTTAGGTGGATAGTGGGCAGTATGGAAGGTATGATTTGGGTAGAGTGGCTCCATCTGGAGGTGTGTCTGGGTATAATGGCTTCATTTCGGGGTATAGCTGCACCGCCCGACCTCGATGCGTTGCTGCGCCTCCATGTCAAACGGGTCGGCGTTGAGCCGGTCAATCTCTGCATTGCGCTCCGCCTCCTGTGTCGCCCGCTGGCCGGCGCTAGCGCGCAACAGCGCCTGAAGCGGCGCGGGGTCGGGGTTCATTATCGCGGTGGCCAGCGCTGGGTTTTGGCTGCGCAGCTGCTGCATGGTGTTGGCATCGTTGCGGATGTTCCGCTGAAACGCAGCCGGGTTCAGGGCCTTGCAGGCAGCACTCGTCCACTGTCGTTCAGCTCAACCTGGGCCGGTTTTGTTAGTGGCAGACTGACACTACCACACGCATCCCACCAAAAGTGCTCACGTTGAGCTGGAAAAGTGGACGAGATTGAGCCCCAGAAAGGTGTGTCCCTGCCTGGGTCTACCGCGGCGCCGTCCGCCGCTGTGGCCATCGGGTTCCCGCCGCCGCCTCCACCTCCGCTCAGGGGCTTACACTCGTCCACTTCTCGGCTCAACTTGAGCCGTGTCTGGCACAATAGAGCACCCTACACACCCCCTTAGCATGGGCGGCACAACCCCTACGCGCACCCCCTATGCCATACAAAGCGCTCAAGTTGAGCTGAAAAGTGGACGAGTGTAAGCCCCTGCCGCCGCCGCCACCTCCACCGCCGCCGGCGCCGGCCTGGCGCGTCAGCACCATGATGAGGTCCCCGTCGCGCACACCGCACGTCAGGGGCTTACACTCCTTCCGATTCCAGCTCAACTTGAGCTCTTCTGTCCACACTGTGACCCAGTTTAACTCATGAATGTGTCCTGGAGTTGCTCAACTTGAGCTCTGACGTGAACGAGTGTAAGCCCCTGCCGCACGCGCTGAGCACGTCTTTGTCACCGAGCTCCTTGCCGTTGAACACCACCTGCTGCGCCGCCGTTGGTATGGTTGTCTCCGCCTCCAGCATGGCCTGCAGTCAGGGGCGTACGTTCGTTCGCGTTAGATCTCTACTCATTGAGCACATTCGAGACACAACCATAGATTTAAGATTTACGGCGAGGGAAACCAAGGCGCATAGCACACGGAGCATAACACACGGCGACTGCCGGGACCATGGGGTCGCCGCTGTAACGTGTAATGAAGCGGACTGCGCGTCGGTCCTTCAGGGTGGGTTAGGGGGCGGAACCTGGGGTGCGACAATCTGAAGTCCGGTTGATCTGGAATGGGAGGACGAGAGAAATGGTGTGGCTGACTTGCCTTGAGGTTCTCTACAATGGTCTCCGGGTCCACGTCGACAGAGACGATGTTGCCGTCCTCGGTGGTCACGGTGATCTGCATCGCGTCGTCCGTGGGGCAGCTGCGAGGTGGTGCTGTTCAACTGTAAGACGGCGAGCCGCTGCGTCGATGGGACGTGAGCTGCGCGAAGAGGAGACGTGCAGACGTGTCAAAAATTGTAGATCTGACCACGCTTTCGCTCGTTGAGGCGCGTCCGTGGGGTGGTAGCGAGGTGGTGGAAAGTCGCGCAGGCGTGAGTTGTCGACGGGTATGAGGCGCGTTGACTTATGACGCGAAGCGCTTCCAACGCACCCCCTCGGCGTCAATCACCCTCCGTGACACGACTGCAAGTCGGGTGCCGACCAGGGGCTTAGCTAACCTCACCCACTTCGCAGCTCAACCTGAGTCGTTCTTTGGGTGTGAATCACGCAAGAAAGTGCTCACGTGGAGTCAGAAAGTGGATAATCAGATAAGGGCCCTCGGGCCAGTAACCTGATACCCCCCCTACTTAAAGTACGCAGTGCAACGACAGGCGCGCACCCCCCCTCACACCTGCCTCCTCGCACACGTCGGCCCCATCCTTTCGCTCACGTGCTAGCCACGCGGTCAGCATCTCTGCACCGTCGTCCCACGTCCCACGTTCCGCTTCCACCGAGTCAGAACTACAAATTCGCGATGTCGAGCTCCCTTGTAGCAGCGCCCTCCGTTGTGCTCCCATGCCGCGGTACTCGTAGCCGCCTCGCGCCGCCGCGCCGTGCGACCGCCCCCGCCGCCGCAGAATTCCGCATCCTGCGCCGCGCGAATGTTGTGGTGAGGGCCGCGGAGGACGCGGACGGGCCGACGTGGGTGGGCGAGGAGCCGACGGGCGGAAACGGGTCGGAGGAAATGGCGAACCAAGACGGGGCATTGGGGCAGGGGCTTACACTCGTCCACTTCTCAGCTCAAGTTGAGGCGTGTCTGTCACATAAAACCACCCTACACACCCTAAATACCTCCTGACACCCCCCTAACATGGGCTACACAACCCCTACGCGCACCCCCTATCCCATACAAAGCGCTCAAGTTGAGCTGAAAAGTGGACGAGTGTAACCCCAGCCCCTGCTTTGGGGCCATTCGAAGCTTCGGGTGCGGCGGCTCCGGAGGGTTTAGACGCGGCGGCGGGGGCGGCGAAGGCGGCGGCCGTGGCGGCGGCGAAGGTGGAGGCGGAAGCGTGGTGTGCGGCGGAGGCCCCGGACGCGGAGGAGCGCGAACGCGCGGACCTGATCCGCAAGCTGCTGGGCCTGGCGTGGGGGGTTACTGACAACAAGCAGGAGACCGACGTTGAACCTCCTCCTCCTCCTGCTCCTCCTGCTCCTCGTCCTCCTTCTCCTCCTCCTCCTTCTCCTCCTCCTCCTCACCATCCTCCTCCTCCTCCTCCTCCACCTTCTCCTCCTCCTCCTCCTCCTCCTCCGGGAGTTATTGCACAGGGTTTATTGAGAACAAGCACTCGACCAATGTGGAATCGACGAAGCGAGTCCGCGCGTATGCATGAGCATTCGCCTATCCGACATCAAGGAAAGTTACGCGGGCATGTCCGACATCAGTTCGAGTTCTTGTTCGCAATGACCCTGCTCCCCGGCGGCGGCGTCGAGCCGCGGACAGCAGGCAGGAGCTTACACTCATCCTCTTCTCAGCTCAACCTGAGCCGTTTTCACCACTTGAACCCTTCAACCACTCAACGCGTTCTACAAAAAGTGCTCACGTCAAGCCGAAAAGTGGACGAGTGTAAGCCCCTGGTAGCAGGAGACGCGCGAGGGCAAGTCGGCGATGGAGGACCTGGTAACAGAGCTGGTATGACAAAGTTCGCCAAAGCACTTAGACACTTTGTCTGACTTAGTGCCATTTAGGTTGACCCAGTGCCCGCTCGACCAATCAGAACGCTCCATTTGGACGACTTAGTACTACTTGATGCTAAGCGGATAAGTGGTTTCACGCACTTTGTCATAGGGCCAGACCGATAAACCCTGCCACCTCATCATCGTTCTCCACTTTTCACCCCACTTGAGTTCAATGGAATCACATGACTAGGGCCTGCAGATATTGCCTGCCACGCCATCCTCCACGTTTCAAACCCTCGGTTTCTGCGTCGAATGGAATCACGTGACGTTGCAAGCAGAATTTGTCAGGCCCTAGGAGCTGGAATTTATGAACCCCAGCGCGGAGCCCGCGCGTGGCGTGGACGGCGAGTGGTAGGGGGGTTATTGAGAAATTATAATTATATGCAGCGCCATTCTCAGCTAGAGCTCTACGGAGTTCTGATTCTTCGAGTCATTTATATGGAGGTCCGGTAGCTGGACCGATGATGAACCTCCTCCTCCTCCTTGGTTTACTCTGTGCGTCTGTATTAGGAGGTTATTGAATAGACGCACTCGACCGGTGTTGAACTTCGTCCTCCTCCTCCGTACTCTAGGCGCGTCTGTATGAGCATTCAAGCTCATGGTAAGGCATGCTCCGATATCGGTCGAGTGCTTGGTCCCAAGACCCTCCTGATTGGGTGCTGGTCTACTCCAACGTCGAGGCGTTCCGTTCCAGCCCTTTCTTCTGGGCGTTCCAGGTAAGGCTAGTTCCAGACAAGGGCTGGTAAAGTGACCTCAGAATTTACCAGTACTTTTGGGTTTAGAGTTTTGGTCTTAGGGATTATTTCGACGAGACGACCCCCCTAATACCCCCCAATGCTCCCCTAAAATCACCTCTTAACTGGTCAATTCTGAGGTCACTTTACTGGCCCTTGCTCAGACCTAAAGGCGGTGCAAGCTGAAACCAGTTGAAGACCGTATTGAAGCCTCCAGATATCAGCGCCTGGGCCTGAGATACCATTAATGAAGCGAACGGCTTTCATGTTTTGCTGTTCTTCCAAGTTGCGCCGCTACATTCAGAAGGTGCTGCCGGGCGGCGAGGAGGCGGCCGCACGCATCATCGGGTTCACCGCGGGACTCCCAATGGCGGGCGCACGAGGCAGGGGCTTACACTAATCCAGATTTTCGGGTTTAGGGTTTAGCTCAACCCTAAACCCTAAACCCGAAACCCTAAACCCTAAACCCGCACGCATCTTCGGGTTCACCGGGGGACTCCCAATGGCGGGTGCACGAGGCAGGGGCTTACGAGTGCACTCTTCAGATACTGTTCCAAGCCAGGTACGCAAAATAGTTGTTCCGGAGGTTCCAGGCTCTGTACGAGGCGATTTTGGGTGGTTTTGTTCAATTTTGGGCGATTTCAGCGTGGGTGCGCTCCCAAAAACACGCCCAATTCCCAGGTTCCTGGGTTGGTACAGATCATTATCGAAAGAGTGCACTCGTACACTAGTCCACACCCTCGGCTCAAACTGTTTGTGGGATACGCTGGGTCGTTGCAGGCTTTCAGTGACCACAACGGCTAAGGTTGACCTGGAAACTGAAGCAGTGGCAGCTTCTGCTGATGATCATGCACGGCGTGAGGAAGGTTGCAGATTTTGACAGGCGCCTGGTGCCATGGTCTTACACTCGTCCGCCTTTCGGCTTGACGTGAGCATGATTCGAGCTGTAAAATGGACGATTGGAAGCCCCTGACGCGAGGGCCCTTCGGGGCGATCGCGCAGACGGCAGGGACTTCTCAGCGACACCTGAGCCGTTCTTGTCACTCTGGAACCCATGGGCCATCCAGCGTATCCCAAAAGAAGTGCTTAAGGTGAGCCGGAAAAGTGTAAGCCTCTCGCAAACGGTGTCGCTTGAGTCGGAGACGCTGGTGTCTGAGGTGGAGATGAACATATTCCCCGGCGTCAGTGGCAGGGACCTTCACTGAGCCGTTTTTGTCACTGAAGCAGGCAATACACCTGACGTATCCTACAAAAAGTGATCACGTCAGTGGAGGAGTCAAACATACTCCGGAGTGATTCGGCTCAGACAATTGACACAGTCACGGTCCCGCGTCATATCACTGCTGCCCTCCTCTCCTACTTTCAAAGAGAGGATGGCTCCAGAGCTCCTAATTTAGTTACAACCGACCGCTAGCTCCAATCTGAATACCCCATTTTTATTTTATATACACCCCTAAAGTGTAAGCCCCTGGTGAGTGGCACCGTGGTGTCTGGCGCCACAGTTGCGGTGGTGGGCCCGGACACGCTGCGGGTGGGGTCAGGGGCTTACACTCGCCCACTTTCCGGCTTGACGTGACCACCTTTTCTGAAACTTGTTTTGGGTTGCAGGGTTTCAGTCACAAAAACGGCTCAGGTTGAGCTGAGAAGTGAGCGAGTGGGGTCAAGGGCTTACACTCTTCCACTTTTTGGCTCGACGTGAGCGCCATTCGTGGGGTATGCCACGAAAATTCTGTGCCAGAGCGACTCAGGTTGAGCCGAAAAGTGGACGAGTGTTGCGGCCCTGGGTTTGGGTGACACCATCCACGACGCGCGTTCGCAACTCCAACGTGCTGGGGGGCGTGCTGGACCAGCTCGTGGCATGGAGGTTTTCGAGAAGCACCCCCCTCACACTCCCTTCACACCCCTTCACGTCCCCCTCATATCCCGCTCACACCCTCCTCACACCCCCCTCACACCCCCCTCACACCCCCCTCATAACCCCGTCACACCCCCCTCACACCCCCCACTCCACCTACATTGAATCTCCACCGCCCCTCCATGCTTATGTTCGAGTGCTCGATCTTAATGACCCCCCTCCTGCCTCTCGGTGGGCCTAACTGGGGGAGTACTCAGAACAAGCACTCGACCGTCCCGCCATTGAGTATCAGCCTCCGCATACACGTGTATATATCAGCATTCACTCTGAAGGTAAGTCATGCTCCAATCTCGGTCGAGTGTGTGTTCTCATAAGCTCACCATGTGATTCGCCTTGGGGCTGAATGAACGTTGCGAATAATAATCACATGTGTGTGTTCCCAATGACCCTGGCTCGTGGTGCCAACCAACGATCTCTTGAGCTCGACGGCTGGGGTAGGGCGGTGCAGGTTGATGCTATCAAAACCTGAGTTGAAAGCACGCCTGGTTTCAGCTCTTGAAAAAAGTGATGAACCGCTTTCAAACGTTGCTTTCAATTTTAACTTGCGCCGCTACACCGGGGGAGGCGCGGTGGAGGCGGAGGTGCAGGTCAGTTACCTTGACGGCAGGGTTTAGGGTTCAGGGGTTAAACCCTAAACCCCCCGTAGTTCACGTGGACTCGCGAAGGGTGATCTTCCCCCCCTCTTGGCAGCACCTGAAATTGTTTTAACGACGAAGTAACACGTGTGGTCACGTGTTTCGCACATGTGGTCACGAAGCTCGCCGGGTTCCCGAAAAGGTTTTCCAACAAGTGTTTCAATTTGGTGTATTTACACAGTCGAAATCATGGGGACGCCAATCGAACTTACTTACGGGGGCAAAACTGCGCAGGGGGCTTGCTTGCACTCGTCTACTTCTCAGCTGAGCCATTTGGTTTACTGAAACCACCCAAAATGCCTCACCAAAAGTGCTCACGCTGAGGTGAAACAATACCTTAAACCCTAAACCCTAGACCCTCAAACCTAAACCATGAACCCTAAACCCCAAAGTCTAAGTTGCTAAACCCTGGATGAGTGTAAGCCCCTGGTGAAAGGTGACCTGCAAGTGATGCGGGTTGGGGAGGCGCTGGACCAGATCTTCATTTACACCCGCAAGATGTGAGTTTTGGGTGGTTGATTTATGTGTCTTATTTTTATGCGGTTCTGGAGTGTTGGGGCACGGGGGTTATTGAGAGTAGGTTGAGAGTAGGTTGAGCTGATAAATGAACGAGTGTAAGCCCCTGGTGCGTTGTCAAGCGCGAGCGCGTGTGCGCGGACACCTCGGGATGGCGGAGGCGAAAAATATCCTTCGACAGGTGAAGAAAGAGGAGGCTGCGAAAGGGTGACTGGAGACCACCTGGGTCGCACCGCGCGTGGCAGGTCAGCGCGGCGATGTGCACGTCGGTGATGTAGCCGACGCCCGCAATGATGTTGGGGAACACGGAATCGAGGCCGCGCGCGTGCTGTCGTAAAGTGGCGCTCAGGACGTGAAGCTTTTGCGCTCTGTATAAAAACGCCTCAGCGGTATGAGGCGTTTTGCGACCTCACAAATGAATCCCACGCTCTCTGCGCCACTCATCTGCGATTCCAGACATAGGGTTCCAATGCGTTGCCGTCACTTGGAGAAGTGGCAACGTGCCGTCCGTGCCGAAAACATCAACGTTGAAACGTTGGGCTCGCACGCGAAGTAAGCTCCCGGCCACTCAAAAGGAATACACGTGGGTTGACGGGATCGCGCCAAGCAGGTGCTTACTACACTCGTCCATATCTCAGACCAACCTGAGCCGTTTCTGACACTCAACGCATCCCCTGCACGCCTCAACACCCCTCAAACACCGCCTCAAACACTCCCTAAACACCCCTTACATAACCGTTGTCCCACCAAAAGCGCTTGCGCAGAGCTGACAGGCGGAGATGAAGCACTCGATGACGCTTGTCACTCGCACAAGTCAGTAGGAGGGAGTGCACGCGGTTTACATCCATGACCACGTCTAGTGCTGTGGAATCAGCTCTTATTATCAAAGTTATGACAAAGTGCGTGAAACCACTTATACACTTAGCGACAAGTAGTTCTAAGTCGTCCAAATGGAGCGTTCTGATTGGTCGAGCGGGTACTAAGTCAGCCAAAGTAGCACTAAATCAGACTAGGTGCCTCAGCGGTTTGGCGCACTTTGTCATATCAAAGCACCATGCAAACGCGCGTCATCGCCCATTGGTGGCGGCGGGCACGTCCCACACGGCAGCGGTGCCGTCAGCGCTGGCGCTCACGAGGAACGACTCGTCTGCGCCCCACGCCACGCGGGAGGGTCGCAAATTAAGATGCAAAAGGAATGTTTGCAAGCAGTTTCATCACTTTTGAGCTTCGAGCGCCGGAACTAAGTGTTGTCGACCCAGGGAGCAGCCTGGGGTCAGATTGGGGTCAACGTGGGTCAGCCTGAGGTCAGCCTGGGGTCAATCCGGGGTCGACCTCGGGTCAATCTGGGGTCAACCTGGGGGTGATCTGGGGTCAACATGGGGGCAACTGGAGGTCAACCTAGAAGCAACCTGGGGTCAACCTGAGAGCAACTTGGGGTCAACCTGAGAGCAACCTGGGGTCAACCTGAGAGCAACTTGGGGTCAACCTGAGAACAACCTGGGGTCAACCTGCACCGCCCTACCACGGCCCACACCTTGCCGCTGTGCCCCCGCAGCGTAGCGGCGCAAGTTGAATTTGAAAGCAAATATTGAAGGCGGACCATCATGTTATAGTTTCGAGCGCGTGGTTCCATACGCTTTCAACATGGGTTTCATCGGTGCATCCTGCGCCACCCTACCGCAGCGCGCCGAGCTCGGTGCCGTCCTGAGTGTAGCGGCAAAAGTTGAATAGGCCGATATCATTATATTGCCAGGCTGAAATGCCAATACAGATTGCGGACAAAGCGTCAGCGCTCCGCGCGGGAAATCAGGCGCCAGGTTGAATGCCCATACAGAGTTGCGGACAAAGCGTCAGCGCTCGGCGCGGGAAGCGATGTACCGAAATCGACCTAGAAGCAAGGAAAACTCGAAAAACTTGAAAGCGGTGCGTCACATTAATTTTGAGTACGGAACCGAGGCACTTTGAGCATGGATTCGACCTGCACCGGCTTACCTCAGTGTCCCACAGTTTCACCACGCCGTCCTCGCCCGCGCTGGCGAATCGCCTGCCCGAGGTGTAGCGGCGCAGGATGAATTTGAAACCAAAGTTTGAAAGCGGACCACCACATTTGAGTTTCAAGCGTTGAAACCAAGCGCGGTTTCAACTCAGGCGTGATAGGGTCAATCTGCACCGCCCTACCGAGGGCGACGCGCGGCACTGATGTACGCTGAACGAGGTGGCAGGGGTGCCGTACGGCAGGGGCTTACATTTGTCCACCTGTCAGCTCAACGTAAGCACTTTTGGTGGGACAAGGGGTATTTAGGGGGTGTTTAGGGAGTGTTTGGGGAGTGTTCAAGGCTGGGGTGGAGGGGGGGTCAGGCGATTAGGGGATGTGTGGAGTGTCAGAAACGGCTCAGGTTGAGCTGAGAAGTGGACAAGTGTAAGCCCCTGCCGCACGGGTGTTCGTTCTCTAACGTGAACAGCGGGGCAGCGGAGGAGGCGTCAGAAACGGCGATCCAGCCGGCGGACCCCGCGGCGATCAGAACGCCGTTCGCGAGGAAGTCATCCTCGTCATCCTCCTCCTCCTCATCCTCCTCCTCGTCGTCCTCGTCCTCCTCGATGCAGCGGCGCAAGTTGGAATTGAAAACAATCTGTGAAAGCAATTCACCTTATTATAGCTTCAAGCGTTGATACCATAGGCCACCTTGCAGACCATAGGATACAACACGGGTTTTGATAATGGCAACCTGCACCGCCCGGCCTCGTCTGCATTGCCGCTGCTGCCGCGGCAGCGCCCGTCGCCACTGGGCGGTAATAACGCGTGTGCCGTGGAAGCTATGCTGATGTCGCTGATGCGACCGGCGAAGGTCTTCCCGGGACCAGGCAACTCCCGCGAATACCCACGCAACGCCGTCTGTCCGCCCCCGCTTGACTCGTCCTTGGAAACGTCCCCCCGGACCAGGGATTTACACTCGTTCACTTCTCAGCTCAACTTGAGCGCTTTCTATGGGATAGGGGTTGCGCGTAGGGGCTGTGTAGCCCGTGTCCAGGGGGTGTGAGGGGATGTGTAGGGTGTGTAGGGTAATTTTGTTGCCAGACACGGCTCAAGTTGAGCTGAAAAGTGAACGAGTGAAAGTCCCTGCCCCTGACTTGCCACACGAGCACTCGGCTTCGGTCCTGATCCGGTTGGTAGTGCGCCATGGTATAGCGGCGCAAATCGAAATTGAAAGCAAAAATTGAAAGCGGCTTGCCACGTTTCAGTTTTAAGAGCTTAATTACAGGCGGTGTCGACGTGGGTTTGATAGGGTCAACCTGCACCGCCCTACCGTGGCGAGGCAAAGCCGTGCGAGTGGATCCGCGCCCGCGTCGGCCACGGCGTCCGCCGCAGAGGTGGAAGCAGGGGCCGGGATGAAAGCGCAGCGTGTGATGCCGTCGTCGCCCCATGTCACCTGTTGCCAAGGGTGTGGATCAAAGTCTGATCAATCAACGAGAATTGATAATAATTGTTTTAATCAAGTATCAAAATTATTCAATAGCAGCAGAAAATGGATAGTAGAGCTGTATCAACATCGATCATTGTTCATACAAAAAATGCTCTATCCCATCAATGGCGATTAAAGGGTATGTTCGGACGATTCTGGGCAATTTTGGGCGATTTGGGACGATTTTGACGTCGACTTTCGGCAAATGTCAGCGGTTTCAAGGGAGGGCGACAATCGATACTGTATTGATTGATTTGGGTTTTCTTTTACTGTCAATCAAAATCAATCGAGGGTTAAGAATCAAAATCAATCAATACCCCAAACACTTTTGATCCACACCCTTGCCTGTTGCAGGAGCCGGCCAAGCGGCAGCGACCACGTGCAGAACGTCCCTCGCGGCAGGGGCTTTCACTCGTATACTTTTCAGATCAACATGATACGTGATGTGTCACTGAAACACTGCAATAAAAGGTGTGTTCTACGTTTACCAGAAACGTGGACGAGTGCAAGACCATGCCGTGCGCGTCGCACGTCGCCAGCAGGCCGCCGCAAGGCGACACCACCAGGCATGTCAGGCCAGTGTCGTGACCCTCCAGAGCGCGCGACGTCGACGTCGGCGGCGGCGGCAGCGGCGTGTCCTCCTCATTCCCCGCCGTCCCCGCCGCCGCCGCCTACGACCAGGGGCTTACACTCGTCCACTTTTCGGCTCAACGTAAGCGCATATCTGGAATAGGGGGTAAATTTTGGGGATAAATTCAGGGGCTGTTTAGGGGGTGCGTAGGGGGTTTCGTGTTGTATCAGGGGGTGTCTAGGGTGTATTTTATGTCAGAAACGGCTCAGGTTGAGCTGAAAAGTGAACGAGTGTAAGCCCCTGCTGACGACCCCGCTGCCGCTGACGACGTCATGCGTAGGTCCCACAGCCGCGTGGTGTGGTCCACAGAGGCAGTGCATAGCAGCCCCGGTGTAGCGGCGCAAGTTGAATTTGAAAGCAAAAGTTGAAAGCAGTACATCACACTTCAGTTTCAAGCGCTTGGTTCCAGGCGGTTTCAACGTGGGTTTGATAGGGTCAACCTGCACCGCCTTACCCCGGGGAGTGGAAACAAGCGGCGGTGACGCGCCCGCTGTGACCCGCCAGCTCCATGGGGGCGGACAGCCGGGCACGGGCACGGGCGCCCCCCTCCAAGGTCGCACACTCGTCCACCTGTCAGCTCAACGTCACACACTTGTTGTGGAATACGCAGGGTGGCCTTAGTCTGTCAGGGTCAAAGGCGGCTCAAGTTGAGCTGAAAAGTGGACGAGTGTGATCCCATGCCCCCATCGCCCCCCTCCAAGCGCCACACGCGCAGGTGGCCATCGGTGAAGGCCGCGGCGAGCAGGGAGGGGGACCCCCACCACACTCCGGACGCGCGGCGAGCCGCCGCTCCCGCCGCCGGCTTTGTCCCGCTCTTGTCGCCGCCGCCGCTGCTGCCGCCGACGCCGCTACCCCCGCCGCCGGGCCCGCCGACCCCACCGCCCCCCCCTCCGCCGCCCCTGCCGCCCTCGCCCCCGCCCCGGCTGCCACCCCCACCCCCGCCGCCCTCACCGCCGCCCCCTTCCCCGCCCCCGCCCTCGCCCCCGACCTCGCCGCTGCCGCCGCTGCTCGGCTCAGAGACTTTCCCCTCCGCGCAGGTGTCCAGTAGCTCGCCAGTGGCCGCATCCCACAGCCGCACCCCAGGGGCTTACACTCGTCCAATCTTCAGCTCAACGCAAGCACTTTCTGTGGGACAGGGGGTGCATTGAGGGGTTGTTTATGGGTTTTCAGGGGGCAGCAGGGGGTATTTGAGGATGTTTACGGAATCATTTGCGTCAGAAACGTAAGCGCTTTCTGTGGGATAGGGGATGATTTTGGAAGTTCTCCAGGGGGTGCTTGTGAGTCGTCAGGAGGCAGTATCAGGGTTTCTTGTATCAGAAACGGCTCAGGTTGAGCTGTAAAGTGAACAAGTGTAAGCCCCTGCCGCACACCGCCCGCGAGCGACGCCGTGGCTATCCGGTACCCGCCACTGGGGCACGGGGGCGACACGGCGACGGCCACGACCGGGAACCCGCCGCCGGGGAGTATCGCGCGGGGCGCCGCCGCCTTCGCCTTCGCCTTCGCCGCCGCCGCCGTCGCCTTCGCCGACGCCCCCGAAGTCGCCGCCCCAGCCGTCGCCGTCCCCGACGTCGCCTCTGATGCTGCGGCCGCCGCAGATGATGACGGTGAGGGCGAGGCGGCGGACGTAACAGCCTCTGCGCCAGCCGCTTTCGCTATGGCACCCGCACTCGCCGAATCGGCCGCGCCGCTGCCGCCGTACCTATGCTTGCCCTCTCGCCAGTCGTAGCGCGCCGCCCCCGCCGTTCAGGAACTAATGAGTAGTTCTCGCAACGTCATAGGATGCCGTAAACTCAGGTAGTGAGGGTTCGATAATGGAAGGTGCTCGCCACGTCATATGATGACATGACCTTCAGCTCAGCCAACGATGGTTCCAACGGTCCCTACCACCGTCGCCGCGCTCACGCTCGACTCCGCCAGAGCGGCCTCCAGCGCCCTGCAATGGTGCGGTGGGTGTGGCGTGCGATGCGAGTCAGCCCCAAAGTCTCCTCGACGCGCGCACCATCAGTAGTGGGAATGTCTCAGGGGCTTACACTCGCCCACTTTTCGGCTTGACGTGAGAGCCTTTTGAGGGGGCACGCTGGGTGGTTTCAGTGTATTTCAGCGACAATAACGGCTCAGGTTGAGCTGAGAAATGGACCAGTGTGAGCCCCGGGACTGGCCCCATCCTCCTCCCTGCCATCAGACGGCCGTCGTTGCCGCTCCTGGACGAGTCACACTAAGATATAAAATGGCTCCGTCCCCCCTCCTGTGTCCCGTGTCCCGCAGGCTCCCGTCCAAGACACAACATGCACTCGACACTTTGTGGTGTTTGGAGACGGCTGTGTGCGGCGTCGGTGCCGTGTGCGGTGACATCGCGACAATGGAATGGGCGAACCCAAAAACACAGAACATCGCCGAAAGACGTCTCGTGAAGTCGCCGCATTGACGCACTCTTTGAGGCGGTGGAAGCGTGCCGCATCGCCGCCCTTGTCCGAGTGCTAGGGACCGACGGATATCGCTCGCCACGTCATCCGACGCACTTTGAAGTTTGAACCCTCGTCTCCTCTTGATCTTGAGTTGTTCTCGTACAAGAAACCGGCACCCTATGACGTGACGTGGCCGCAAGCAATGTCCGCCGGCTAGCCCCGTCGAGCAGCGCTTTGAGGAGACTGGCGTCGAGGACCGTCGTCGCCACCTAGCCACAATAAGCGCTGCATGTGGCGTGGCGCCGGGTCTGCGACGATGCGCTGCTCAGAGCTGCCCGCGACGACGCGTCCCCTCTCCATTCCCGTAGGCTGTTCGGGTGTTTGGGGCGGTGGGATTTGTGACGGGCCTTACCGGATGCGCATCCCGCGCGCGCGCCCGGAACGCCGCCCGCAGCTCCTCCGGCCCCGCGCCCCGCGCCACGCCGAGCACCGCGAATGGGTCGTCGTCAGCGGTGCCTGCCATCGCCGCGCTGTGGTGGTGGGGCGGCATCCTGTGAATCCGCCCGAGACTCTCTTTTACAAAACGCCTCAGCCACAAACTCACACAAACGCCCGTTCGCCTCCTCTTCCCCCCAACCCCGAACCCTACTAGTAGCACACCGAAAATCAATAAACCCTGAGAATAAACCTAAACCAGATGGGCACCGCGTCGCGCGCGTGCACTATTACACCAGTCCCACACGACGATGAGTGGAGTTGAATGAGCTGACATGATGGGTCGACACGGCCGCCGATGTCAAGTGCTGGCGAGCACGTGTCTCCCTCCAGAATGATCTCCCGGATGTTGTTGTGTTGGTTTTTTTTCCGGCATACTAGTTGTGCCTGTCTCTAGACATGAGCTTACTTATTTACTTAGCTCATCGAGGTTAGGCCTTAGCTTGGTCCCTACGGTAGACCATATGCCTTTCAAGCTTCGATGGTTTTTTTTATCTCTTTTAAAACTTACGTGCTCTCGTCTGGTCAGTCCGCGCAACTGCCTTCTACAGGTACGGGACTCGAGCCCCTGTGTCGTAAGAAACAAACCATACGACTGTCCAAAGCGCCTGATTTGTATGGCGCAAGGACAGCACACTGGTATCGACCCTCCATTTCGTCCCATCGCCGACCGGATTCGGCCGCGTGATTGCAGTTTCCACACTTGGGACCGGCCGACCAAGACGCCATTTTCTTACGACACAGGGGCCTGAGTCCCGTAGTTACCTAATTAAGGCGATTTCAAAATCTTCCCCGATCTTGGATTTCGTTTTCGCGTATGGGCATTTCGACTGCGAGATTTGATCGCGCGCCGCGCTACGAAACAAACTTGGATATGGGATAGAGGTTTGGGGCGGTGGAATCTCGTACGTGAAATGCCCATACGCGATCCA
>Ga0307489_10000449_pt1 | contig 25005 bp, 38 predicted proteins | sample SB12metaG_FD_202247 | JGI IMG/M metagenome (GOLD analysis project Ga0307489, IMG submission 202247) | Sea-ice brine microbial communities from Beaufort Sea near Barrow, Alaska, United States - SB 1.2 | ecosystem: Environmental > Aquatic > Marine > Coastal | place: USA: Alaska | collected... | reverse complement strand
ACCCGGCGGCGGCGGCGGCTGCAGCCTCCGAGGCAGCCATGACGGCGGGGGTGATAGAGGCAACCATGGCGGCGGCGGGGCTGACGGAACAATTCTTTGGGGACCCGCAGATGGCGCTTGGCTTGACTCGCCGCCTCCAGGCAGGGGGGCTACGGAGAACAAGCACTCGACCACTGTTGACTCCCCTCCTCCTCGTCCGCGCGGGCATGGTATGTATGAGCATCCAACTTCAAGGTAAGTCATTTGAGCACGTCCGATCAGAGCTCGATTGCTCGGTCTGAATGTCACTCCTGACAGGCGCTCGCGCCGCGGTGCTCCGCTGCCGCCCTCCACCGCCGCCGCGCCGCCGCCGCCATCACCGCATGGACCGGTGTCGACCCCGCGAGCCTGGACTGGGCCACGGCGGGAGCTCGCGCTGCGTACGCGGTGACGACCGTTGGAGGACTCGAGACGGTAGGGCCTGGCAGACAGTGCTCGCCACGTCATCGACACGTATTTGACCCCTCGCTTCTTCAGTTGAATGACATCGGCATCCTGTGACATTCACTCCCAGCTCGCTGCGTCATCGACCCGCATTTTGCACCTGCGCTTCTGGAGTTGAATGGCTTCGGTATGCTATGACCTTCGCATCCAGCTCTCCGCGTCATCAACACGCATTTGGACCCCCGCATCTTGAGTTCAATGGCATCGGCATCCTATGACGTTCACTCCTAATATCTACGACGGCCCCTTGGAGCAGGCGGTGGCAGAGCTGCAAAAGGCGGCGGGCGACGCGGAGTCCGCGGCGGAGGAGGCGCTGGTGGGGGCTGCCAGATATTGCACATGCCTGCCACGTCATCGAAACGCATTTTGAACAATCGTTCCTTGACATAATCGGCATTGTATGACGTGGAGAGCAATATATGCCACTTGGCCCTAGTCGCTGAACCACGCTAACGAGCTCTTTGGGTACAACCTCGAGGTTGGGCCTAGCTAGCAGATGTCGCTCACCACGTCATCGAGACGCGTCTCAAAGCATTATTTTATGCGTCAAATCGGTTAAGGGTTTAAGGTCTAAACCCTAGATCCTAAGCCTTGACGTGGACATCAATATTTGCCGAAACCTGCCTGGAGGGGCGCAAGCCGGCGGCGTATCGGGCGCTGAAGCGGCTGCTGGGGGAGACGGAGGCGGCGGGACACGCGGCTGGCGCTCGCGCCGCCGAGGCCTCGGCGCTGCGCGAACTCGCGCGGGGCCAGGTTCGGCTGTCGCATGCGGCCTCGGCAGGGCTGTGCAGGATGACCCCAGCCTGTCTCCGAGTCAACCCCGTCTTGGCCGCACTTGGTTTCCGCACTTGAAGCTAAAATATGACGGACCGCTTTCAGACTTTGCTTCCGAATTCAACTTGCGCCAGTAAGCCTCGGGCGCCGCGCGCCGCGAAGCCCTCGCATGGCACCGCGGATCGCCGGTCCCGAACACACCGGGAGCGCTCGTCGTCGCAAAATACATCGTCGCTATGTCGGTAGGCCCTGGCAGATATTGCCCGTGCCAGCCACGTCATCGACAAACATTGTGGCTTCTCGTTTCTTGACTTATACGGAGTCCTATGACGTGGCGAGCCCAACATCCACCTTTTTCATTGCCCGCCTCATCATTAACACGCATTCCCCGCGTTCCGAGCGTCATAGTGCATGCAATGACGCTCACTCCCAACATCTGCTAGGCCCTACCTCACGGCCCGGGTGAACAACGGGAACGACAAAGTGGACCGGTACACAGCCGCCGTGGACTACCAGGTGGGGGGTCATTGATAACATGCACTCGAACCACAAACGGAGCTGACATCACCTTTAGAGTAAATGCTCATACCGACGTAGATGCCCGGACTCGCATAGCAGTACCCCCCAATGCGACGACCGACCGACCCCCATACACTCGCATGGGCATTCACCCACGCCCGCGAGCTTGCTCGATTTGCAGTCTTTCACGTCGGTGGAGTGCGTGTTTCAATGACCCTCCTGCCAGGGGCTCCAGGCGCAATTTCACAAGATGGACCTGGTGGCGCGGGAGGAAACCGCGCGTGCGGTGGCGGAGGCGGGGCGGAGCGTGAAGGCCAGCCTGTGCGACGACGGGGACCACGGTGCGGCGTTGCAAGTCGAAACCCGTGTTGAGAGCGCTTGGTTACAGCGGTTCAAACTTTATCACGATCAACTCCTGTCAGGTTTTGCTTTAAAGTGCAACTTATGTACAATTTGAAACCAGTTGAAAGTTGTGATGAAAGCGCTTGGTCTCATCACTTGAAAATACTACATGATGATCTCCTTACTCCTTCCAGAGTTTGCTTTCAGATTGAACCTGCGGCGCTACAGCAAGGGGAGGGCGCAGGCGCGGGCCCCAACTTCATGACGATGCGCTTCGCCCCTTCTGCCGCCGCCGAGGTGCCGGACCCCACGCTGACGCGCGCCACCGCGGCGGCGCTCAAGGAGGCGGCGCGGGCGGCCAAGGAGCTGGAGAACGAGGCGTGCGCGCTGCAGGGGGCAAGGCCTTCCACTGATCCACTCCTCAGCTCAACCTGCGCCGTTTTCGACACTGAAACAACTCAATACACCCAACGAATCCTCCAAAAAATATTAAAACGTCAAAATAAAAGGTGGAGCGAGTGTAAGCCCCTGGCAGGGGGTGCTGCGCGCCAGGACCAAAGCCGTGGTACGGCAGATATTGCTCGCCACGTCATAGGATGCCAATCAGGGCTCAATATGCGTGTCGATGATGTGGCGAGTCTAGGGCCTGGTAGACGTTTCCGCCACGATATAGAATGCCTTTAAGTTCATGAAATGACGGTTCATATCCGTTGAAATGAGGCGGCGGGAAATATCTGCCATTTCGATGATGTGGCGAGCAAGAATCTACCAGGCCCTACAGCGTGGAGCGCGCGGAGCAGGTAGTCGCTGTCGCGGGTGGTGACATGCGGGGGCTCTGCGAGGCCGGTGCTTACACTCGTCCACTTCTCAGCTCAACCTGAGTCACTCTTCTCACTGACATGCACTGACACCACCCTCCTCCGTGTCCCTCAAAAGGTTCCCACGTCCAGCCGAAAAGAGGACGATTGTAAGCCCGTGCTGCGAGGCGGACGAGGACGACAACGGCGACGACGGCACGGACGACGGCGACGACGGCGGCGTCGGTAAGCTGCGGCGGCGCGCGGCGCGGCGGGCGGCGGCGGCGGCGGCAGGGCCGAGCGATATTGAGAGCTACTGCTACGCCCCTCATCCCGTCACATAATTCGCATGATGGACCGAGCCGTCATAGGACCGGGCCATGTAACCAAATGAACGAGGATGCACCATGCGTGCCGAACTTTCGATGAATTGGCGGGCAGCATTCGCCAGGCCCTACGGGCGTCGGCGTCGCCAAGTCAATCACCTCGCCCGCTGATTGATGTGCTGCCGTCGAGGCGATTGATCGATGTGCTGGGCCCTCGACGGCGGCAGCGGCGGCCGAGGCGGAGCGCTCCGAGCGTCAGGCGCGCACCGCGGGCCGCAACGCCAGCTTCGGCAGGACCTGTCGCATGTAGCTCGCTGCGTCATCGACTTCCGACACGCATTTTCCAACCCTAGTTTCTTGAGTCAAATGGCATCCTATGTGGCGGAGAATATCTTCCAGGCCCTGAGCTTCGGTACCAAGCTGGACGCTGTGGTAGGTCAGTGCAGTTAGACCTCATGAATCCCACGTTGACAGCGCCTGGAATTACGCGATTGATAGTAAAACACGGTAAACTGCTTTTCGATTTAGCATCAATGTTGCTTTCAATTTAAACATGCGCCGCTTCAACGTGGTCGCCATCATCCGCGAGCTCGACGCGGCGGATAATCAACACAGCGCCGGCGGGTGCGGCCTGGCAGTTATTGATCGCAACGTCTCAGGATGCCATTTGACACATGAGACGAGGGTTCAAAACTCTTGTGGGGTGTAGATGACGTGGCAGGCGATGGGAGTGGTATATGTTGGGTTCGCCACGTCATGGGTTGTCATTCGACTCAAGAAACGAGGTTCAAATTCTGTGTCGATCACGTGGCAAGCAATGGGCCTGGATGATGGTCTCGCCAAGTAATGGGATGTCATTTGGCTCAATAGACGAGGGTTCCAATAGCGTGCTGGTGACGTGGCGTGCAGTTTGGGGCTTCCGTCGCGCCACGCGTGTAGAACGTCCTTGGTTCTCGTGCGGGCGCTCATGCTCGGGAGTTGTTTTAAGGACAAACGCCGCTCTATATATCATATGAGTATTTCACACTATAACCATCAGTCTGTCTGACAGGACTACGACCGAGCAATGTCTGCCAGACCCTATCGACGGGAAGGGGGGCGGGGAGAAGGCCAAGGTCGTGATTTTCTCGCAGTGGCGCGCCACGCTGGATCTGGTGGGCGATGCGCTTGCGGCCAACAAAGTGGGTAGGACATGGCTGCGACGTTGCCCGCCACGTCATCGCAACTCATGTCGAGCCCTTGGTTCTCGAGTTACATGACATCCTATGACCCGGTGAGGAATATATGGGACCGGTGCATGCCAGGCCCAAGCCTCGCCACGTCATCTACACGCATATTGAACCACGGGGGCCAGGGCGAAAGCATGGTGCCTCCTAATACACGCGCAAGTGTCTCACTCTCTGGCGTTTTGAACCCGCTAGTATCGTTAAACTAAATCCTATGGATCCTATGACGTAGCGAGCAGCATCTCCTTGGCCCTAAGTGTGGGGTACGTGATGCTACAGGGCAAAGCCGCGCTGAAGACGGCGCAGCACACGTTCGCGTCGGACCCCGCGTGCCGCGCGTTTCTGCTGGATGCCGGCAGCGCGGCGGCGGGTCTGACGCTTGTGGCGGCGCGCACCGTCATCATCGTGGCAAGGACAGGCACATATCACCACCCACTCCATCGACACGCGTTTTGCACCACCGTAGTCACCCAAGTTGAAAGGAATCCCATGACCTGGAGGGACCGGGGCCAAGGCGAAAGCCTGGAGGTGCCTCCCTATAGGAATTCGCATCACTGAAAATATGGGCGGAATTATTCATTTGATTTTCTTTCATTAATGATCTGTAGTCCACGACCAGCTCTAGAGCTAGAACGCGGACTGTCAATATCTCTACTCTATCTCTATATATCTCTGATGTGGCGGGTATTGTCTGCCAGGCCCTACACGGAGGAGCCGCTGGTGAACCCGGCGATTGAGCTGCAGGCGGTGGGTAGGGGCGCACACTCCTCCACTTCTCAGCTCCACCTTTGTCATTGAAACCGGTAAAACACCCAAGGCATCCCACAAAAAGTGCTCACGTCAAGCCGACAAGTGGATATGTTAGACCCTGTCGGTGGGGCGCGTGCACCGCATCGGGCAGACCAAGCCCACGCGCGTGCTCAAGCTGTGCGTGGCGGGCACAGTGGACGAGGTAGGGCGGTTCAGGTTCACCCCATCAAACCCACGATGAAAGCGTCTGGATCCAAGCCCTTGAAACTAAAACATGATTAACTGCTTTCAAGTTTTGCTTTCAAATAAAACTTGCGGCGCTACAACGAGCGCGTCGCCACGTTGTGCGCGCGCCGCGTCGCCGCGCACCGCGGCGAGGGTAGCAGCGGCGGCGGAGGCGGCTGCGGCGGCGGCGGCGGCGGCGGCGGCGGGGGCGGGAGCGGCGGGAGTGGCGACAGAGACCTGGCGAGCGCCGATAAGGCGCTGGAGCGATTCTCCGTTGAGGATCTCAAGTACATCTTTGCCATACCGTGATTATGTCGTGACGGCAGTGGCAGGGGCGGCGGGGGAAGCGCGGGGCGACGGCGGGGGCGGGGGGATTGGGGTGGCGGAAGCAGCACCGGCGGCAGGGGGGGGGGCAAGGGTGGGGACTCGGGGAGGACCTTGCGAGGGCTGACAACAAGGGACGGTGTCAATTACGACTTTCCGGTTCCGTGATTATGTCGTTATCCGGACTTTATGCTTGCGCCACAGACACACACACACATACACACACTCACACAAGGAACGACGACAACATACATTAACATACAGTCACAGACACACCACAAGATACGAACACCATTAGCATTAGACAACACCGAACATCGGGTTCACACACACTAGCGACGACATGGACAGCACCAACGATGCGGGATTGCAAGAGCCACAATGTGATGTTCAGGGTGTATCGGGGCACGTCATATACAACACGAACAACACACCATTTGAGCGCCTTGAAGCTCGATGAAGGTATAAAGTAAAACCCAGTTGACAATAACGACAATTATGATCGCACCTCCCCCACGCACTGGGCCAAGCATACAGAAGTTATGAAATGAAGTCATGAAATAAAGTTATTCGCCACCTGCTCGTACTAGTACATCCAATATCGAAGCGACGCTTGCTGCACGTTGCCACGTGTCGACATGTGCATTATAGCGCTAAGACGCTATGATACATCGTATTTTCCACTAACGTTCATCAAGCCCCTCCACCTTTCAAGCATACCCTGATCACCATAATATTACTAAATGCTACTGCTGTGTGACTCATCTTATGTCACATTACATCCTCCTGTTGCGGCCGCCCGCCGCCTCCTTATGCTCGGCGCGCCCTCCATGTGTGGCGCTACGCTCCCCTCGCGCGTCACGTTTCATCACATTCGCCTGTTTCGCCCGCCCGCCGCTTCGTTACGCTCGGCCCGCTCCCGCTTGCGCTTGTCGTCACGACTCTCATTCCTCCGCTTGCCCGCGTCCCGATCGCTCGCTGTGGGCGTGAAGATATATTCTACATAATAATTGCTACATGCTACTGTTCTTGTCTCCGTCCCCCTCCCGCGTAACATCACATCCTGCAGCAGCGGCCGCCCGCCGCCTGATGACGTCCGCGGGTGTGCAGGCCCGCTGCCTCCTCCAGCGTCACATCACATCACATCCTCCTGTTGCGGCCGCCCGCCGCCTCCTTACGCTCAGCCCGTTCCCGCTTGCGCTTGTCGTCACGACTCTCGTTTCGCCGCTTGCCAGGGGCTTACACTCGCCCACTGTTCAGCTCAACTTAAGCCGTTCTGGTCAGTGAGCCGTTGTGTGTCCAGTTTGTGACGAGTTATGACCCAAACATCTACTGGTACCCAACGTGTGCCACAAAAAGTGCTTAGTTCAGCTGAGAAGTGGACGAGTGTAAGCCCCTGCCGCTTGCCCGCGTCCTGCTCGGCTTCAGTGGGCGTGAAGATCCACGGCGCGATGACCAGCACCCACAGCTGGTACCCCGCGAACCCGGGCACCTGCGGGGAACGTGTTGGGGGTGGATACGGCGTAGTTAGTTGTGGATGAGAATGCGCTGACTAGAGACACTACTGAGTGTGGTCTACCACTCACCAGAGATGGGACAAGGTTGTGAGAGTTCAGGGTTGCACTCTCGACCCAGCGAACAAGTTGTAACCGCAACCGACAATACATGACAAGGCCAAATAAATCAAGACAGAATGCGAGAGAGGCGACAGTCACTCTCTCGGGTCAGGCTGTCGGGTTTCTGGCTGCGACTTCTAGACACCTGGGGCACAAGTGTGCCTGGGAGACTGACTCACCACGAGGCCTAGGAGCCAAAACCAGTCGCTGACGATGGCGGTGGCGAGCAGGAGGAACACGGAAATGTAGATGACATCGTGGTAGTACGAGCTCATCCCGCTGGTAAGGTCGTGGCAGATTGCTCGACACGTCACTCTACACATCTGCCAACCCTCTTCTCTAGAGTTTAATGGCATCTGCCGGCTTGCCGTGCTTTTCGGCACGCTACGGGTATGACGTGACCAGCAATATCTGCGACGGCCTAACCCGCCCAGGTTCAGGTCCGCGCCCCCATCCTCCACGTTGCCGGCCGCGTCGAACGACGGCGCCGCGATGTACGCCAGGCGGCAGGGCCGTTGAGAACAAGCACTCGAACCGGGTCGGAGCTTGAATTTATATTTAACTTTTGAGGAAACATGTTCTACAAACGCGTGTACTCCGTTCGTGGAACAAAACGTCGTGCGAATGCATGTCCTCGATGCTCTCAGCGTGGGTAGGTCGCTTTGGCGACGTGGGGGCGGCGGGGGCGGGAGCGCGGCCTGGGCCGGGGCCGGGGCCGGAGTCGGGGTCGGGGCTGGGCGCTGGTGCTGCGGCTGGGGCTGGTGCTGAGGCTGAGGCTGGGGCGGGGCGTGATGCCGGTGGCGATGCAGCTGAAGCTGACGTCGCCGCCCGCGTGACATCCCTACCAGTGAGGTGTAGCAGAAATATGCGGCGCCGGACGTCATCGCGAACAGCGGGTAGTGCAGCCACCACACGGCGGAAGCTCGGTACAATCCCAGGCGCACGATCGCGAAGGTGACTATGGAAAACGCGATGATGCGGTACAGTACGGCGATCCGCGCCATGTTCACAACCGCGCGCGTCTTCGCGTTCTGTTTCGCCATGACCGCCGCGGGTGTGTGCGTCGCCCGGTGGTGTTGACGACGGGGCGGCGCGTGTAGAATGGGCGCCTCGGCGGAGTTTTCAAAGCAGTCAGAGCGGACGTTCAACCAAGAACCCTAAATCCGAAACTGAGAAACCCTACATACTACAGCGTTAGGGTGCCAGCTGCTGTAAGTGTTTTCGAAGTGCGCGGCGCTATCCAATCTTCCAGGCGCTTGCATCGTGCACGCCCGCGCCCGTCGCACCCGTCCCACGCGATGATGTGCACCCTCGCAGCGACCCCGATGCGGGTCGAGAATATCGCCGCGCCGCGTCCGGGACGCGGTGCGACCAGGCGTCACACCACCGCATCGTCGGTCCTTCCGAGCATCCGCTCTGCTCGGGGAGGTGTCGCCGGGAACGGTCGGCAACGGGCAACGGTGGCTCCAACGATGACGCCTCGCCAGCCGCTACTGAGGCTGGCCTCCTCCACCCCCGGCGCAATCGCCCCGTCGCCCACCACCGACAGCAGCTGGGAAGCCCCGGCGGTCGACCTGCCAGTCCCGGACGCATCTCCGCCGCGGCGAACAGTAATCGTCGGCGGTGGGCCCACGGGTAAAGCCTTGGCAGACATCATCGCTCGCCACGTCCTATGACATCCGTTGCCATCCTGTGACGTCCACGACATCCTATGATGTCCTACGACATTCTGTCGCATCCTATGACTGCCTATGAGAACATCCTGGTGACATCCGTGACGTCCGTGACGTCCTTTGGAATGTCTGACATCCTATAACATCCTGTGACATGCAACGAGTATGCTCCTCCCTACTCACGGGCCTGGCGACCGCGATAATGCTGGCCCGCCGCGGGTGGAAGAACATCGAGGTGTGGGAGCGCCTGCAGCGCCCGCCCTCCCCTGACTCACTCGAATACGGTAAGGCCCGGCAGATACTACCCAGCACGCCATCGTCATAGGACGTCAGTTCACTTGAGAACGAGAATCGAGGCAGCTCAAAGCTCCAGTCTGCAGTCTGCCACGTGTCGGTATATGTAGTGTGGGAGCGCCTGCTGCGCCCGCCCACCCCTGACTCACTCGAATATGGCAGGGCCTGACAGATACTACCCCCCTATAATGGGCACCTGAACCCCCCTATAATTGGCACCTGATGCCCCCATGATGGGCACCTGGCCCTCCTATAATGGGCACATGACCCCCCTATAATGGGCACCCCAGCCCCCTATATAGGGCACCTGACCCCTTTGTAATGGGCACCTGTGTAATGGGCGCCTGACCCCCCTGTAACCAGCACGTCATAGGATGTCATTTCACTCGAGTACGAGAATCAAGGCAACTCCCGGCTCCAGTCTGCCACGTGTCGATATATGTAGTGTGGGAACGCCTGCAGCGCCCGCCCACCCCTGACTCACTCGAGTACGACAGGGTCTTTCAGACGTTGCACGCCACGTCAAGGGATGTCATGCAACTATGCGTAGAGGCGACTCTCTGCTCCAGTCTGCCACGTGTCGATATACGTACTAGAACGCTAGGACGGTATGATAAGGAGTGAGAAGTAGACTGGAGCTTTAGATGCAGGCTCAGATACAGGCTGTACTAATCGTGCTGCATGCGGGTCCAACGCATCATCGACTTCCAGATGGTGCAGACCCCCCATCGGGAACAACCTCAGCACAGCGAACATGTACATGTTCGTTGGATAACGCGGCGGGCAACGGCTGCCAGGCCCTGCAGTATGGCGACCCGGCGCGGTCGTACAACATCGGCATAAGCGGGCGCGGGCAGGTTGGGACTAACAGATTTGCCTGCAACATCATCGACAGACAATTGAATCCTCATCTCTTGATTTGAACGGCGTCCTATGACGCTGCAAGCATTATCTGCCGGGCCCGTTGCCAGCCACGTCATTGACACGCTCTTTTAACCCTGGTTTATTGAGTCAATCGGCATCCTGTGACGTGGCGAGCAATATCTGCGGCGGCCTTGCGGGCAGGTTGCCTTGAAGCGCCTGGGGTGTATTGACCGCGTGATGGGCTCCTCTGCTCAGATCCTGGGCCGGATGGATTGGACCCCTGAGTCCAGCGAACGGCGGGCGGGGCCTTGCAACATTACGCGAGTGTCCATGGTAGCTTAACCGGCAACAATCGAGGTTGAAGCTGTGATGATTGTGATGGTTGTTAGGGTTGAGGGTCTGTTTTGGACGGAACTGCTTAATAAGATACGCTAAAACTTTACTAGGGCAGGTTGGGGCTCCATACACGTCAGTGAAAAAGCAAAAGACATACGCTGAAACTTGAAAAGAGACAGCCGTGTAAGACCATGAGCCAAGGAGCGGCTCGACAACAAGAAATACAAGACGCAGGTGATCCAGCGCGACCGCCTGGTGGCGTGCCTCATGGAGGAGGTGGAGGGGAAATACGCTGGTGTAATCTGGGTGCTGCACGGCGTGGAATGTGCGCAGTGCGATTGGCTGCCAGGCGGCGGTGCCACGCTGACGAGGCGCAAACCACTATGCCGCGACCTGACCGCGCAAGAGCAGGAGGCTGAAAACTGCGCGACCGAAGATCCGGCAATGACCAAAGTCACGGTGCCCTTCGTGATTGGCGCGGAGGGCAACGCCAGCCGGCAAGGGCTTAGACTCGTCCACGTCATCGCTCAACTTGAGCCGAATTTCCCACTGAGAGACTGACGATGACCAGCGTATCCCACAGAAAGTGCTTACGTTGAGCACGAAACGTGGACGAGCATAAGTCCCTGCCAGCCGGTCAGCGGTGGTGCGCGCGATGGACGAGGTAGGACTTGCCAGTTGTTGCTCGCCATGTCATAGTATGCCGTTCTACTCAAGAAATGAGGCTTCGAATTCATGTGGATCACGCGGCGGGCAATATCTAACCGGCCCCAGTACGAGGATAGTGAGTGCGGCGTGAAGATGGTCCGCTTCGAGGACAAGAACCCGCGCGTGTACAAGACGGTGTCGATCCGCCTGCCGACCACCTGGCAGGGGAGTTAGTTAGAACAATACTCTCAATCGACGTTGAGTATCAACCTCCTCCTCGGCGCAGCTGCGTGAGTAATAATATTGATGCTAATTCATGATCCGATATCAATTCGAGTGCTTCTTCTCAATGACCCTCCTACCTGGGAGGACGGCACACCGACCCGCTACGACCTCAACTATTCCGCGCGGACCAAAGCCGGTGTGGCGCTGGAATGCCTGCCCACCAAGGAGGGGCTCCTGGTCGGCCTCCTATTGGTCAAGCCCACCGATGCCGAGACGCTCGCCACCATCGACGACCCCGTCACGCTGCGCGAATACTTCAACTCGGAGTTTCCCATGTTCACAGAGTTCGTTAGCGATGAGGACTTAGCCGCCACGGCGGCGCGGCGGGTGTCGACGCTGTCGTCGTTTGCTTACGCGGGGGGAGGCTGCCTGCACCGCGTGGGAGGCAGGGGCTTACACTCGTCCACATTTCGGCTCAACGTAAGCGCTTTCTGTGGGATAGGGGGTGCATTCAGCGGTTGTTGAGGGGGTGTTTAGGAGGTGTGAAGGGGTGTTTACGGTGTTTCTTGTGTATTTCGTGTCAGAAATGGCTCTGGTTGAGCTGAAAAGTGGACGCGTATAAGCCCCTAATGGCAGGGGGAGGTGAGGGCGGTGTCTCGGAGGAGGAGGTGGGCGGGTGCTGTCTGCTGGGCGACAGCATCCACACAATTAAGCCGTACTTTGGGTACGGCATTTTACCCACTTTCACCATGATGTACCCGTGCACACTCGCCATCTTCTCCTCTTCCTCTTGCGTCGCACAGTGTACCCGTTCACACTCGTCATATCCTCTACCTCCTCCGTCGCATTGGGTACCCGTACACACTCGCCTCCACATCCTCTACCTTTTCCGTCTCGTTGTGTGTTAAGCTGAGAAAGGATCTGGTGCCAGGCCCTGACTTTGGGTTGGGTGTCAACAGCGCGTTCGAGGACATCACAGTGCTGGACGACTGCTTCACTGCGGTTCACCAGGAGCGTGCAACAACGAGCACTAGCAGCAAACAGTTTGGGCCGGGCAGGGACTGATGCATAGTGCTCGCCAAGTCATAGAATGCCGTTTAACTCAAGAAAAGAGGGTTCAAAATGCGTGTGATGACGCGGCTAGCAACACCCATCCGTTTCACTCAAGGAACGAGGGTTCAAAATGCGACTGATGACGTGGCGAGCACTATCCATCCGTTTAAGTCATGAAACGAGGGTACAAAATGCGTGGCGAAAACTATTCATCAGTCCCTGTCACCAGCGTGGGCGGCGGCGCTCCCCAAGTTTTCCAAGCGCCGAGCGGCCGACGCCAAAGCGCTGGTCGACATCTCCCGCGGATTCGACGGCAGGGCTTATCCTCGCCCACTGACCAGCTCAACCTAAGCCATTTTGGCCACACCTCCCCCTGTCCCTCTGTCTGATAGACTGGGGGAAACTCATGTACCCAACGTATCCCACAAAATGTGCTTAAGTTGAGCCGAAGAGTGGACGAGTGTAAGCCCTTGTTCGACGGCGGCTTCTTGACGTTCGTGCTGCCGCTCATTTTGGACGGGATCTTCAACAAGTGGGCGCCATGGTTGTTTCAGGTAGGGCATGTCATATATTGATTGCTAGTAGATGGCCCTGAAAGGCGAATGTAACGGGTGTGGTGTCTTTGTGATGGGAGAGGAAATCTACTTATGCGGTAATTCCGCAGACCTCCTGAGCTTATCATTTGAAGATTGATTGCAACGTCACGCGATGCCATTATAGACAAAATACGAGGGTTCTAAATGCGTGTCGATGACGTAGGGGGCAATGTTTGCCAGGCCCGTTTTCCAGGTTAATACCATCCAGATGTTGCAGAAGGAGGACTGGAGTTTCGCCGAAGTGGGTTCCCGCAAGCGGAAGGACCGGGCTTTGCAAGTGGGGCTCATCGGCGCCGTGCTCGGGGGGCTGGGCTGGGTAGGGCCGTCCTGATGTTGCTCGTCACATCATGATGCATTTATGTAATCTGCCTTTTCTTTACATATATATTCATCGGCTGCTCATTTGTTGGCACTTCGTAGGATGCACTTTAATTCAATAACCGACGCTTCAATATGCATGACTATGACGTGGCGGACAGTGTGTGGTCGTCCCTTGGGGTGGGGGGTGGTGGCGGCAGTGCGTGCGGTGCTGCCATTGGTACTGAGGGCGGCGGCGGGGGGTGTTTAGTGGGGGGTAGGTCGAGGTGGGGGGCGGGTGTAGAGGCGGGGGTCGCGGTAAAGGAGGAGGACATTTAAAGGTAGAGGTGGGGGATTGGGATTAATTTGGTGGTAGCGGAGGCGGCGTGATGGGGCATCATTGTGATGATTCTGCTAGTCGTCGAGCTTTTGTAGCTAACAAAATGCATAGCTTATAATCGAATTTCTGCGCAAGCTCCAAGCCAGCGCCACGCAACGCACGCCGTGTGCGCGTGGCAGCTATTGCTTCTGCTACGAACGGACGACACAGGCAGCATTCATAGCAGCCTCACGGTTGTGCTACCACGGCGCGTGGCGCAGGTCCGCGCCCTCACGTTGTGTGCCTTCGCGTGCTGTGGATGAGAAGTGCGTGCCTTGCAGTGTGACGGGTGGCCGGCAATCATTCGTGTGCCTGGGAAGCGGTGCGTAACGCCGTCATTCATTCATCGCCAGCGCAAGCGGCTGCGAACAATTTGTCCACGTGTTCGAATCCGAGTTTGCGCGGGAGTTGACTCGTTTTTCGAATCCAAGAAACTCTGACTGGATTTATGATAAAACCCATTGGCCCCCCTTCTCCACTGGAAAAGGAGACCCCCCTGATCTGCCAATGAAACATACCCAGTTGACGTGAGGTTAAAGAACCCTCGATTCGCCTGTCCGCGAAGTGAATCTGTCAAAATTACCCCTTGAGACAACAGACCCTCATTTATGGATTTTCATGGGATGACGGAAAATCCTCGGAAAACGCGAGCAACGGTATTTCTATCTTTTTGGCGTTTGAACGACGTCATAGCGCGCTACGCGACGCGACGACCAGCGCGCTCCAACCCCACCCCGCGCGACGCCGCGGCATGACGTCGGTGACGATGCGAAGTAGCATCGACAGCCTGGAGGAGTGGGAAGAGCTCGGGGCATTAACGTCCGAAGACGACGAAGTAGAAAATCCCGCTACTCCCGTGAAAAATGAGCCAGAAATCCCCCGCGTAGAGAAGTCGACCCCGGCATTCGCGGCGACTGCCGCCGCCGCGGACGTCCCTGCGGCGCCCGTGCCGGACGCGCTCGACGACACCGCGCATGTCAACGCGTGGTTGCGGCTGGCGGAGGAGAGCCTGACGTACGGCGGCGGGACCGCGGCGCGCGCGAGGGCGGACCTCACCGCACTCGTCGCCGAGAGCAAAAAGGTAGGGCGCACAAGATATTGGTTCAACTGGGATAGCATTGCCATTTCTCGCCACGTCATACCACGCCATGTAACTCAAGACACGAGGGCCCTCTCCTCTCCCGACTCCAGTCTCCCGTCCTCTGTCCTCTGTCCTCTGTCCACTTTCCTCTCTCGCCCCAAAAGGCATGGCTCTCGCAATATTTATGGGAGACGTTGCCTTTTCTCGCCACGTCATAGCAATGCACGCCACGTATCTCAAGATACGAGAGCTCCCACTGCGTTCCGATGACTTGGCGGCTGCTGTCCCCGGAAGCTATCCCTCGCCGCGTCACAGGAAGCCATGCAACGGTAGCTTACAGCGCGAGGGTACAACACGTGTGCGATGACAACATGGCGAGCCATATTTGGGCGGGCCCTATAAGATGACCCTCGGCAACTTCCTAACTGTAAAACCACCCGCCCTCCCCAACAACGACCGCACCGACGACGACCACGACCACGTCGCCTCCGATGACGACGACAGCGGCGGCGACGCCGGCGTGCCGCGCGAGTCTGAGTCCGGGGAGAACCCCTACGACGTCCGCGACAAACGTTGCTTCCTAGAGTTCCGCTTGTTCGACGCCATCGCCGCGGCGTGCGGCACACCCGAGGGCATGGCCACGTGCCCAGATATTTTTTCCCGCCACTCGTTTTTACCCACCGTTTCTTGACTTGAGTTGCCTCCTGAGACGCGGTGAGCTGTATCTGCCATGCCCCTTGCCTGCCACGTCATTGACACGCATTTTGGACCCTCGTTTCTTGAGTTTAAGCCTGTGACGTAGTGGAATATATCTGCCAGGCCCCTTACCCGCCACGTCCTGCGTTGTCCAACGCTTTTCGAACCCTCGTTCTTAAGTTGTGAACGGCAACCTCAGTGACGTGGTAGGCTGTATCCTTCAGGCCCTACCCTTGGGCATGGCACTGGTGGCGTGCTCCGCCGGCACGCTGCTCGTGGGGTTGGCTGCAGTCCTCCTCCAACTGGCCTTCACCGCCGCGCCGCTGGACCCCGCGGTGTTCACCACTGGGATGCACAACACGCCCCCGCTGGGCCTCGCCTCGGCCCATGCGGCCGCTTCTGGTAGGGCCTGATAGACCATACCTGCCACGTCTTGCGTTTCCATTTGTCTGAATAAACGAGGGTCAACAATTTGGAGGTTCACGTGGCAGGCATTATCTGGCAGGCCCTACCTCATGGGGAGATCACCAGTACCAGCTCCGACGACGACGACACTCCCTTAACCGTCGACGTGCCCAACCCCACGCAGTACCTTCTCGCGCGCCGCCCCTCCATCGTTGAAGTTGCCGCTGCGGCCGCCGCCGCCGCTGCGTCCGGCATCGAGCATGCGGAGGACATAGATGCGACGGTAGGGCCTGGCAGATATTACCCGCCACGTCGTCACACACAATTTCCTCGACTTCAAACGCATTCAGACTTTAGTCCAATGGCATCCTATGACGCGACAAGCAACTTCTGCGAGGCCCTACGCAGCGGGTGCTAACGCTGAAGAGACGCGCGCTGTGGCCGTCTTCTACCGCGCACTCAACCTCTCCGCTGCCTCCGCCTCCGCCGCACCGTTTGCGGACTATGAGGGTAGCGCCCATCACAAATCTCTCGCCACGTCATCTACATCTACACGCACTTTGAACTCCCATACCTCGCGTGAAATGGCATCTTATTACGCGGCGAGCAATATCTGCCAGGCCCTGTACGAAGGCTTCGACTTCGCTGCGCTCGTCACTGCCAGCACCACACTCGTGAAACTCAACAGCGACGCTGCTGCCGCCGCCACTGCCGCCACCGATAGGAATGCTGCCGGCATGACTACCGCTCTGGCCACGACGAAACCCTCTCCGTCTCCGCCCAAACGGGCCCGGCAAAGGATGGGGGCGCGTCTTTCCGTGTTCCTGCCCCGCCGCGAACGCGCACGCCCGCCGCCCCCTACCGCTGCGCCCCCCGGGCCCCGCGTCGCCATCTCCTCCTCCTCGATGTCCTCAGAGTCCTCGGTTGCGGCTTCCATGTCACCCGGACCGCCGCCGCCGCCGCCACGGGGGCGCCTGGCCCGCTCGCTGTCCGGCGGCCACGCCAGTACCAGCACAAACACATGCAGCGTTGAGTTGGAGGCGGCGCAGGAGCGCATCGAGGTGCAGGCCGAGGTAGGGCGCCGCTGGTTGACCACAAGTTGACCCCGGGTTGACCGCGCTTGGTTTCAGCCATTGCCATTGAAACTATACCATGATGAATTGCTCTCAAGCTTTGCTTTTAAATTCAACTTGCGCCGATACACGGAGGAGCTTGCGCTGCTGCGGCTGATGATTAAGCAGATGCACCGCGCCTCCACCGCGTCCAAGAAGACCCGCGGCACCCGAGGCGGCAGGGGCTTACGCTCGCCCGCTTCTCAGCTCAGCCTGAGCCGTTCTATCATTCAGAAAGCACCCTAAACACCCCCTACTTACCCCCTCTCCCACACAAAGCGCTTACGTTGAGCTGAAAATGGACGAGTGTAAGTCCCTGCGAGACGGGCCTAACTCCAGCTGGACCGGTACTGCCCCGTCGCTGGCTGGGAGGGCGGAGAACCTGGCGCTTGGAGCAGCGCCACCCACGCCGCCGCTGGTGCTCCAACGCCGCCACGGGTAGGGGCTTACACTCGTTCACGTAAGAGCTCCACTTGAGCAACTCCAGTACACACTCATGAGTTCATTCGGGTTATGCGGTGGACAGAGGAGCTCAAGTTGAGCTGAGATGGGAACGAATTCAAGCCCCTGACCACGGATACAGCGGCGCCTCGTCTTCGTCTTCCGCCGCCGCCGCCGCCACCGCCACTACATACGCTGTCAATTTCGACGGTGAGGGCTTTGACTTCGGCGACCTGGACGCGATGACGCTGCAGCTCGACGGCAGGGGTTCAAACGGCGGCAACGCTGTCGCCGTCCCCACAGCCGCAGCCGCTGCTGCCCCCACCGCCGCCGCCTCCGCCACCGCTGGCGCGACTGGCGCCGCCGTGACCCGGAAGTTGTATGCTTTACTCCCGCAGTCGTCACCGGCCCTCTCGTCTCCGACCCCGGCCCCGCCCCCAGCCCCGGCCCTGGCCCCGGTCCCGTCCTCCTCCCCGCCGCCGCCGCCGCTGCAGCCGCCAGTGCAGCGCCGGTGCTCTGCGCACCGCCTCAACCTGACGAGCGCACCCGCTGCTCGCCGTCTCACGCTGAGCACTGCACCCGAGCACCCTCGCCAGCAGCCCCAGCAGCAGCAGCAGCGCTCCACCGTCCGCTCCCCGGCGTCTCCCTCTTCCCTGTCGCCTGAACCCGTGGACTCCAAAACCCTGGATTCGGAGACCGCGGACTCGGAAACCGTGGACTCTGACACCTTGGACGCTGGGACCGTGGACTTGGAAAGTTTTGACAGTGCCGCGTGCTACAAGGCCTGCCGCGCGCCCCGCGCCGGCCAGCCCGCGCGCCGCCCATGCCGCAAGGAGTGTGCGCGTACGGAGCGTGAGCAGCATTCCCGCCGCCGCGCCAGCCGCAAGGAGAATGCGCGCAACGAGCGGGAGCAGCGCGCCGAGCGCCGCTCCGCCCGCCGCCGCGCCGCCGCCAATGAGTTCGCGGCATGAGCTTACACTTGTCCACCTTTCAGCTCAACCCGAGCCAATTCTGACACAAAATACACCCTTCACACCCCTGAATATACCCAGCACGACCCTACACACCCCTCAAACAACCCCCCAATGCATCCCCTATCCAACAAAAAGCGCTTTCGTTGAGCCGAGAAGTGGACGAGTGTAAGCCCCTGGTTTGCGGCTGATAACCTCAAGCTGCGCGCCAAACTGCGCGCCGCGTTGGACGAGCAGCGCCGCGAGAAGGCCACCTGCGCCGCCACGACCGCCGCCGCAGCCACCGCCGCCGGTAAGCGCGCGTGCGAACACCTCGCAGAGAAGAGCACGCGCCTGGCAGGGGGCTATTCACAACAAGCACTTGACCAACATTGAATGTCCTCTTCATTTTCCGCACGTCTGCATGAGAGGGGGATTCTTGAGAACCAGCATCGACTGTCGTTCAATCTCCTGCTCCTCCTCCACGCGTCTGTGGGAGCATCTCCCCAGAAGATAAGTCATACTCTGATTCCAGTACCAGTGCTTGTTCTCAATGACCCTCCTTCCTGGCAAAGCGCGCAGAGGAGGAGTTCCAAGAGAAGATGGTATGGAAGCAGTCGAGCGAGAACTGGTACGACGCATACCAGGCGGTGACGAAGAGCTGCTCAGCGGTGCGGGAGCCCGGCAGCTTCGGCGAGTGGTTCGGCACTGGCGCCTCTGTCGCTACAAAGCATGGCAGGGGGGTCATTTAGAGGGAGCACTCGACCGACGATGAATCGCCTTCTCCTCCTCCTCCTCCCCTCATCTTCCATCTCCTCCTCCTCCTCCTCCTCCTCCGCCTCCTCCTCCTCCTCCTCCTCTACCTCCTCCTCCTTCTCCTCCACCTCCACCTCCTCGTCCTCATCCTCCTCCTCCTCCACCTCCTCCTCCTCCTCATCCTCGTCTTCCTCCACCTCTTTCACCTCCTCCGCGTGTCTACACTCATTCACGCGCAAGGTGAATCATGCTCCGACCTCCGTTGAGTGCTATTCTCCATGACCCTGCTGCACGGCAAGACCCACGCCGCCGCCGCAGCTAAAGCTGCCCGGAAGGCCGCGAAAACTGCCGCCTCCGCTGCCGCTGCGCACGCCCGCCAGGCCGGCAAGGCCGCCGCCTCGTGCGCCGCTTCGCACGTGCGGCGCCTGCGCGACCTCGGGTTTGCGGGAGCTGGCTTCTGATGAGGCTCTGATTTGTCTCTGATGGCTCCTTACCTACACATGGTGGCATCCACTCTCCACCAACCAGAAAACCGAGGTTTCTCTAACTGCCTTTCAGTCAGAGAACCTCCGTGTTTTCTAAATTCTATGTTGACGACCTTGCGCAGTCGGCTGGTTCGGCAGTGCGTTTTACGTTGTATACTGTACTCTAACGACTTGTGAAGGTCGCATTCCTGTTAGTTCCTTGTAGATGATTACAATTTAAAAGCACCGTCGGCTTATGTCCGGTCGTGTTTGCGTTTGTGTTTGTGTTGTACCGTGACCTGATGACATTCTTCTTGTTATATCAACATGACATTCTTTAAATTCCGAATGACTAGCTCGCCCCACCGCCCAAGTTGCGTCCCGTGTTCTCGTCTAAGAGATAAGGGTTGCGCCCCGTCTACCTCGTCTATAAGTGATTGCCCCCATTTTATTTATGCATACTAACGTTCATCGAGCCCCATGGCGCCCACATGGTGAACATCGACCACCCATCTCCGCCTTTTCAAGCGGACATCCCATTTTTCCACACTGGTGAAGATAATTACAGAGCACCAGCTCTACAACAAAATCCACCAATACGAAACCGGCATAGTCTAGCATATGGCGGCGTCTGCCTCGCCGCCACGATCCCGACATGCGACCCGCCACTATGGGAGGGCGTACAGCGGCGTCTCGTTGGAGTGAAATCCGCCGGCATCGGGAGAGCTCCGCGCATTTCGTTGCACGCCCGCCGCGAGCTGCTGGCGTTGGCGCTGGTGCGGCCACGACTCCGTCACCTCGCCCTCGTCGCCGATGTAGTCGGGGTGGTCGGTCGGACTCGCCCCGCCCCGGTTGTACCGCTCCGCAAGGGCTTACACTTGTACACTTTTCAGCTCAACCTCAGCCGTTTTGGTCACACCTCCCCGTGTCCCCATGTCTAATAGACTACGGGAAACCCATGCACCCAACGTATGCAACAAAATGTGCTTACGTTGAGCCGAAATGTGGACGAGTGTAAGCCCCTGCCGCTCCGGGAACTTGGAGCTCTGCGTCCGCGGCCGTGGCAAGGTCGGCACCTCCCCCTCTCCCTCAGCCTGAGTCCGGGGCCTGGGCAGGGTCGGCACTTCCCCCCTGCCAGGAGCCTCCAGGTTGTGGGGGCGCAAGTTGAAATTGAAAGCAAATTTTGAAAGCGGCTCATCATATTCTAGTTTCAAGCGGTGATGCCAAGCGCGGACAGCCCGGGATCAAGCCAGGGTCAGCCTGGGGTCAACCTGCACCGCCCTGCCAGGGTCGGAACGTCGCCCTCACCCTCAGCTTCCTCTAAGTTGTCCATTGACGCCAAAGATGTCATCGACCCAATGCTTCCGCGCCCCAAGCCCGGCGGCTGGGGAAAGTGCCCACCCTCAGCCCAGGGGCTTACACGCGTCCACTTCTCAGCTCAACTTAGCACTTTTTGAGGGATACCTCGGGGATACGTTGAGTGGTTTCAGAAGCGTGGTCAAAAATGATGGGTGTTAACTCGTCATACGCTGGATACAAAACGGCTGACTGACCGAAATGGCTTGCGTTGAGCAGAATAGTGGACGAGTGTCAGCCCCTGCCTCAGCCCCGCTCCGCTCTGGGGACACGCCCCTGGCACCGCCCGCGGCTGCCCGCCCGCCGCCAGCGCCGCCCCACCCGCCGGGCCCGGGGGACACGGCCCCGCCCGCGGCCCCGCCCCCGCCCCAGACCAGGGGCTTACACTCGTCCACTGTTCAGCTCAACTTGAGCGCTTTGTATGGGATAGGGGGTGTACGTAAGGGGTTGTGCAGCCCGTGATAAGGGGGTGTCAGGGGGTGTCTGGGCTGTGTAGGGTGTTTTCTTGTGTCAGACACGGCTCAAGTTGAGCTGAAAAGTGGACAAGTGTAAGCCCCCGCCCCAGACCCGCCCCGGGGGCACGGCCCAGCCCTCGCCCCCCGCTGACCGTCCGAAATGGTCCGCCCGACCATCCACGCCGTCGCCGCCGCCACCGCCGCTGGCGCCCCCCCACGGCCACGGGCTCACACTCGTCCACTTTTCTGCTCAACGTAAGCACATTTTGTGGGATACGTTGGGTGCATGATGTTCCCCCAGTCTATTAGACAGGGAGACACAGGGAGGTGTGACCAAAACGGCATAGGTGGAGCTGAGAAGTAAGCCCCTACCCACGGCTTGCCCGCTTTCTCCCACTGCTTAGACGCCCCCGATTTGAACGGCTTGATAAACCGCCCGCTGCCAGGGGCTCACACTCGTCCACTTTTCAGGTCAACGTCAGCACTTCTTGTGGGATATGTTGGGTACCTTCAGTAAGAGGTGGGTTATGAATCGTCACAACTGAACACAAATGGGCACGTTGACCAAAACGGCTAAGGTTGAGCTGAGAAGTGGACGGGTGTAAGCCCCTGCCCGCTGCGCGACTGCGTGCGCGCCGCGTCCACCCCTTCCACCTCGAACCCACGACGTAGCGACAAGCAAGTATACTGCCCACGACGTCATCAACCAGGAAAACAAATCGAGAAACGAACGACCTTCTCGAAGCTACAGTAAGTAGCGCGCATACTCAACGTTGAGTCAAGCGCTTTAATCAAATCGGTTTCGAGCCATTGAGTCATGGGTGGACTGGCCATTTGATGTGTCAGGCAATATGTGCCAGGCCATACCACGCGCGTCGACACCGCGCGGCGGCGAGCGGCGCCGCGTGATGTAGAGCGAAGCCAGACTATCCGAGCTGGCGGTTACCGCGCTGGATATCATGGACCGACCACGTGCCATCTCTCCTGATGTGGTCGGTCTAGTCCCAGTCCCGCCGGAAGACGGATTCAACGTCCGCCGCACCGGCGCCGGAAATCCGTCGAGGCCCGCGGCAACCTGCTCCATCTGTTTCTGGAAAAACTCGTCCCCCGGGCGATGGTGATCATCAGCACTGGCGCTGGTACCCCAGGCCCCAGCTGCCGGGGAGGCGCTAGTATTGGGCCGCGACTGTTGGAACGATTGGTGCCGGTCCATCTTTTCCATCAGACGCCGTGGAATGGGGAGCTGCGGCAGCTTAGCAGCGGGCACCTCCACACAGAGGCTTACACTCGTCCACTTTTCAGCTCAACGTAAGCAATTTCTGTGGGATATGCTGGGTACCGTCAGTAGATAGATGGTCATGGCCAGGCACAAACTGGACGCAAAACTGCTCACAAAGCGGCTTAGATTGAGCTGAGAAGTGGTCAAGTGAAAGCCCCTGCCTCCACATCCGACACCAGCTGCTGCACGGATAGTTTGGGGCCCAAGCTATCCTTGCGCCGCCCTTGCACGGATCCTTTTGCCCCCCCCAAGCTGCGCATGGATTGCGAGCCCAGGGCACCCCGCGAGGCCGCTGAGGCGCGGTTGGCGCCGACAGATTGCGGCGACTCCTCCGACTCTTGCGACTCGTGCACGATGCTCTGAACCTCTACAGACTCGCGCGCGCGGCCGATGACGTGCGCGGGGCTTTCGATGGCGTCTTCCGCCATGAGGGTCACCTGGCTGAGGCGCTGGCGTTGCTTCGGCGGCGGCTCCCACTCCTTGGGCGGCTTTCCGCCGTGCTTCTTCCTTGGCGTCGGCGTCTCCTTGGACAACACAGCCGGGGTATAGGGCCGAATGCCCGGCGCGCCTCCAAGGCCCTTGCATGAGGGACATTGACAGCAAACTCTCGTCCGAGATCGGAAAGCGACTTATATAAATGTCCGTCTTGTATTTCATAGTCTGATCAAAAGCCCTAAAGTAAACTCCCCATTTAGACCCCCAGAGGGAGCCCAATTGAAGTGTGCATGAAGAGACCCCTCGGATCATGACTTTCCGTAAGTGTGAATTCTCTGTTGGACGCGCAGACTCGGTTCGTCGGTCCAGTCGGTCGAGTGCTTGTTCTCAACAACCCCCCTGCCACTCCCATGAGCGCCTCGAAGTCTTGCAGGCCTTTGGACCGGTTTGGCGACATGCGGTCCCCGTCGCCGTCGTCCTCGTTGACGATGCGTACGCCGCCCGCGCTAGAAAGCATCTCGCCGGTGTCGATTAGCTTCTCGCTGTAGTCTTCCCACTCCCCGCTCGCCTGCTCCAGGCTAGCGATGGACGTCATTCAGGGCCTTGGCACATATTGCTGACCACGTCATAGAATGCCATTTGAGTCAAAATTTGAGGTTCTAAAGTGCGTCGAATGACGTGGTGTGCAATCTGGCAGATACCGCTCATCACGTCATATGATGCGATTTACATCAAGAAACTAGGGTCCAATTCGCGTTTAAATGAAATGGTAAGCAATGCCTGGCCAGGCCCTAGAGCCATATCAGACTGATGGCGTCAAAGGACGCCATCTAAATTAAGCAAAGAGGGTCCAAATGCATCGAATGACGTGGTGAGCACTGTCTGTCAGGCCCGAGAGCCGCGTGAGCCGGATGGCGTCATAGAATGCCGTCTGACTGCAGAGACAAGAGCTCAGAATGCGTGTCGATGACATGGCTGTCATAGGGCCTGACAGCTATGGCTCGCCACGTCTTACGATACCATTCGATTGAAGAAACGAGGGCTCAAAATGGGCGTCGATGACATGGCTGGCAACATCTGCTTCGCCCTACGTCGACGAGCTCCTCGATGGCGGACTGGGAATCGGAAGTCAAGCCATCCATGGTCGGGGCCCTGAACTGAACGTGGTCCACCGCGCCGGCGCCGTCGCGCCGCACAGCCGCCATGTAGGGTCACAACAGTTCCTGTTTCAGCTCAACCTGACTGTTTGCTCTATAGTGTATCGGTGTACCTATACACTCTCACCGCACCCTCAACTCTGGTCTCACAGCAGTCCCGACCACAAGCTGATGAGTCCCCCACGTCACAGGGTGGCATAAGACTCAAGAATTAAGGGTCAGGAAGCGGTGGATAGGGCGGGGGAGTCATTGTCATTGGTGACGTGGCCCTGCCGTCATGAGCTTGTCGAAGCTGGCGCGCATCCGCGTCTCCTCCGTGTGCAGCAGCGTGGCCAGTCGCGCGCGCAGCACCGTCAACATGCGAGCGCGCTCCACCTCGACGAAGGGCCCAGTAGAAACATCTCGCCGCGTCATCGACACGCGCGGCTTGAGTAGCATTCTATGACGGTGCACGTGAAGGCGAACGAAGCAGCGGCGGTGCTGCCGGGGCTGGGTGAGCGGCTCGGGCATGGGTGGGAGAAAACTAAGGTGGGGTAGTTCGAGTCGCTCGACTTAAGTAGCATTCTATGACGTGGCGACCAATGTCTGCAAGGCCATGCCTTGAGGTCTGCCGCGTGACCGGCCCGCGCTTGCCGCATCATCAGCAGTGCCTTGCGTACGTACACCGCCTC
>Ga0307489_10000448_pt1 | contig 25015 bp, 38 predicted proteins | sample SB12metaG_FD_202247 | JGI IMG/M metagenome (GOLD analysis project Ga0307489, IMG submission 202247) | Sea-ice brine microbial communities from Beaufort Sea near Barrow, Alaska, United States - SB 1.2 | ecosystem: Environmental > Aquatic > Marine > Coastal | place: USA: Alaska | collected... | reverse complement strand
GCGGACGGGTACGGCGACGGCGCGACCCCGGCGATGGTCAGATTCCCCTACCTGGACCCCCCCACTGGCCCCGAAGTGGAGCGGAAGATAGCCACGTGGCGCAAGCCGGGCGGTGGGGGACCCTAAACCCTAAACCCTAAACCCCGGAAGGCCCCGAAGTGGAGCGGAAGCTGGCGACGTGGCGCAAGCCGGGCGGCGGGGGGGCTTGAATAAATGGGCCATTTGGTGTCTGAAGAAGGGCTATGCCACGGCAGGATACTCATACGAATAGTAAAATACGCATATTAAAGAGCGCGCCGCCCGTGTAATAGACTCCGTGCGCGGGGCGCCGCCGTTCAATACAGGGGCCGTTTAGTGAACGAAGAAGGGCTATGTCACGGCAGAAAACTCATACGAATATAGAAACACTCAAGGAACCCCCAAATATGTACTTTCGATGAATTGTAATGAATAAGCCCCCCTATCTTGTACATGGATTGGGCTCCCTCTGAGGGTCTAAATGGGGGTTCTACTGTAGGGTTTTGATCGTCAAGACCTAAAAGAAAACATAGATGGAAAAGAATGCGTCCTCTGGTTGTAATGTGATTTGAAGCGCCTCCGTGTGAAGGCGCATTTGTGTAATGAAACGTGTATCATCGCCGTGCTATATCGAAACTCGCCGCTCGCAGGTTTTGTGTCATGGTTTGGGAGAGAGCTGGGCGGGCGGTCACCTTGGGAGCCCGGCGCTGAGCCCCGGGAGAACCTGCGAGCTGGGCCGCCCGCGTGATAATATGTTTAGCTGGAAATGAGCCGAGCACGTCTGCGGGTAATTCCTGAGCGAGCCTCTTGGCCCGGCGGTTTGACTCACTTGACTTGCGTGCACTACACACACACATCGACGCTCGAAGTTAGCGTGCGAAGCGTGTTGCACTCATTCAGCAGAAAGGAAGCACGAGTGCGCATACAACACGACGAATGTTTCAGTGAGGCAGTGTGACAATGTAATTTCCAAGTCTCGAAGTCGCAGTTTCCCCTACACCCACGCCAGTGTACAAACTGCAGGTATGTGCCATCCTTGGCTTAATGCTAGATTTGAGAAGGGGTTTCGCCACGGGAAGCGCGAGAATGAGTTGTGAAGCGCGTCCGGGCAGATGCGAGCGATGTGTCGGGTAAGTGGTAGACCCGCCGGCTCGGTCTGGGCCGGCTCCAGCACATAAAACTCAGTGTAGGGGTAACCGGTCACCCTTGTCTCCTCGAAATCGACGGTCTATTCACTCAAGGATCGCGAACCGATCGGACTTTAGGCGAGTCGGTCGGTGTGATTTTCGCTTTGAACTGTGATGATTGGTATTGCCATCAGTCGAAAGGCCTCCAGGGACTTCGTTACCACAACTTCGACACCAGACCCGACACTGAGTTCAAGCTGATGTGGCTCGTCGTCCGCCCCGTCCGCCCCGTCGTCATCACCTTTCGATACGGATGGTGTCCAATGCGGCGAACGCCTCACTGAGTACACGGAGCGTGCAGTTAGCCCCGAGCGGCAGGGCGTTCATGGCCCGCGCCACCCGCACCCAGGGGCTGCCACTCGTCCAATTTTCAGCTCAACATGAGCCGTTTGGTCTCAAAAACCATCAAAGTAGCAACAGAAAGTGATTACGTTGAGCTGAAAAGTGAACCAGGATAAGCCCCTGCCCGCACCGCGTCGCTGCTGCCGGCGAAGTCCACCGTGTAGCGACGCAAGATGAATTTGAAAGCAAATTTGAAGGCGGTTCATCATATGGTAGTTTCAAGCGAATAGTTCCAGGCGCTTTCAACACGGGTTTCGTCGATTGAACCTGAACCGCCCCACCACGGTGAGCAGGTTGCCTGCCCAGCACCAGGGGCTTACACTCGTGCGCTGTTCAGCTCAACTTGAGCAGTTTTGGGGGCAGTAGTCGTTGAGTATCAGTGACAAAAAACGGCTCAGGTTGAGCAGAACTGTGGACGGGTGGCTTACACTCGTTCACTGATCAGCTCAACGTGAGTACTTTTTGGGGGAGTAGTAGTTGAGTTTCATTTACAAAAACGACTCAGGTTGAGTAGAACAGTGGACGAGTGTAAGCCCCCGCCCGGCACCCCGCCGCCACTACCGCCTCCACAAAGGGCGCCAGCAGCGGCGCCCCCAGCGCGTTCAGATCCCTCAGACTCTTGGGGCGCCCCGGCAGCAGGGGCTTACACTTGATCCCAATTCCGCTCAACTTGCGCTGACTCTGCCCCTTTCTGCTCAACTCAAGCATACGTTGTCCCCCATAGAACCCAATGAACCCGTGGATGTGTTCCGAAGGTGCTCAAGTTGAGCTCTAACGTGAGCGATGGGTTCCGAAGGTCCTCAAGTTGAGCTGTGAAGTGAGCGAGTGTAAGCCCGCGCCCGGCAGCACGCTGTCGAACACAGTGCGCGTCTGCGTCGTCAGCGTCCAGCTCACCTTCATGTAACGGCGCAATTTGGATTTGAAAGCAGCATTGAAGCAAAACTGAAAGCCGCGGATAATATTTAAGTTTCAAGCGCTCGGTTCCGGGCGCCTTTAACGTGAATTTGAAAGGATCAACCTGCACCGCCCTACCTTGAACAACGAGCGGTTATGTCCCCCCCCACCGCCCCCCCCGCCGCCGCCGCCTTCGAGGGGGGTCAGGTGCCAATTAGAGGGGGTTCAGTTGGCTGTGATAGGGGAGTCACGCGCCCATTATAGGAGGGTCAGGTGCCCAGTATATGGGGATAAGTTGCCTGTCACAGGGGGGTCAGGTGACAATTATAGGGGGATCAGGCGCCCATTATAGGGGTGTCAGGTGCCCGTTAATAACCCCCCTGCCGCCCCCGCCGCCGCCCGGGAACGCCCCCGCGCCGAACGCCGCGACCTGCTCCCGGTTGTAGCGGCGCAAGTTGAATTTGAATGCAAAGTTTGAAGGCGGTTCGTCAGATTTTAGTTTCAGGCGCTTAGTTTTAGGCGCTTTCAATATGGGTTTGACAGGGTCAACCTGCGCCGCCCTACCTGGTTGTACCGCAGCATCGCCGCCGGGTCGTCGGTGTCCGCGTACGAGTTGTGCAGCGTCCAGGGCGGCCACAGGTGCGATGCCGGGTATGGGTATTCTGAGGGCGGGTCCCCGTCTCCAACGCCCGAGACACCTCCGAGGATGCCGCCATCCAGGGGCCTACACTCGTCCACTTTTCAGCTCAACTGAAGCGCCTTCTGTGGGACAGGGGGTGCATGGAGGGGGTATTTATGAGGTGTTTACAAGGAGTCATGGGGTGTTAGGGGATATTTAGGGTGTGCTTTTGTGTCAGAAACGGCTCAGGTTGAGCTGAGAAGTGGACGAGTGTAAGCCCTGCCGCCACCGCCGTGCGCGGTGTAGTCGCCGTAGTCCCCGTCGCCGAACACGACGAACACCCTTTCCGTGGCGGCGCAAGTCAAATTTGAAAGCAGAAGTTGAAAGCAGCGTATCACACTGCAGTTGCAAGCGCTTAGTTCCAGGCGGTGTCAACTTGGGTGTCATAGGGTCAACCTGCACCGCCCTACCTCTCGCCGCTTTCCACCATATCTCCCACCGTGCGATCGAGCCCTGTGCCCGCCCCGCCGAGCCCGCCTCGACGGCCGCCGCCACCTCCACCCTTGCCACCAGCCGAGTCCCCCCCCCGCGCTCCCGGTGTAGCGGCGCAAGTTGAATTTGAAAGCAAAATTTGAAGGTGGCTCATCATATTATGGTTTCAAGTGCTTAGTTCCAGGCGCTTTGAACATCGGTTTCATAGGGTCAACCTGCACCGCCCCACCCCAGCCGCGGCACCAGCACCCCCTGCAGCACCTCCCCCACCAACCCCGCTAACTTGGCCACTTCCCCCGCCGGCGGATTCCCGTCCAGGTGGCTCACCTGCACCACCACCACCTCACCCGGGTGCAGGGGCTTACACTCGTTCGCGTTAGAGCTGAACTTGAGTAACTCTAGGACACATTCATGAGTGAAGCTGGGTTATACGGTGGACAGAAGAGCCCGATTTGAGCTGAAACGGGGATGAGTGTAAGCCCCTGCCCGGCTGCTGCCGCACGAACCGGGCGATGTCGCGGAGTATATCCAACACCGGGACGCCCACCTCGGCGTGGTGCGCGCACCAGTGTGTGCCGTTCCACCCGGTGCGCAGGTCGATGTACCGGCAACCAGGGGCTTACACTCGTACACTTCTCAGCTCAAATTGAGCCGTGTCTTACACAAGGGAACACCCTGCACACCTCAAACACGCCCTAATATCCCCTTAACACGAGCGACACAATCCCAAAGCGCACCCCCTATCCCATACAAAGCGCTCAAGTTGAGCTTAGAAGAGGACGAGTGTAAGCCCCTGCCGGCACCCCATGCGGAGCTGAGCGGCGACGTCCGCCGCCTGCGTGAGCGCCCAGGCGGTGATCACGCGGTCCGTTCAATAGAGAGCACGTGGTAAGTTCTTCGCATATTCACGGAGGTGATCTATTGCCGTTTTGGAAGCTTAATTATTCAGCCTCGGCCGACGAGTTGACTCAAGAAAAGGGACAAATCGGCCGACGAGTTGACTCAAGAAAAGGGACAAATCCCCAAACGGCAATAAATCACCTCCGTGAATATGCGAAGTTCACAGAGCGTCACACGCAGGCGTTGAGTCAGAGACCCTTCGCGATGGACGTTGATTCTCGTGTGTGCAAACACGGGTTTCAACCTGTACCGCCCTGCGACGGGGACGTGCAGCTTCTCGGCGAGCGCGATGGCGGCGGCGGCCCAGGGCCAGGGGCTGACACTCGTTCCGATTTCAGCTCAAGTTGAGCTCTTCTGTCCACCGTGTAACCCAACTTAACCCATGAATGTGTCCAGGAGTTGCTCAAGTTGAGCTCTAGCGTGAACGAGTGTAAGCCCCTGCCCAGGGCGGGGGGAAGCGCGGGTCGGGCATCAGCTGCTGCGTGAGGTGGAAGGCGCCGCTGTCCAGGGGCTGACACTCGTTCCCATTTCCGCTCAACTTGAGCCGTGTCTGACACAATGAACCACCCTACACACGCTAAACACCCCCTAACACCACCTTAACATGGGCTACATAACCCCTACGCGCACCCCCTATACCATACAAAGCGTCAAGTTGAGCTGAGAAGTGGACGAGTGTAAGCCCCTGCCGCTGTCGTGGGAGCCGGGCAGCGTGAGCTGGCGCAGGGTGCGGGGGTACACTGTCGCGGCGTCCGTTGCCATCCAGTTGGGAGCGTCGGGAGGTTGAGCCGCGGTGTGCCGGGGGGTTGGTGCCGCCGGGTAGACGGTTGCGAGTGCGGCCCCGGCGGCGGCGTGGTGCTGGGCAGCGGCGACGACAGCGTTGGAAGCGGCGAGGGCACCGCCGGTTTCCACGGCGGCGGCAGTGGAGGTGGGGAAGCGAGGATTGGTGATTGTGACTTCCTCGCGGGGCTCGACTCGCGCGCCGTCTGCCGAGCCCCACCGGATGAGCCACGGCAGGCCTGCGATCACGAGAATCCCGCGGAGGATCCGGCCTGCAGGATGCATCGCTCTCCGATACTCCTGCGCACCTACTGTAGCTTGCGTCCCGGGCATCTGCGTCGACAGGAGAGCCAGGGGAGCGTTTTTCTTGGGCGCGCGCGGCGCCAACCAAAGCACCTGCCACGTCATCAGCAGTGCAGATTCTGTTCTTGCGATGGTCGAGCTGCCGACAAGACAGACGGCCGGCCGGCTCACGGCTCAGCACTGTGCGGCCTCGCGGCAGACAGGTGGATATGTCAGCATCCCTGCTCGCCGGCGTGTCGACCCCGCCCGCGGCCGCTCCGGCGGTGAGGACGCGCAGGGCCCGCCGCGACATCCAATCTAGCCTCCGCTGCAGCACAACACTCGCTTCCCAGAAACAAGTGAAGGGCGCGACGAGTGTTCGATGCAAGGCGTCCGGCGGCGGCGACGGCGCCCCTGACGACCAGCAGCCGACCCGCCGGGGATTTCTCAGCGCCGCCGCGGCCGTCGTCGCCAACGTCCAGTCCTTCGGCGGCCCCGCCCTCGCCTACTCCGAGCCGCCGTACGCCGCCGACGTGACGGAGGTGCAGAACGCCTACTTCGCAGCCACCTCCAAAGCCGCCCATCCCGAGCGCTGGTACCCCTACTGGTGGGCAGGGGCTTACACTCGTTCACTGTTCAGCTCAACTTGAGCCGTGTCTGTCACAGAACAAACCTCACACACCCTGAACACCCCCTAACACCCCCTTAACACGGGCTACACAACCCCTACGCGCACCTCCTATCCCATACAAAGCGCTCAAGTTGAGCTGAAAAGTGGACGAGTCTAAGCCCCTATTGGTGGGCGCTGCCCATCGCCCCCTACGGTGAGGCCCGCCATCATCCGCGTCAGTGGCTCTGGTCTTGCGACTCGACTCTACCCAATGTAACCCAGCTCGGTTTCATCGGCCGTGTACCACCAAACGCATCCATGATTTCTGAAGCCGGGCCCTGGTGGCGGGCAGGGGCGTACACTCGTTCCTATTCCCGCTCAATTTGAGCTTACTTTGCCCGTTTCCGCTCAACTTAAGCTTACTTTGTCCCCCATATGACCCAAATTCACCCGTGGATGTGTCTCCCAGGTGCTCAATTTGAGCTCCAATGCGAGCGATGTGTCCCGAAGGTCCTCAAGTTGAGCTCTGAAGTGAGCGAGAGTAAGCCCCTGGTGGCGGGCAGCAAGACCACGACGTCAGAGGAGGTGGTGGCGGGCCAGGTGTGGACCTTCGACCAGCTGCAGGCAAGGGCTAACCCTCGTCCACTTTCCGGCTCAACATGAGCCGTTTCTGGCACAAAATACAGCCCTACACTCCCCCGATTACCCCTCACACTCGTCCACTTTTCGGCTCAACGTACGCGCTCTCTGTGGCACAGGGGGTGCATTTAGAGGCTGTTTAGGGGGTGGTTCAGGGTTGGAAAGGGGTAATGGGGGGAGTTTAGTGGTGTATTTTGTGCCAGAAATGGCTCAAGGTGAGCTGAAAAGTGGACGAGTGTAAGCCCCTGGCTGCAGGGCCTGCTGGACGTGCTCGTCAACATCCGCATGACGGTCATCGCGCTGGAGGGCGGCGGCCTGTGGGCAGGGGCTTACACTCGCTCCCATTTCAGCTCAACCTGAGCTCTTCTGTCCACCCTTTAACCCAAATTATGTTATGAATGTGGGCAGGGGCGTACACTCGCTCACCTCACAGCTCAACTTGAGGACCTTCGGGACACATCGCTCACTGCAGAGCTCAACTTGAGGACCTTCGGGACACATCGCTCACGTTAGAGCTCAACGTTAGTACCTTCGGCACACATCCACGGGTTAGGTTGGTTATATGGGGGACAATGTAAGCTTAATTCAGTTCAGCGAAATGCGGCAAAGTAAGCTCAAGTTCAGCGGAAACGGGAACGAGTGTCAGCCCCTGCCGGCTTGGCGTGCCGAAGCAGCCACGGAGTAGCTCTTCGGGATAGGGGTCGCGTCTAGGAGTTATTTAGGAGGTATTTAGGGGGTGTTTGGGGGTATTTGGGGGTGTGCAGGGTGTGTTTTGATTCTGATACGGCTCAGGTTGAGCTGAAATGGGAACGAGTGTAAGCCCCTGTTTGTGGGTGCACAACCCAGTGGCGCCGACGCAGGAGCTGATGGACATGATGGCGCCGCTTGTTGACAAATACGGGCCCGTCAAACACATCGTCGTGGGCTCAGCCGCCATCGAACACAAGATTTACAGCGGTCCCTTCTCCAAGAAGTTCCCCGCCGCGGACGTCTGGCTGCCCCCCAAGAATTGGTCGTTCCCGCTGGACCTGCCCCTGGAGGCGTACGTGCCGTTCTACCCAAAGGTAGGCCGGTGCAGGTTGACCCTAATAAACCAACGTTGAAACCGCCTGGACTTAAGCGCTTTAAACTAAAATATGATGAGTCGCTTTAAATTTTGCTTTAACATTGCTTTCAAACTCAAGTTGCGCTGCTACTCCAAGGGGTCGCCCAGGACCTTGCCCGAGGACACCGCGTCGGGCGTGGGCGCGGTGCCCTGGGTGAGGCGGTGCAGTTTGACCCAATGAAACCTGCGTTGAAAGCGCCAGGATCTAGGCGCTTGAAACTAAAATGATCTCAAGTTGTCACTAGGATCTTGCTTCCAAATTTAGCTCTCAATTTCAACTTGCACCGCTTCACCCGGGCGGGGCAGATCGAGCATAGCGTCCTGCAGGTGGGCGGCTCCTCGCTGCGCAACTTCGTGGACCCGTGGTTTGTGGACACCGCCTTCTTCCATAAGGCGAGCAAGACGTTGCTCGTCACGGACGTGGTGCAGCGCGTGTCGGCGGCAGGGGCTTACACTCGTTCCCATTTCTGCTCAACTTGAGCTTTCCTTGCCCCTTTCCACTCGACTTAAGGTCACGCCCGCCGTATGTCCGGATTTCTACCAAATTATTTTACGAACGAAAATTTAACTCAGGATTCTTGAGTTAAATTTTCGATTTCTTTTGTTTTGGTCCTCTCACGGCTAGAGCTCTAGGGGAAATAGCTTTTGCAAAATCATTTTTTATGCATATCTACTTCATTTGGGACACAATTTTCGAGTTTGTATTCGATCTGACATAGGCGCAGCTGCAGCGCGGAAAAATAAAAAGGCGCCTCCACGCCCTCATGCGTCGTTGTGGCACGAAATCGAAAATCGTGTCCCAAGAGAAAGTAGATTCGCGCGACGAGACGCCGGAAATAAATAAAAAAATGCATAAAAAATGATTTTGCAAAAGCTATTTCCCCTAGAGCTCTAGCCGTGAGAGGACCAAAACAAAAGAAATCGAAAATTTAACTCAAGAATCATGAGTTAAATTTTCGTTCGTAAAATAATTTGGTAGAAATCCGGACATAGGGGGGGCGTGACCTTAAGTTTACTTTGTCCCCTACTAGTACACAACTTAAATGAACCCGTGGATGTGGCCCGAAGGTGCTCAAGTTGAGTTCTAACGTGAGCGAGGCGTTCGTGAAGATCCTCAAGTTGAGCTGAGAAGTGGACGAGTGTAAGCCCCTGGTCGGCGGACGCGCCGCCGGTGTGCCTGGTCAACCCGCAGCCGCTGCTGGTGCGCGCCATGGCGGCGCCGGGGCAGGGGCTTACACTCGTCAGCTTTTCATCTCAACCTGAGCCGTTTCTGACATAACACATACCCCAAACACCCCCTAATACCCCCTGAAACCTCCTGAACACTCCCTAAACAACCCTTAACTGCACCCCCTATCACACAGAGAGCGCTTACATTGAGCCGAAAGGTGGAGGAGTGTAAGCCCCTGCGTCGGGGGAGGTGCCGCCCAACAACCAGGAGGCGTGGCGCGTGGGCTGGGCCAAGACGGTGATCTTCGGCCTGCTGTTCAACCCCAGCACGGTGGAGTTCCAGTTCAGCGGGAATATCGCCAAGGTAGGGCGGTGCAGGTTGACAGTATCAAAATCTGTGTTGAAAGCGCCTATGTTGTCTTCAATCAGCGGTTAAAACTACAACATCAGTCACTACTTTCAACGTTTGCTTTCAACTTCAACTTGCGCCGCTGTACCAAGGACCTGTTGGACGGGTTCAAGTGGGGCCCGGCGTGGAAAGAGTCCTTCGATAACTTGGCAGGCCAGCCGCTGTTCGTGCCGCCCGTCTTGCAGGTGCTGGCGTTCCCGCGGCGCCCGGACGAGGCAGGAGGCGTTGTTGAGAACCAGCGTTCGACCGACGTTGAATCTAATCTACTCCTTCTACTCCTGCTGCTCTGCACGTCGGGGTGAGCATTCACACTGAAGGTAAGCCATGCTCCGATCTCGATCGACTCTAAACGCTAAATCCAAACCCTAAGCCCTAAACCCTAAACCCGGTTGTTCTCAATGACCCTGCTGGCCGGTGCAGCGGTGGGCGGAGGGTGTAGCGGCGTGGGACTTCGAGCGGATCATCCCGGCGCACCTGGTGAGCAGGTGCAGGCTTACCTTGGGTCGACCGCGCTTTGTTTCAGCGCTTCACGCTCAAACATGATAAACCGCCTGCAGATAGAAAAGGAGGCACCAGGCTTCCCCGCGTTGGCCCAAATGAGAATTCGACTTTAATCATTGCTTCCAATTTCAACGTGTGCCCCTACACCCTGGATGGGCCGATCGCAGCGGGGCCTCAAGAGTTCGCACGCGCTATTGAGAGCGCGCTGACCACGGACGGGTTCACCGCGTTTGGCCCGGACGTTCAGAGTTTGGCGGCGGTGGATAAGTTGTCGACGGACATCAAGAGCCTGGAGGAGCCACGGCAGGGGCTTACACTCGTCCACTTTTCAGCTCAACTTGAGCGCTTCGTATGGAATAGGGGATGCGCGGAGGGATTGTGTAGCCCGTCTAAAGCGGGTCTTAGGGGTTGTGTAGGGTGTTTAGCGTGTTTTCTGGTGACAGTCACGGCTCAAGTTGAGCTGAGAAGTGGGCGAGTTTAAGCCCCTGAGCCACGGCAGCTGACAAGGGCATTCAACTGGCCATTTCCCGCCCCCGCGGCGTTGCCTGCTGAAACCGCTGAGGCATGGGAGGGGGTGAATCAGTGAGTGAGTGAGCGAGCGCGTGCGTGCGTGCGCGCTTTGAGAGGCGCCGGCGGCGGAGGCAATATTAATCAGATTTAGCAAGAGTCTATCATAGCATGGTGGATATCAAGGATATCCAACGAAGTAACACGCTGGAGTGAAGACTCCGTGCTATTCGGTAATTACTACCAGTTGTACAGTTTGTGTGTCATTTCTTTCTTATGTTTTCTCCGTCGGTGCGCGGAGCACGGGAGCGAGCTCGTCACAGGCAATAGGCCGATTTCGGTACATCGCTTGCCGCGCCGAGCGCTGACGCTTTGCCACAACTCTGTATGGGCATTTCACCTAGGCGATATACCGGAATCTGCCTATTGCTGTGGCGGTGTTGTGGTGTCAGTGAGCGCCGCCGCCTAGGAGACCTTGCTGGAGACGCCGCGGCTGACCTCGGCGCTGCGGCCGCGCCCCTCGTCGTCATCCTGCATGTCCGCGTATACCTGGTTGTTAGGTGCAAGTCGGTAGAATGTCAGGTCCAGGTTGCCGGGTTGAATGCGCTGACGCGGTAGCATGACGACTCAATGAGTAGTTGGTTGAAGTGGATTTACGGCGAGTTTGTGAAGCTACACCGGTACATGATGAGCGAGCAGTCAGGGAGGAGGATGCGGCGAGTGTGTGCGGGTACACCGGTACACTATGAGCAAACAGTCAGGGAGAAAGATGGGGCGAGTGTGTGCGGGTACACCGATACACTATGAGCAAACAGTCAGGTTGAAGTGGATGGGTTGCTCACGTCGCACACGGCACGGATGCCCGCCACGTCCGGCAGCATGGCCAGCTCCTTGTGCAGCTTACCCGCCGCCGGGTACAGCCCCGCCACCAGAGTGACAAGATATGATCCGATAACGATATGGGATATCGATATGGGAGATCGGACATCAAAGCAATATTGATACATGAATATCGATATGGGAAATAGGATATCGATTTGGGATACGGTAGATCGATATGGTAATCTACCATTCGACATTGTCATCCTGGATATCGATATGGGATATGGTCGAATGATATGGGAGATGACAGTATCGAAATTGTTATCTCCCATGTCGATATGGGATATCTTGTCACTCTGGGTACAGTCCTGCCACGTCACACCCTGCTACGTCACTCAACCAACGAGGGTTTAACACGTGGTGAGACAGTCTGACGTGGCTGGCACACTCCGTTTACGGTAGCGTCCTGCATCTTCATGGGATATGTACGTCACTCAAGCGACGAGAGCTTATGTTGTGGTGAGAGTCGTGGCGTGGCTGGCATGGCTCTCTTCTTTTACCTTAGCCCCGCAACGTCATAGGACGGTACGTCACTCAAGCAACGAGGGTTTAAGATGTTGTGAGAGAGGAGGGTGGCGGCGGCCAGAGTGACAAGATATGATTTGGTCATCCTGTCTACAAGATGACAAGATGACAGTATCGATATGGAAATGACCTTAAGATGACAGTATGGATATGGAAGATGAAAGTATCGATATGGAAGGTGACCTTCAGATGACAGTATCGATATGGGATATTACAGTATCGATATGGTCATCCTGGATATCGATATGGGATATCTTGTCACTCTGATGGCGAGGGCACACCCACTTGGTGGCGTCATGGATGGCGAGGGCCCAGGACTGGTCGGCCGCGGCCTCGTGCACGGCAGCCGTGGCGTAGGGCCGGCCGGGTACTGATCCTCACGTCATAGGGTGCAAAGAGGCGAGGGATCAAAGTGCGCAAGATGACACGGCGGGCAACAGGGGCTGGTCAGCTTAAGTTGAGCTGGAGAGGGGACTGGTCAGCTGAAATTGAGCTGAAGAGGGGACTGGTCAGCTTAAATTGAGCTGAAGAGGAGACTATTCAGCTCAAGTTGAGCTGAAGAGGTGACTGGTCAGCTTTAGTCGAGCTGAAGACGAGCAACATGAGCCAGGGCCTACCTTGGCGGTGCACTCGGCGTGGAACTGGGTGCTGAAGCCCAGCAGTACCTTCTTGGAGGACAGCAGCTGCTTGCGCACCGCCCGCTTGTGTGTCTACGCGTCAGTGGGGAGACGGGGTGCGGGGGGGGGTGCGGGGTGCCGGGTGTGGGGGCGGGGGGGTGAGTTCTGCACGCGAAGAGGGTGGGGTGGGGTGGGTGGGGTGGTGGGGTGGGGTGGGTGGAGCGGAAGCGGGTGGTGGAGTAGGTGGGAGTGGAATGAGAGCGGGTAGCGGGATAGCGGGGTGGCGGGCTGTCGGGGTGGCGAAGCGGGTGGTGGGTCGGAAGGTGTGGCGGGTGGTGGGGCGGGTGGTGGGGCGGGTTTTGGGGTGGGGGGTTGGAGCAGGAGGGGTGGCACAGCGCGGAGTGAAGCGGGTGGGGTGGAGTGGGGGTGCAGCGGGTGGGGTGGCGTGAAGTGCGCGGGAAAACAAGCGAAGACGAGTTTGAAAACTAGGTAGCAGGGTCACAGCTGGCAGTGTCAGGCGCGCGACGCCGCCGAAACCGCGCGAGCCGCGGCGCCGCGTGTGAGCGCGTCCCCGCCGCGGCGCGGGGTGCGCCCCGCCGCCCCGCCGCACCTTCACTTCCTCATCCGCGGCGCCCTTCACCGCGTCGCTGACCAGCTCCCGGGCCCAGGGGCTTACACTCGTCCATTTTTAAGCTCAACTTGAGCGCTTAGTATAGGATAGGGGGGGCGCGCAGGGGATGTGTAGGCCGTGTGCAGGAGGCGTCTGGGGGGTGTTTAGGGTGTTTTCTTGTGCCAGGCACGGCTCAAGTTGAGCTGAGAGTGGACGAGTGTCAGTCCCTGCCTGGGCCGCCACGGCATCGACCTGAGCGTTGAACTCTTTCATCACGCGGGCGATCTTACTGGCCCCCGCCGCTGCGCCGTCGTCCGCCGGGTAACCGCCGCGGTGCTCTTCCTTCTCGGGGGCGGCCTTGCGCTTCTTCTCGGGGGCGGCGGCGGGGGCCTTGGCGGGCATCTTCGAGGCGGCAAAGCGTGCGCCGGGCGCCGGGCGTGCAAAGTGAGCGAGCTGCCAAGGTTGCAAGGGCAGTTTGGAGGTGCACCTGATAAGCCAGGCAGCCGCCGGATGTAGCGGCGCGCGCTGACTGGCTGAGGCCCAGGTTCAAATTGAAAGCAAATCATGGCAGCAGTTGATCGTAATCAGTTTTAAGCGCTGAAACAAGGCGCCTGAAACGAGCTTCAATTCCTTCAACGACACCACAACAGGTATTTACGACACGTGTCATCTAGTCAGCGTGGAGAGCAACCGGAGACTGCGAAAAGGAAGCCTCTCGTCGCCGCCAAGATGAAACGTGTTCCGAGCTGGAGTGCCCGCCTCTTACCTTCACACCACACGCGCACCCATACACATGCAACGCGCGCAAAGCGCAGGGGCGGCCACCTTCCTCGCCGCGACGCGCGACGCAGCGGGCGCGCGGGGGATCGCCGGCGAGGGCACCAACACCGTGTATCAACTCCACGAGAGTAACGGGGGTGAGGGTGGGGGTGATGGTGGGGGTTGCCTTCCCATAAAAGGTGGGCAGCCCTCGGTAGGGGCTTACACACGTCCACTTCTCAGCTCAAAATAAGCCGTGTCCGCCTCACAAACATGCCCTCACCAACCCCGAACACCCCCTGACAACGCCCACATACCCCCTTGACAACCCCTCAACGCACACCCCTATACCACAAAAAGCGCTTACGTTGAGCTGAGAAGTGAACGAGTGTAAGCCCCTGGTCCTCGGGCTCTTCCGTGGCGCTGCCGGCGCCGCTGTCGCAGTCCTGCGCGGCGTGGCTCGAGGACAACTTCGAGTGCGACGCCGCCGACGAGCTCCTGGCAGGGCCTCACACGCGTTCCCGTGGGAGCTCAACTGCGCTGTAGTGCCTGAAATCGACCCCACTCGGCTCAAGTTCCAGTTGAGACAAAAACACCTGGGGCAGGCGCTGCCCCCCCACCCACGTTGGTCACCCGCGGCGTAGTGGCGGCCGACTTCACGTGCTTCTCCCACCCGCGGCGCGGCGCGTTGTCGAGCCAGGCGATCCGGTGTGGTCACCGTTGATGCGCGCCGTGAGCCGCGCCCCTCCAGCGCCGCGCCGTACCCCACAACAACCGCACAGCTGTGCACAGCTGTGCACGACGGGTTTTCCATCAGAGGGGCTTACACTCGTCCACTTTTCGGCTCAACGTAAGCATATTTTGTGGGGTACGTTGGCTGCATGATTCGCCCCCAGTCTAACAAACACGGGGACACGCGGAGGTGTGACCAAAACGGCACAGGTTAAGCGGAAAAGTGAACTAGTGTACTCCCCTGTTTTCCATACTAACGTCTCGAAGGTCGAAAGGTCGCTTGCAGGTGCTCAAGTTGAGCTGAAAAGGGGACTATCGTCACTGCGTCAGACCTTGCCTGCCGGGTTGTTTTCACTGCGCGTACCAGGCGCACATCCTGATCCAGGGTAAGCTGTTCGTGGTCAGCGGCAGGGGCTTACACTCGTCCACTTTTCAGCTCAACCTGAGCCGCCTCTGACACAAAATACACCCTAGACACCCCCTAATACCCCTTGACGCACCCTACACACCCCCTAGGCAATCCCTAAATTTGCCCCCTATCATGCAGTAAGCGCTTAAGTTGAGCCGAAAAGTGAACGAGTGTAAGCCCCTGGTCAGCGGCGCCGCCCGCGGCGCGCGCCTGTTCTTCTACTCCAATATATGCAGCTTCGTCACTACGTGGGGGGGGTCTCGGGAACAAGCGTCCGGTCGACGTTGAACCTCCCCCTGCTCCTGCGCGTGACTGTATGAGCATCCACGGGGGCCAAGGCGGAAGCCTGGTGCCTCCTTATACACGCTGACGCGTCTCTCTCTCTCTCTATCTCCCTCTATGAGCTTCCTCCATCCTGACGGTCAGTCATGTCCGATCTCAGTTTGAGTGTTATATTGTTTTGAATGACCCTGCTGGCGGGCGGGAGCTGAAACTGAACGACATTGTGCGGGTGCGTAAGCTGAACAAGGTGGGCGCGATCAGCGCCGTGCAGCTCACGCGGTAGGGTGGTGCAGGTTGGCCCTATTAAACCCACGTTGAAAGCGCCTGGGATTGATCGCTTGAAACGGTAATACGTTAAACTGCTTTTAAGGTTTGCTTTCAATTTCAACTTATGCCGCTATAACGCGGCGCGCCGACGGCAAGAGCTTCCTCTTCGCCAGCATCATGTTCCGCGAGGCGGCCTTCCGCTGCATCCACGACGCGTGGCTTACTGTGGCGAAGCCCAGGGAGGAGGGTTCTATCACCGCCCTTGAAGATAGGGACAAGGTTTGCCTCCCGCACATTTGAAATTTCAAACACTCGTGTATGACAAAGTAAGTGAAGCCATGACTGCACTCATGTGAGTTGCATTGAGTTTACTGATGTGTGATTGGTCGAGAGGAACATGTATTACTCAATGTCCTCTCGACCAATCACAAATCAGTAAACTCAATGAACTCAATGCAACTCACATGAGTTCAGTCATAGCTTCACTTACTTTGTCATAGAGCTACTCGTATTGGTTTAATTGCCATCCTGTGACTAGTGACGCGGAGAGGATTTCTTTCCATGTCCCTACATGAAGATCTGGAGGAAGAGCTGGAGGGTATTGAGCTGACGGACCTGACCGGGTGGGAAAATGCGCGCGCGCGGGTGGCGGTGGCGGCGGACGCTGTGGCAGCGGGGGCGGGGGCGGCGGCGGCGGCGGCGGCGGCTGACGTCGAAGGCAGGGGCATACACTCGTTCACTTTTCGGCTCAACGGAAGCGCTTTCTGGGGGATAGGGGGTGCATTTAGGGGTTGCTTAGGGAGTGATGAGAATGTTTCATTGGGTGTTACGGGGTGTGTATGGTGTCAGAAACGGCTCAAGTTGAGCTGAAAAGAGGACGAGTGCAAGCTCCTGGTCGAAGGGATGTCGTGGGAGATGTCGCAGCACTCGTCTCTGGCCTCGTCTCGCACACGCGGGGGATCGGCGGACTCGCTCGGCTCGTCGTTCACGCCGTCACAGGCGGAGCATAGGCAGGGGCTTACACTCGTCCACATCTTTACTCAATCTGAGCCGTTATTGTCACTGAAACCAGCAAAGCACCCCACCACATGGGACAAAGAGTGCTCACGTTGAGCTCAAAAGTGGACGAGTGTAAGCCCCTGAGCATAGGCTGGAGGACGCCGTGGTGGCCGCAGTCATGTGCGGCGGCGAAGGCGGCGGCGGCGGCGGCAGGGGCGAAAGCGGCGGCGGCGACAGTGGCGGTGGAGGCGGAGGCGGAAGTGGCAGCGGAGGGCAGCGGCTGCAGCGGTGCAACTCAGCGCCGCTCACGCTGCTCGAGGCTGGGCCTTGCACAGGTTCCTTCTCAACTTGAGTCGGTACTCTCGCTCAAACCCAAGTGAAGTAGCACTGCGACAAACGTCCCTCCAGGACGCTGAAGTCCGCTTCATGCTTCAGCCAATCAAAGAACAGGTCTTCGCGAACTTTCAGTCCGAGAACCCCTGTGCTTTTCGCTTTCACCGATTGACCATTGTCCCAATGAGCACATCGGATATGCTGGCAGTTAAGGCATGACATCAACTGATGCCCGGCCCGGCCGCCAGGCGTCCAACTCCACCGGAGTGCACGGCGACACCGGCGTCCAGGTGACACCCTATCAACTCGATCCAGTCGTGCTATCAACTTGAAACTGACACCCCTTATGTTGATCGTGCAGCACGTGCTGCACCGGGAGTTCCCCGCGCACACCCCGACGCAGGTGTTCCACACCCTGTTCGACGCCCACGGGTGGGGCAACACTCGAGATCAAAATCCTACGGCGCCTAGATCTAGGCGGCCTGATTTCTTGAGTTACTAACCTGGAGAGATATATGGTGTCGAAATATTATTGTAACACAATTCACATCACCTGTTCTAGGGTTCTCAACTTGGCGCCAGGCCGCCTAGATCTTGGCGGCCCAGGATTTAAATCTCCAGGCAACACTCATTTCATTCTCTCGTGTTGTCCAACCCTCTTTTCGCGAGTTACGCACCACCCTGTGCCTGACGTGGCAAGCTTAACGTCCCACCCAGGCCTTACCAAGGGGAGCTTCCTGACCACGCACCTGTGCAATAACGTGGGTAGGATCAGATGAATCATGCTGGCATCGTCATCCATCATGTTTTGGACCCTCGTTGTATACTGAGTCAAACGGTATCATATGACGTGGTGAGCGTAATCGGGCATGGCAATAAACGTGGGCGTGAGTGAACTAAAGATATCGCCCATGACGCCGTTCGGGCGCGGGGGCAGCCACCTCATCGCCGAGCGGTTCCTGTCCTACCGCGCGCCGGTGGCCTTCTCCTTCCCCGGCCTGGCGTCCACCTGCGTGGTAGGCCCAGGCGGAATATGTATCTTTTTGCCCAAATTCCCTTGTGCTTAATGTCCCAAAGTCAGCCCATTATGCTCGGAATAAGCCCAATTATGCCCAATCATGCCGACCAATCTCCCAAAGAAATATCGATTTGCCTACTATTATGCCAAAAGTAATGCCGACATATTCCGCCTGGCCAGACTGCGTGGTGACGGACACGCAGCGCTACGTCACGCCGCACGTCGGGGGCGCCGGGGGCACCTGGGGCCCTGGGCGCGCCGAGAGCGGGGGCACCGGGAGCACCGGAGGCGCCGGGGGCGCAGGGGGCGCCGGGGGCACCGGGGGCGCCGGGGGCGACGGGGCCGAGGGCGCCGCGGGCGGGGCGGTCAATGCGCCAGAGGTGGGGTCATATCTGATGAATGATGTGGAGCCTCGTCATCCACCACGTCATAAACCCTCGTGTATTGTGTTAAATGACCTCCTATGACCTCCTGTGACCTCCTGTGACCTCCTATGACCTCCTATGACCTCCTGAGACCTCCTATGACCTCATATGACATCCTATGACCTCCTATGACCTCCTATGACCTCTTATGACCTCCTTTGACCTCCCATGACCTCTTATGACCTCCTATGACCTCCTATGACCTCCTATGACCGCCTATGACCTCCTATGACCACCTATGACCACCTATGACCTCATATCACCTCCTATGACCTCCTATGACCTCCTATGACGTCCTATGCCCTCCTATGCCCTCCCATGACATCCTAAGACCCGATATGACCTGCAATGACCTGCTCTGATATCCTGTGATATTTTGCCTATGACGTGGCGAGCATCATATATCCGGCCGTAGCCGGTGAAGAGCACGACGCTGGTGATGCACTCCTCGTCGGCGATGCACGGTGTGGCGGTGAGATGCTTAGCGCTCGCCTCGTCGTCACCCACGTCTTTAACCCACGTGTATTCAGCCACATGCTACGCAGATCGGTGATGGGGGCAAACGGGGATCTGGATTTGCTTGAGTCAATAGACGGTCGCTCATATAATTACAGTGTAGATCAGTCTGCCGTGCGCGGCAGACTGAATAATGTATGAGCGAGGGTCTGTTAAGTCAACGATCGTGACCAGACCGTGTCACGCGCCATCCCCCATTGACCCCCCCACCATAAATGCCTAGTGCCAAACCCTGACAGACCTGAGGCCTTTCCGCTTGCAACGGCGGAGGCGGTTGATTAATGCTTACCATGTGAGTGCCTTGGCACTGAAGGGCTCGATGCACGTTAACAGACTTAAAAGCATGGCATTCCGACTGGCCCTAGTGCCCGGCACGCCGTACGCCGACACGTTCACCATCGAGACCCGGGTGCGCATCGTCCGCTCCGGCGGCGGAGGCGGCGACGATAGTGGCGGAGGCGGCGGCGGCAGCGCGGTGGACGTATCCTGCAAGGTGGCGTGGAAGAAGCCTGTTAACGCGTGGCTCAAGAGCCTCATATCCAAGGGCGCAAAGGAGCAGCTGAAGCGGAGCTACGCCAAGATGCTGGACCTGGCGGCCGTACAGCTGTCCACCGCGCAGCTGTCCGACCGCATCCGCCTCAACCGCAGCGCCAGCTGGCGCCATGGCCGCTCGCCCTCCGTCGATGGGAGCGCCTCAGTAGGGCGTTGGAGGTTGACCCCAGATTGACCCTGGGTTGACCGCGCTTGGTTTCAGCGCGTGAAGCTAGAATATGGTGAACCGCTTTCAAACGTGCTCTCAATTTCGGCTTGCGCCGCTACACCTTGGACGCGCGGCTGGGACTGGCGCGGCTGGGAGTGTTGGCGGCGGCGGCGGCCCCGGAGCCCCAGGAGACATCGGAGACCCCGGAGGCCCCGACTGCCCTGGTAGAGCGGTGCAGGTTGACGTTATCAAAACCCGTGTTGAAACCGTCTGAGGTGTCAGCGGTTGAAGCTTAAATGTGCTTGAGCCGCTTTCAAACTTTGCTTTCAATTTCAACTCGCGCCGCCACACCCTGGCGGTCCCGGCGGCGGCGCAGAGGGGGGCGGCGGCGGCGGAGACATCCGACAGGAAGGGTCGGGGTCGGCTGGGGAGTGCCGCCACCGACACCAGCTGGGTGGCTCCGGCGAGCATCATACTCCTGACCCTGGGTGGGGCGGTGCAGCTTGACCCTATCAAACCTGTGTTGAAAGTACCTAACACAAAGCGCTTGAAACTAAAAGTTGATGAAACGGTTTCAAGTTTTGCTTTCAAATTCAACTTGCGCCGCCACACCTGGGGCTCGTCGTCATCGGTCTCTCTCAGTGGGTCATCCACTACCTCGGATCCTCGTCGTCGCCGCCGCCGCCGCTGTATCGCGAGAGGAGCGCGTGCGAGGCAGGGGCTTACACTCGTCCACTATTCGGCTCAACGTAAGCACATTTTGTGGGATACTTTGGGTGCATGATTCCCCCTTCAGTCCATTAGACAGGGAGACACCGCGAGGTGTGACCCATACGGCTTAGGGTAAGCTGAGAAGTTAACGGGTGTAAGCCCCTGGTGCGAGGCTTCTGACGGCGCAACCGCGGGGGGGGTGACGCGCGAGGTATGGGGGTTATTGACAACAGGCTCTCGCCCAACGTTGTCATAAACCAACGATAAACCGAAATCGGGCCGTTCGTAAGGGCGAGGAAAAATGCTCGTACGATGGTCAGCGGGTTGGTCGGCCACCACGCACCGAGTCTGTACTGCACGTATGTATGAGCGTTCAACCTAAAGGTGAGTCATGCTCCGATCTCGGTTCGAGTGCGTGTTCTCAACGACCCTCCTGCGAGGCTGTGCGGCAGGAGCTGACACCCTCAACTTTTCAGCTCAATGTGAGCATCTTTCGTCCCATGTGTTTGGGTGCTTTGCTGGTTTCAGCTACAAAAACGGCTCAGGTTGAGCAAATTTGTTGACGAGTGTAAGCCCCTGCTTTGCGGGCGGCTCTGATGCGTCTGATGGAGGACGACGTGTTGGTGGACACCCTCGTGACGCTGCTCAACACACACCAATAAAGGGGTCATTTGATGAACGAAGAAGGGCTATGTCACGGCAGGATACTCATACGAATAGCGTAATACTTAGGCATCAAGTAGCGATGAAGCACCCACTTTATAATGTGAGAAGGGCACTGTCTGATGGAATACTCATACAAAACGCACAGGGTCCACCAAATTAGGATCTTTATACCGTCGGAGCGGGCCATGGATCCGCCCGTCTGCCCGTTTCGCTTCGCTCGCACCAGACGCTTTCGGGGGAGAAACTGTCGTAGAGATGGAGGAGCGAATTAGATTCACAAATCACAAATGATGAAATGATCTCAAGTTTGTTACACACTACATGACGAAACACCCGTAGACGTCAACCTCCCTAGCTTAGCATTTGGAAGAAGAAAGAAAACTACATGACGATACTCGACTCGTGCGCCCAGCCCATCTGCCCTCGGGGCCCGACCAGGCGCTTACACCTGTCGACTGCTCAGCTCAACCTGAGCCGTTTGTGACACCGAAACTCCATGAAACCACCCAGCGTATCCCACAAAAGCGCTCACGATGAGCTGACAAGTGGACGAGTGTAAAGCCCCTGGGCCCGACAGTCATCACCGCTTCTTCATCATGAACTCGACCTTGGTGTAGCGGCGCAAATTGAATTTGAAACCAACATTTGAAAGCAGTTGATCGTATTGAAGCATCAAGCTTCAAGCGCTGAGAAGCCCAGGGTGCTGTCAACACGTGGTTTGACAGGGTCAACCTGCACCGCCCTACCTTGGCGTTACCTTTCATCACAGGCAGCGCGTTGACCGCGGTGACCTGCCCGCTTGGAGGCCCGTTCGCGGGGTCGTCGTCCTCCTCCCCGCCCGCCTGTGCGTACCGGCTCATCGGGTCGGACGTCTGCCCCGCGCGGATGTTCCCGTTCAGCACGATGTACGGGTTGTTGGTAGCCACCCACACCCAGGGGCTGCGACTCGTCCACTTCTGAGCTCAACGTAAGCACCTTTTGTGAGACGTTGGGTGCTTTCAGCAGCGTGGTATAATATCGATGGGTCATGACTCGTGACAAAGCCGACACAATACGGCCCATTGACCAAGCCAGCTTAGGTTGAGCTGACTAGTGTAGGGTAAGCCCCTGCGGTGCACCCAGGGGCTTACACTGGTCCACTTTCCGGCTTGACGTGAGCAATATTTGAGGATACAATGTGTGGTCTCATACAGTTTGAGTGTCATAAACGGCTCAAGTTGAGCTGAAATGTGGACGAGTGTGAGCCCCTACCTGCACGGCCTTCATGCGGTCCATGGAGGCCAGCGGCGTGTCGCCGTCGCGCATCTTCTTGGCCTTGACCTCCTCCTGCTTGTAGCGGCGCACGTTGAGATTGAAAGCAGAAGTTGAAAGCAGTATATCACACTTTAGTTTCAAGCGCTTAGTTCCAGGCGGTTTCAACTTGGGTTTGATAGGGTCAAGCTGCACCGCCCTACCTGGTACTGCTTGAGGCGCTTGTCCTTCTTGTTGCGGCTGGGCTCGATGCCGTGAAATAGGGGCTTACACTCGTCTACCTTTTCAGCTCAACGTAAGCACTTTCTGTGAGACACGCTAGTCGGTGACACTCTGTCAGTGACAGAAGCGGCTCAGGCTTACCAGGGGCTTACACTCCACCACTTTTTCAGCTCACCGTAAGCACTTTCTGTGAAACACGCTGGTCGGTGTCACTCTGTCAGTGACAAAAGCGGCTCAGGCTTAGCTGACAAGTGGACGAGTGTGAGGCACTGCCGTGGAAGCGGTGGCAGAGGTCGCGGAACGCCTCCTTGGGCGTCATCTTGCGACCGAACTCGTCGAACTTGTCCAGCTGGAAGTCGAACTTGTGTCCGCCGAACTCCCCGCTCGGCAGCTCCTGGCAGGCGGGTCATTCAGAACGAGCACTTGAAGCGTGGTCAGATCATGACTTACCTTCAGATACTTACTAGAAGGTCGCGCTGAGAGCTACCAGACGGCTTTATACACTATACCCTCTATGCAAATGCTGTTCTGTAGTCTGGGTGAGTCGGTTGACCCGTCAGCCTGGTCTACTTTTGAATTCATACACACACACTCGCACACACCTCATACACGCGTGCGGAGTCGGTTCGTGCTGGCCGACTGACCGCCAAATCATCGTAATCGTATGAGCATTTACCCTTGCCCATGCGAGCGGCCCCATTTCGAGTTTTTGTCGATTTATCGTGGGTCCAGTGCTTGTTCTCAATAAAGGGGCCATCTTGTGAACAAAGAAGGGCTACGTCACGGCAGGATACTCATACGAATAGCGAAATACTCATACATGACCTCCCTGCCTCAGCTTCCTTAGTGCGCGCCAGCGCGTTGGTCTTCTTATCGTTGGTGCGCCCGTCCCAGTTGTAGCGGCGCAAGATGAACTTGAAAGCGCTTCATCACATTCTAGCTTCAAGCGGCGCTGATTGCAGACACCATCGGCGCTTTCAACACGGGTGTTGATAGGGTCAACCTGCACCGCCGTACCCACTTGTCGTTCTCGTTCAGCTGCCCCTTTTCCTTCAAGAGCGCCAGTGTGCAGGGGCTTACACTCGTACACTTTTCAGCTCAACATGAGCCGTTTCTGACACAAAATACACCCTAAATGCCCTCTGATACCCCCCAACACCTCCTAAACAGCCCCTAAACAACCCCTACATGTTACCCCTATCCCACAGAAAGGGCTAAGGGTGAGCCGAGAAGTGGACGAGTGTAAGTCCCTGCCAGGGTGCCGGCTAACCCCGTGCCGGCGCTGGATTGCTCGCCCACTCCGAGGTTGGAGCGGCTGTATTGCTGCTGGCCCTCCTCCTCGCCCTGAGGCGGCGGCGGCGGCGGCGGCGGGGGGGGCATCCCGTCGTGATCCATGCCCTCTTCGTCGTCACCGCCGCCCAGGGGCTTACACTCATTCGCGTGAGAGCTCAACTTGAGCAACTCCAGGACACGTTCATGAGCTAAGTCGGGTTGTACGGTGGACAGAAGAGCTCTAGTTGAGCTGAATTGGGAACGAGTATAAGCCCCTGCCGCCGCCGCCGCCGCCGGGGGGCGGGGGCGGGACCGGGGGCATGTCACCGTCACCGTCACCGTCAGCATCGGCGGCAGCGCCGGGGGGCGGGGGCGGGGGCGGCACGGGAGGCAAACCGTCAGCTACAGACGCCCCCTGCTGTGCCGCCGCCGCCGCCAGCGCACGCCGCTCGTCCATGCTGATGCCGTGGATCAGGGGCTTACACTCGTCCACTTTTCGGCTCAACGTAAGCGCTTTCTGTGGGATAGGGGGTGCATTTAGGGGTTATACAGGGCGTGTTTAGGAGGTGTTGGGGGGTATCAGGGGGTAATTTAGGGTGTGTTTTGTGTCAGAAACGGCTCAAGTTGAGCTGAAAAGTGGAAGAGTGTAAGCCCCTGCCGTGGATGAACTCCTGCATGTCGCTGAACACCATACCGTCCTCACCCACGGCACCCTCGTCGTAGCGGCGCAAGTTGAATTTGAAAGCAAAAGTTGAAAGCGATTCATCAATTTTCAGGTTCAAGCCATTAGTTCCAGGCGGTTTCAACGTGGGTTTGGAAGGGTCAAGCTGCACCGCCCTACCTCGTCGTCGCCGCCCTCTACCATGCCGTCCTCATCCTCCGGCACGTCACCGGCCAGCGGCGCATCCGCTTCCTCCGCTTCCCGCCGCCCCGTCACCGCCGCCACCATCGCGTTCTCCCCCGACGTCACCCCCTGTGTGGAGCGGCGCGAGTTGAATTTGAAAGCAAACTTTGAAAGCGATTCATCATACTTCAGCTTCAAGCGCATTGCTCCATTCGCTATCAACGTGGGTTTCATAGGGTCAACCTGCACCGCCTAACCTTTGTCGCCAGGCGCCGGCTGCGCGCCAGCGCGCGCTCCAGCTCCTCCTCCTCCTCCGCGCCGCCCCCGCCGTGTAGCGGCGCAAGCTGGATTTGAAAACACAAGTTGAAAGCAGTTTATGACATTTCAGTTTCAAGGGCTGAGGTCCACGCGGTTTAAACGTGGGTCGTATAGGGTGAACCTGCACCGCCCTACCGCCGTACCCGCCGTTCTGCTCCTCCAGGTCTCCGGCCATCTCTGCGAGAATCTTTTCGTCGGTTGC